>Ga0315534_1001973_pt1 | contig 14099 bp, 7 predicted proteins | sample SalMarSW160240MG_FD_203094 | JGI IMG/M metagenome (GOLD analysis project Ga0315534, IMG submission 203094) | Salt marsh sediment microbial communities from the Plum Island Ecosystem LTER, Massachusetts, United States - Salt Marsh Sediment SW1602-40 ... | reverse complement strand
CCGAGCGAATGACGGCGGGGGAATCCAGGTCGCAGAGGGTTCCGCCACGCAGCTTAACGTGACCAACAGCACGATCACAGGAAATACTGCGTTGGGCGTTGGCGGCGGTATCGAAAACCGAGGGACGACGACACTGACGAACACGACCGTTTCGGACAATTCCGCAGAGAATGTTGGGGGCGGAATTTTCAACTTGAACGGCACGCTCACGCTGACGAATGCGACGGTGTCGGGCAATACCGCTGTGGGCAGAGCTGGTGGCGGGATTTACAGCCAGGGTTACTCCTCCGCCGCGACATACCTGACCAACACCACCGTATCCGGCAATACTGCGGCCGACACCGGCGGCGGGCTATACCATCTCGACGGAACGTTCGAACTGACGAACACCCTGGTGCTCGGCAATAGCGCAACATCGGACGCCGAGATAGACGGCGGTTACACTAACAACGGCGGCAACCTGGTTGGTGGAGCCAGTGCCGAGGATGTATTTGCCAGTACGGTCACCCTCACCGACGGCACCGTGGCCGGTGAGCTCGCTGACAACGGCGGGCCGGTCGAGACCATCGCGCTCAAGGAAGACTCCAACAATCCGGCCCTCGACATCGGCGATCCGATCAGCGAGAGCACGGACGCCATCGGCAACGATCGCGAATTCGATATTGAAGGCGTGGGGAACGAAAGTCCCAATGGCACGGTGGATGCCGGCGCGGTCGAGCTTCAGGCCGAACCGGAAGAGCAATCTCTCATCGTCACCACAACCGAAGACGTTGTCGATTCCCTCGATGGCCTGACGAGCCTTCGCGAGGCGATCACCTACGCCAACGCTGGCGGCGAGGACGGCGACACCGGCACGCTCGATGCGATTACGTTTGCCAGCGGCAGCGGCGAAGCCTTCGAAACCGGCGGCACGATCACGCTCGAAAGCGGCCAGCTGGAACTCACCGGGACCGTTTCGATCAACGGCGACACTGATGGCGATGGCAAGGCGGACGTCACGGTTGATGCCGACGGCCAAAGCAGCGTGTTCCTGGTCAGTGGCGGCGCCTCGACCATCGGCAGCCTGACGATCACAGGCGGCGATACGAATGGCAGTGGCGGTGGGGTCCGTATCAACTCTGGCGCTTCGCTCTCCCTCGACAAGAGCACGATCACTGGCAATGCCGCAGCTTATGGAGGCGGCATCCGGAATTCGGGGACTGTTTCGCTGACCAACTCGACCATCTCGGACAACATCGCCGATGACGAAGCCGGCGGTCTGCTTAACGACGGCATGGTGACGCTGATCAACACGACAGTTTCAGGCAATCGAGCAAGCTACTACGGTGGCGGAATCTTCAACAGATTCGGCGGCACGGTCGATTTGGTCAACACGACGGTGTCAGGCAACAGTGGAGGCTACTACGGCGGCGGAATCTACAACAGGGCCGCCAGCGGTCAGGTGTCACTAACCAACAGTATCGTGCTCGGCAACAGTGATACCGAGATAAACGGCGGCTTTGCCAACAACGGTGGCAATCTGGTCGGCGGCGCCAACGCCGAGGACGTGTTTGCCAGCATCGATGCCACTACAGGCGGCGGCCTGTTGGACGACAACGGCGGCCCGGTCCTAACGATCGCATTGAAGCAGGACGCCGGTAACCCGGCACTGGATGCGGCTGAGACCGACGGCTCGTTCACAATTGAATCCTCCGACGCCCGGGGCGAAGATGCCTATGATGCTCCCGGTGTCGCGAATGGTACTGGCAATGATGCGGGCCGCGACATCGGCGCGTACGAGCTGGTCAATGAAACACCGTTGATCGCAACGGTCAGCGACACGCAGATCGCATTCACAGACCCAGATGTGGATGACACCCATGAAGCGGCTATCACCGAGGTGTCGATCTTGGGCGATCAGAGCCTTCTGGATGGTTTTGATGTTTCCGCGTTCCTGACACTCGGGGCGGTCGACCAAGTCGCCGACACCGTGGATTGGCAATTTGATCTGCCTCAAGCGGCGGCCGAAAATGTTTCTGCCGGTCTCGGTGTGGGCGAGACTCTGAGTCTCGACTACACGGTGGGGCTTACCGACCTCTTGGGCGAAAGCGACCAGACGGTACTGTCCTTCACCATCGATGACGAAGGAATCCTGGCCTAGCCGTTTGCCCCGCTGATACGCGGCCAAATAGAGTGCGTGGATTGATTAGAAAGGAACACTAGCGAAGCCGACAATTTTTGGCGGTCAACCAATTGCGGTTTCTGTTCAGGAGTATTCCGACAATGGCCTGGCACACCTCCACCCGCCGATTGAACACTGACGACGTGATCTTCGGATCTGTTGAAGCCGAATTCATTAGCACGGGCGGAGGCGACCACCACTTTTCGATGACCTGTTGAAAACTGCACGCATTATGATCACTTCCGTGCGATGTGTGTGCCGTCAGTCACATGATCCCGGGAAAGCCGACGTTCCCGCGTTGCCGCGACATCATCGATCATGTTATTCGGCCCTTTCGGCAAAGTTCGGGGATGAGTATGCGCCTTGGGTTCGCAATAATCGCATTGTTGCTCGTCGCCAATTTCAGCTGCAGCCCAACAATTGCCCGACCAGCACTGCTGTTCGACGCAGGCGACGGCAAAGTCATCTATGCAGAGGACGCCGACGATCTTTGGCATCCTGCCTCACTCACCAAAATGATGACGGCCTATCTCGCATTCGAGGCCATCAAGAACGGCAAGCTCTCTCTCAAGGGAAAAGTTACGTGCAGCCGTACAGCCAACAAGCAGCCGCCAAGCAAGATTGGCCTGCCTGTCGGCGGCGAGATGACAGTCGAGCTCGCGTTGAAGGCGCTGATTATTAAGTCCGCTAATGACGTTGCAGTGATGGTTGCTGAAGCAGTTGCGGGAAGCGAAGCAGCGTTCGTGGAGAAAATGAATGCGACTGCCCTGCGACTCGGAATGACGCGCACGCGTTTCAGCAATCCGCACGGTCTACCGGCTTCCGATCAGGTGACTACGGCCCGCGATCTTGCCCGGCTCGCCCGCGCCGTTGTGTCGGAGTACCCCCAGTACGCCGACTACTGGGCGACGCCATCGATGCGGCTCGGCAAGGCCCGGCTGCATTCGCACAACGCTCTGCTCAGGTCATTCAAAGGCGCCGATGGCATGAAGACGGGATTCATCTGCGATTCCGGCTTTAATGTCGTCGCAAGCGCCACGCGCGATGGTCGCAGACTGATGGCGATCGTCTTGGGTGAACCGGACGCCAAGAGCCGCAATATTCGCGCCGCAAGCCTGCTCGAGCACGGCTTCCGGCAATTCGGCTGGGAGCAGCTATTCAATCACACAACCGTCGACACGTTGCCGTTGAGTTCCGACACGAAGGGAGTCACAAGCGTGCGCGACGAGGTCACGGCTTGGTCATGCGGCGGCGAGAAGGCCCGGATCTCCAAGAAGAACTTCAAGAAGAAGAATAAAAAGAAGACCGCGAAGAAATAGCGAACGGCCGCCTCGCCGGGAATGCGAACGCACTTGCTGAAAGTCACGACGTGCGCCGCGGCACCCTCAAGACCTCAAACGACCAGTTCCAGCTGCTGGTTCCGGTAAGGGCAACCGGGCGATGGAACACGAACAAAGGGTTCTGACGGCGTCAACTGGCGCGTTGCCGGGCCACCTTGCATCTCATCGCCGGGACGTGGTGTCACGTTTTGCTCAATACGCGGTGGCCCTTTGTCGACCGGAGAATTGTCAGCGCTGCTTTGCGCTATCACCGGCGAGCCAAGGCAAACGATGCTGAGCCATGCGGCGAGCAGCGTTGCAGTAAGTCGTGTGCCCATATCGCGGTCTCCTCGGCGAATGCCGATGACGGACAACCAATCATAGCACTCGGAAGCGCTGGTATGTCGAAGAAATGCGCTAAGCGGCGCATTGAAGGCGATCGCTGGGGACGGACCGGAGGAAAGACTACATCGGTGCGCCGATGACCAGCGTCCAGAACGATTTAAACTCCGTCCGAGGATCTTGCACGAGCGCGATGCCCATGTGCGTCGCATCCGGAAGGAGAAGGTTCTTGTTATGGCCCTCGCTGTCCTTCCAGCCGCGTAAGACTTCCTTAAAGTCGACCTGACCGGTGCCAACGTTTTCAGCCGCAAGCCGCGCATTAAAGCCTGTCCGCTTCACGCGGTCCCATGGATTGGAGCCGTCGGAGCCGTAGTGAGAAATGCGGTCCCACTTCGCCAGGTCGCGCGAATGCGCTTTGGCCGCCGCCGTCAGCTCAGCGTTGAGCTTCAAAGGCTTCAACCCCTTGTCGGCGCGGTATTGGTTGACGAGGTCGCGCGCCAATTGCGGGTCGAGTGATGTCTGGGAGTAGTCGCGATCATCGAGTGCACCTTTCGGTGCACGCTCGAAAGTGCCATTTGGAGCTTTATCATTGAGTGCGGCAACCTGTGTGCCCCCGCTGGAACCGGAGGGGGACGGCCGCCACGCGCTTGGCTCACCGCCGAGCGCGATGCTCTGCACGGCTGGCGTGGACGCCACCGAGTTGGTCGTATAGGACGACTGCTCGCCAAAGCCCGACGAAATGCTTGTGGAATTGAGACTACAGGCCCCCAAAAACAGGATGAGGGCCGCGGAAAGTGCGACGCGATACATACAAGCTACTCCCGCTTCTCCGTGCGCGGATAACCGATTGACCATCGCGTAAACCCGTAAACCGAACGTTAATCCTAAGAAGTCCCCACCGCATGTCCTGTAACGATTGGGTCTCGCGGCTGCCTGCCGCTCAGCCCCCTGCCGTCCCGGGAAACACGCTAAGCGATTGAAATATCACGGGCCTTATCGCCAAACCGGCATCGGGGCCCACTTCTCTTCGTCGCCCAAGGTCTTAACGCTAGTTTCCCCCCAACATGGTGTCGCCAATTGGGCACGCATGGGGCGAAAGCTCGGCGAACGCTGCTTTCAAGCCAAAATGGTACGATTTCCGTGAACCCTTGCGACTTGCTGCGGCTTCCGCCCTTGGAAGAGACCGACAACTCCCACACAATTCAGGTCGATCAGCTGGTGATTCGCGCGTCCGGCTCACGCTAACCGCACGAGGAGACGCGTTGCATGTCGGCCCTGAGCAAGGAAGCGCCGTCGCACCCGCTCGAAAGCACAAAGCCCGAAAGCCTTTGCCACCTTTTGCTCGTTCGCCTGGCCTGCGCCGGCGGCGCGACGCGGGCTCAGCTGGTGCGCGATCTTGGCCGCTTTCTTTCGCACAAACTCTCTCCTGCCGAACTACGCAGTGCGGTCGATGCCGGACTGGCAAGTTTAGGATCGGAACGCCTCATCCGCGACACGCGCGGGCGTATGCGCGCTACGGAAGCCGGCGCGATGGCCGCAGCGCGGTACCTCGGTGAAAAGGAGTCACATGCGCGGGCCTGGGGCGAGCAGCGCGATTTGTGGCTGGTGGCTAAGGCTCTGGGCGTCGACGCACGAAAGACCGCGATTCGCAAGGCGCTTTCGCGCCCGGAGGGATTGAGCGCCCTGATCGTGCAGAGGGCCTATGGCCTGGCTATGCGCCAAGCCCTTTCGCCTTCCAAGTTGCGTTCGGCACTGGCGCTCGCCGCACTCGGCCGCGCATTCGGCGAAAACGTGAAGATGGGGCTCAACGGCAAGTCGCACCTCACGGTGCAGGCCGCACGCGTACTTGCCGGCCAGCTCCTGAGCAAACCGCGCGAATTCACCACCGATGGGCGCCTCATCGCGGCCCTCAGCGCCGAGTGTGTCGGCGCGACGAGGGCAGATATCGAAATGCTTCGATTGGCGCTCTTGCGCGGCCTGGCAAGCGGTTCGACGCTCGAAACAGAATCAGATCGGATGGCGCCGGCGCGCGCGCCCAGGCTACCCGCAAATGATGCGGGCCCTCCTGCAACACGTAAGGACGAACAGCGCCCTGACCTTGCACAATTTGGTGCAGGCGTGCTCGACGCGGCACGTGCACATGCAGAAGGGTGGCCAGGGAGTCGTAAGGCGTTTATTTCTCAAGTGTGGGAAGCGATTCGTGCGTCGCACCCCGAGTGGGGGCTTTCCGAAAACGAATTCAAGGACATGCTGGCAGGGGCCCATCGGGCTGGCCAGATCGTACTCGCCGGTGCGGATCTGAAAAACAAGCAGAACCTCAAAGAGTTCGAGGAGTCTGCAACACACTACAAGAACACCGTTTGGCACTTCGTTCGAGTTGAGGATTAGGACGTCGAGGAACGTCGATTGATGCAACAACAGGACGCATCCAGCCAGCTGACGCCGGACAGGCTTTCGGCGGCCTTCGAACACTCCATTACGTGGGAGGACGACATCTGGCGGGCCGACCCCGTCGATGTGTCCGAAGTCCACAGCAAGGCGCGTAGGAAATTCAAAGACCTTCTCTCAGCCGTCACGACAGGCCGCGAAGCGGGCACTCAGGACCGTATCATTCTGTTCCACGGACAGTCGGGCGCAGGCAAGACGCACCTAATTCGTGCACTGAGAACGACGGCACATCGCTCGAACTCGGCCTATTTCGGCTACGCGCAGATGACGCCGGACATTGCCAACTATGCCGACTACTACCTGCGCCGGCTCGTTCATTCGCTTGAGAAACCTTATGACCCCGACACGATCGGCGAAAGTGGGCTAACGCGGCTGACCAATCACCTCCTCAATGACGAAAAAGTCGTCGCAAAGGAGGATCTCAAACGGCTGCGCGACGCGAGCCTCGATGATTCAAAGCTTGCGCAGCTGGTCTTGAAGCTGGGTGATGAAATCGTCTCGCATCCAAAATATGCCTCTGAAGAACTCGACATCAACGTCGTGCGGGCTCTGCTCTATTTGGAGCGTCGCGACCCGCGCATCGATCAGCGCATCCGCCAGTATTTGCATGGCCGGCCGCTGACAGACCTTGCGCATCAAGCGGTGGCCGCTCTCGATCCCAACACCGGAGAGGATCGGGCCTTTGAAATCATAACCGCGCTTGGCAAGCTTGTTTGGACAGTTGATCGCGCAGCCCTGGTCTTTTGCATCGATCAGGTTGAGGACCTGCGATTTTTCGACAATGCGGAGGAGCGCTTTCAGCGAGCCGTACGCGACCTCATCCAGATAGCGAATAGGCTGACAAACGCCATCCTCATCATTTCGTGCCTGGAAGACTTCTATGGGCAGGTCCGAGGTGCGCTGGCACAGTCCTATATCGACCGTATCGAGAAGGCAGGGCCCGTGGCCCTTCTTGAAAGCCGCACGCCACAGGAAGCAAAGCTCATTATTGCGCGACGCTTGGCTCACCTTGCAGACGCTGGAGAGAACGGTGCCGACTTTGGCGACCCTTCGGCGTATTTCGGACCTGAATTCTTCGAGGAATTTGGAGGTCTGTCTACTCGCCGGTTGCTGGAGCATGCGCACAGCCGTTTACGCGCGAAAACATCCCCAGAGCCCGAAGACAGTGAGCCGGACAGCGAGGAGCCGGGCGGTTTCGTTTCAATGCTTGCGGCCGCTTTGGGCCTTGATTCCCGAACCGAGCCCGACACAGCACCGGTGGTGGCCGTTGTTGACTACCGTGACCGGTGGGAGCGCTTCCAAGCCGGTTCTGAGGCAGAAATCCCATCCGATGATGGCGAACTGATCGACATCCTCGCTGCCGCACTTGCTCTTGCAAAAGAGGAGTGGGCCGACACCATCGACTTGACGATAGAACGCAATGAAGTCGCGGCCGACTTGCCGACGCTCGATATGGCGATGCGGCACGCAAATGGGCTTGAAACGGATGCGCGCGTCTTCTTGTGCAACCGCCCAACGCAAGGCGGCGGTCTCAAGCGTCAGCTCGACAAAGTTCTTCCGGTCATGGCCGGTAAGACCTGTTTCATGCTGCGGGCCAGCGACTTCCCGCCCAACCGGAAAAACCAGACTGCACAGGCCTTCCGCAAGTTTCGCGATGGTGGCGGACGCCAAGTGCTCGTGCCAATCCCCGAGTGGGAACGTATGATGATGGTCCGCGAGTTCCATGCGCACCACCGCAACGATCCAGGCTTCGCTGAATGGTTTTCGGGCGCCAAGCTCCTGTCCAACCTCGTTTCGATGATCCAGCTCCTGCGGCTCGACCTTCTTGGCCGTTCGCTTCCCAACGCCGGGCCAGCGCAAGCAAATAGCGGGCACAGCCCCAGCAGCTTGCCTGAAACGGATCAGGTGGATGGCCCGGCTCCCTTGGAAACGCCACAAGACGTCACCCAACCTTTCCAAGATTCTGCGGCTGGCAACACTGCCATTTCGGACGATGATCAGTTACCGCTATCGGTCATCCTCGACGAGAACGGCGGCAGTACGAGCATCTTTGGCGGTCGCGCTCTAATACCGGGCGGCAAGCCGATCACACTGAACAAGAACGTCCTGAAGCGGCACGCAGCCGTGTTGGGCGGTTCCGGATCCGGCAAGACGACACTCGCGTTGTCGCTCATCGAGCAATTGCTGTTGCGTGGCATTCCCGCTGTGCTCATCGATCGCAAGGGCGATCTTTGCAGCTACGCCAACCCGGACGTTTGGCGCGAGAACGACGAGGAGTACACCGAGCGGCGCGGCGAACGCGAAAAGCTTGCCGACGCAATCGACGTCGCCGTGTTCACGCCAGGCCGCTCCTCGGGGCGCCCGATCTCGATTACGCTCTTGCCCAACGGCATTAATGAGCTTCCCGAACACGAGCAGCAGCTTCTTGCCAACCTATCGGCGGCCGCTCTGGGCGAGATGTTGCACCTCAAGAACTCCGCCACACACCAGAAGCAATCGGGCACACTTTCGGTCGCGTTGCGAATTCTTGGCTCGCGCCATAGCCGAGAGGTGACACTGTCGGACTTGATCCTGCTTCTGGAAGACGAAGATCCCGAGCTGACCGATCTCACGCAGCGCATGGATCCCTCGGGCAAGATCCGACGCGATCTCGTCGCGCAGCTCGACAGCTTGCGTCACCGCAACTCGGCACTCTTCGAAGCTGGTGGCGAATCGCTTCGCATGGAGTCGCTACTAGGGCTTGGGCCCTTTGCGCGCGAAGGGCGCACCCGGCTGTCGATCATCTATACGGGCTTCCTCGGCGACAACGAGAATATCCTCTTCTGGGTGTCGCAGTTCCTGTCGGAAGCCCTCCGCTTCTGCCAGCGCAATCCCAACGATGAACTCCAGGCCGTCGTCATGTTCGACGAGGCTGACCTTTATATTCCTGCGAATGCCAAACCAGCGACGGCCGAGCCGCTTCAAAGCTTGCTGAAGCGTGCACGCTCCGCAGGTCTTGGAATGATGCTGGCGACCCAGTCACCCGGCGACCTCGACTACAAGAGCCGCGATCAGATCACGAGCTGGTTCATCGGCCGCGTTCGCGAGGATACCGCACTGCGCAAACTCAAGGCGGCGTTCCAGAGCGAGTCTGGATTGGAACCGGCAGTGGTACTTCCGGGTCAAACAGTTGGCGAATTCCATCTGGTGCAAGAAGCGCTGGTGCGTCCGATGAAGGCCCAACGCTCCCTCATCATGGCCGAGCAGGTTCCCTTCGATCGCATCGAGCAATTGGCGCGGGAAACAAAGGGCCAGGACGAGCGCCAACTTAAGCTTTTCGACCTCGGCTGACAGGGATCTTTGCGAAGCACCATTTGTGGTTTCCCGTCACATATTAACAGGTTGCTAGCACAATCAGACACTGTTTGTGAGCGCCGGCTGATCCCAATTCTCAGGTTGATTACGGACCATTAACCGTCTTTATCTAAAGACTTTTTTCGCTTCGACCGAGAGAGGCACTGTTCCCTCCTGCTGGAGGCTGCGCGGAGCTGCTTGCCAAAATTTCAGCTTGCGAATGAACAGTGCGTGTCAAGATGTTTTTTCTGATGTAGAATTGTTTTGTCGGTGGAATTTATTTGAGGGTTTCCATTGGCAATACGCTGCTGGCGAGGGTGGGTGCCGAGCAGATTTACGTGCGGCGTAGCGTGCGGGGTAGTTGCCATGGTTGGCAAGTCGTTCATGATGTTGGTGCTGGCCACCGTGTTGGGGCCAGCCGTCGGTATCGGTCTCTTCGTCCTCCTGAATACGTTCTAGGGAGCGATCGAATTGCGCGCCGCCAATGGCGGTGTTGCTGTGGCTAAAACCGCCACAAACAACGGCTATTGGCGAGGGCCATGGGCGCTAATGCGCTGTACCCTGTAGCCAACCGGCCGAAATGCTTGCGGTAATTCGTATTTTGATGCGAGCGCTGGAACTCCTAGCGCTCCTGCCTTTTCGCATCGTTGGCGTGCTCCTCGACTGGGTGGCTTTCAACCCCCGGCTGGGACCGTTGCGCTACGTCGCGAGCGCAGCCCTGTTTTATGTCTTTTTCGCGATTGTGCTCGTTTATGTCGTTGCGCCGGTGCGCGGGATCGTCGGCCACTACACGCTTGGAGAGAGACTCCACTACGACGCGGAGCGTTGGCTCGCGACTGCAATATACGATGCAAAGGGCAATTTTGTCGGAACCTTCGATCCGCGTCTGGATAGCCTTCGCGACGTGAACTACACGGGAACGGCAATCGAACTCGGCGACTACATCGCAAATCCTGACCATAAGTCGATACCGGTCCGCACGGTCCCGGAGCACTATTGGAAGTGCCTCACTTTTCACGAAGACAGGAACATCGGGGGGGTGCTCAACCCCTTCGGCATCGACCTCGTCGGCGTCCTAAAGATCCCAGCCTCCTCGATACGCCGGACACTTTCGACAGGACGGCCCAGCATTGGCATGGGTGGCTCAACGCTTGCCATGCAATTGGTCCGCGTCATCTACAAGACTCCACCACACACGCAGGAGAACGCGCTGGCTAAACTCAAGCGTAAGTTCGGCGAATGGTGGATGGCGCCGGTCGTCTATCACGAACTGACGCGGGGTGGCGACGGAACGGCTCTGAAACAGTGGGCGGCCAATCACCTGTGGCTTGCCCAGCGAACGGGTGGCGCACCCCTTCACGGCCTTGAGGTGACGAGCCAAATCGTATTCGGCAAGGAGGCGCGCGACCTCACTATAGCCGAGCAGTACGTGCTCGCATCCGCGGTAAACCGGCCGATCATCCTTTTGGAGGGCAGCGAGAGACTGAATGAGGTCCGTCTCGATCGCTGGCGCTATCTTGCAGAGGTTCGCGCGCGTGCCTGCGCACAGCATCTCATCTCGGACGAGGCGATTCTAAAGCAGGTTCTGTTCGAGCTTGTCGCGATGGCCGGCGGTCCTCCCGATCCTAAGGTCAAGCCCGAGGTGCAAGAAGCGCTTGCTCGCTACCTTCCGCAATTCGCAGAGCGTGCGCAGGCGAACCCAACCATCCGCGCCAACGTGATGTTGCCGTCCGCCCGCTACGGAATTCGCGAGGAAATGAAGCAGTCCTACGGCTTCTCATGGCGCGATTATGTGCGCGGCGTCACGACCACGTTCAACGCAACAGAAAACCTCGCCTTCCGACGCAAAGTAGCAGCGCAACTTGCTAAGATTGACGTCAAGTACTCGTCCAGGATCGGGCCCGGCTACACACTTGATCCAGCCAAAGTCACTTATGACCGCAAGAACCCCGGTGTAATCGTCGCCGCCGCCAATGCGAAGGGCGATATCGTGCGTTATTTCGAGGCGGGGGAGACGGCCGCCTACTTCGGCTCTCCGTTCGCGCGCAATACCGAGACAGGTTTCTACGACGCGTCGCGCGAAATCCGCATGGTTGCATCGACCGGAAAGATCCTTGCGGCCATCGCCATTGCAAACACCCTGCGTGACACACCCAATACACAGTATCTCGACACGCATGCGCCAGCGACTGGACTTGAAGCATGCGGGAAAGGAGCTGAGCGGCGCGGACGCAGCGCGACCGTTTCCTTCGCGTGCTCATTGAACGATCCACTGCTGCGCCGAACCGCACGGGTGGGGCAGCGGAAAGTCGGCAAATTGATCGACCAGCTCGGCTTTACGATGCCCCCGCCCAATGCCCTGGGCCAGGGCACGCCGCCCTCAACGGCCGTCGTCCTGGGACAGGTCTCCGCGGCGCCGCGCCGCCTGCATCAATTGTCCGGTGTCGTGCTTGCGAGCCTAACCGGCCGTGGAAATACCCCTGTGGCTCTACCTTCGCTCGTAAAAGCCTACGACTTTACCAACCTGGAAAGTGCGGCCGACGCCGTCCACGAGAACGGCGGTGCCGTAATCCCCAACAAGATCATCAAGCGCGGCGCGCGTCCCTTGCTGCGCTCCCTCTTGCAGGCGCCGCTCTGCTACCGCCCCGGCGGAAAGCCGACCGGTACGCTCAAGAGTCTGCAGCACTGGTGTGCTGAGCGGCGCAAAGGGTTGCGCCTGCACTTTGCGAAAACGGGCACGCAGGTCACCGAGGACCCCAACGCGACCGTCGACGCTTGGGTCACCGGCGGCCTGCAGTTTTCAAACGGAGCGGCCTATTCTTACGTGGTTGTTGTGGGAACGGGATCCGCGCGTGAATCTTGGGCTCAGCGCCTGCACGCATCGCAAGTGGCGGCACCGCTCGTTGATACTCTCCTCACCGATCTTGAAGCACACGCCAGGAGAAACCCGCCGCCGAGTCGTTCAAGACAGAGGCGGCGTACGCCCGACGTACCGCTTGCTAAGAACAAGTACGACAGCGGATTGACCGCCGCAGAGATCGCTCGGCGAAATCTCACCTCTAATTGAAATCCTGCACCGTCAAGATTGCGTTGACTGTGTTTGGTCACGCATGCGCCGCACTCGCGACAAAAACCGCACCTAGAAACGACTTGGATCACGTGGACAGGGGCTGATTGGAAGACACTGAAGCGAGAGGCGTTTCGCGCATTCGGTGGCTTGACAGTCCCGCGCATCTTGCGTGGCGGCTCAACGAGCCTTCGTTTGCCGCGAAGAGTTGAGCAGGTCACCAATGACGTTCACGTCCGGCACGTCCCAGTCGCGTGCAACGGCTCCGAGCGAGAGTCTTAGCGTTCCGATCGATCGCGTCGGCGAAGAGCTTGAGCCGCCGCGCCGCGACTGGAAAAAAATCGTTCTCATTGCCGGTTTGGCATCGCTGTCGTGGGTCGCAACCTATGTCGGCATGCTCGAGCTTATTCAGTCGAATCTTGGGTCTTTGCCGCTCACCCACAAATTAATCATCGGCTTCTCCGTAGCCATGCTGATGACGATGATCGTGTGGCTGCTCGATCAGTTATTTGCTCCGATCGACCGCTTTACAAAGGCGGCCTACGTTGGCGGATACATCTTCTTGACGATTATCTCCGTCGGCTTCGGATTTGGTTTTTACTGGAAAGTGCTTGAGAGCCGCTCGGAGTCCTCGCGCTCTGCCGTGAGCGCAGTTTCGCAAGTTCAATCATCACTTTATGCCGCATCCACGCGGCTTGAGCAGTTGCAAAGCACGCTCGTTCAGCTCTCCACCATTTCGACTGAAAAGGCCGAGCTGGAACGCACGAAGGGAACGTCCTGCCCCAACAGTTCGCCAGGCGATGGTCCGCGCCGCAAGATGCGCGACGACGACGCCAGCCGATTCACTTTTGCCTCCAATTTCGTAAAGGGCCGCGTGGGCTCGATCAAAACCGACATGGCCGGCCTTGATACAGAGCTCGCCAAGATTTCAGGGAACGATCGTTCGATCATCGACCCCAAGACCGGCACGCGGAATGAATTCATGCGCGGGCTTGGCCGCCGGCTCGACCTGACGGTAACGGGCTTCAATGCGTTCCGCACCGATCCGCAGCTTCGCCAGATCCGCACCGACCTCGCGGACCGGGCCGAACGCACCACAATCCCCAACGGGCGCGGCGGCGCCATCTCGTGTCCGGACCCTCAGCTCCAAATGGCGTTGCGGGGCGTCGTGCGTGCCATCGATCAGCTGCCTGTGCTCGACAAGCCCGAGATCGCTGCGGTCGAAGGTGCCGAGGCGACAATCGAGGCGTTCCGGCGTCTGACGGCGACCTTCTACGGGCTGATGTCACTGGAGCTGCCGCCCTCTGCCGACGAACTGCGCGCCCTCCAGCAAAAAGCCGTCCAGTCGATCGAGAATCCTGCGGTCTTGCAGGCGCTTAAGAACGAGGCCGCCGGCCTGTCGAAGCGCGACTACATTCCACTTGGCGTC
>Ga0315534_1001972_pt1 | contig 14105 bp, 9 predicted proteins | sample SalMarSW160240MG_FD_203094 | JGI IMG/M metagenome (GOLD analysis project Ga0315534, IMG submission 203094) | Salt marsh sediment microbial communities from the Plum Island Ecosystem LTER, Massachusetts, United States - Salt Marsh Sediment SW1602-40 ... | reverse complement strand
GGAATTTCGTTGTCGCCTGTTAAATTGGCAGTAAATTGTTGACCGCCGGTTTGGTCCTGTGCATGTACGCTTGGGAATCCTACAACAGTTATTGCTGCTGCAACCGTTATGACCGCTACTAGAACTGTTGATAGTAGAAAACCTCGCAAACTTGTTTCAGACATATCGTACAAAGTGAATCGGAGGCTATATAAGAATGTTATAGAAAAACTTCATGGCAGATGTAAACGCTATTAGATGCAATTTCTTCGTGAACTAGCATCATAATATGGATTTTGTTCTGCACACGAGACAATCGGAGTCCTAAATTTTGTGTAATACAGCATGTCGATGTCTAACGAGACTGGTGGCTTGGGTTTTTCAATGACCTTCAGTATATGCGCAGTTGATATTTGGTTGTGTGGAATGAAGGGATAGTTGTGTTCCTATGACTGGTGCCAATTAGATGACGTGAAACTCATCATATGAAAGTTTGATCGATTTCTTTACCGACAATTTTTTTCCCAGGTCATTACTTCGGAATCAATCGGATTGCCATTACCCAGACTACCTTAGAGCTTATAGCCAATACTGCGCAAGAACACTTTTCTTTCTTGAGCTTCGTCGTCATTCTCTATCCCTTTGGGTTTGAAGCCATCTACTATGCCCAAGATTGCCCTTCCCTGTTCAGTCTCCATATAGAGCACTTCAAGAGGATTAGCGGTTGCGCAGTAAATGCCTACAATCTCGGGTACATCTTTTAACCTGGGTAAGACATTAATTGGATAAGCATTATTGATGACTACGACCAAAAAATGCCCACAACCAACTTCATTAGCGAACTTTGTAGCTAGCAATTCCAGATCTGCATCATTACCTGAGTGCCTCACAAGACAAGGCCCGCTTGCCTCACAGAAGCCTATACCAAATTTGATACTAGGAACGCAATTTACAAGACATTCGTGGACATCTTCTACCGTCTTTATAAAATGACTTTGCGCTAAAATAATCTGTGTTCCAGCCGGAAGATCGATCTTGAATGATTTAACCTCCATAATCTGGTTGATGGTGTCTTTACTATAAATTTAATCCTCTTTTCACTTCTTTACAGTACTTGTTTTGAGACATGACGCAATGGCCAAATTGACAGGTAATAAGGAAGGTCAACAAACTTTCGCGATTCCAGCTCTTCAGATTAAGCAACAAACTTTCGCGATTCCAGCTCTTCAGATTAAGCAAATACAATGGAAACAGTTGGTCAACACATCAAAGTAAAGGATATGAATATGGTAATGGTCAAGTGTACAAGTTGTTATTTTGTATCAAGATGGACGATTTTTGGATCTGTCTGACAGGTCACTCCCGCCACTGGCTGAAGTTGTTATTGAATTGACTTGTCTTATGCTTGTCTTTAGGCTCACAATGCTGTTAATATAAAAGGCAGCGCTAGCAAGAACGCCGATCGCGATGATCGGACCTATCAAATATTCGTAGCCAATATTGAACATAGGTGTAAATAATGTCTGGCCTCCCGGAATGGTTATCGGGCTTTGACCTCCCACGGATGATGGTGTAGAGGGGGCCGAAGTAGAGGTTGGTGCTACCTGCAAAAGGTTTAGACTTGACGTGATATACCCGATCGAATTTCCACGTTGGGCAGCAAACCAGATCATGCCTTCATTGTCGGTTGTCAGATACTGGACAAATGGAGCCGACGATGGAAGCGTCACTTCTTTATTCTTACCGGTTGACGGATCGATCACCGTTAGCCTATTCGTTACATGTTCAGCCACCCAGAGATTCCGATCTTTGTCCAAAGCCATCCCAAAAGGCAGGGCGTCCTCTGCGATAGGTGGAAAGTCACTGAAGGTCTTAAATACAGTGTTGAATACGGAAATTACATGCCCATCATGCTCCGAAATGTAAATATTTCCTGTACTTGGATCCATGAGCAGAGCGGTAGGGCTGATCAGAGTGTCATTTTCTGCCCCACCATCTAAGGCACCATTGCCACTAGCAGTAGTCTCTGGCGCAAATTCGTTGAATGTAAGGTTGTTCGCAGGATCTATATGGGCGATTTTTCCTACGCCTTCGGCTATCCAGAGTTGTCCATTAGATGAGTCAATAGCAATTCCAAGAGGATTTGAATTAGGGGTTGGCAAAGGTATCATATTTGTAAACTTCTCTAGTCCTGTGTCAAATATCAATACTTCACCAGTAGATGGAGATGTAATCCAGACAGTTGCGGAGCTGTCGCCTACTACGTTACCATTAGCAGTTCCATTCAATCTAGATGCATCTCCAGTAGCAGCAGCATTCAGAGTGTAGAGACTATCATTATTATTATTCAAAGTAGGAAATTCGGCGCTCCGAAACACAATTGAAGACGGAACCACACTATCATTAGGAAATTTGTATAATTTGCTACTATTTGCCTGAGGATCGTAGACTCCTAATGCCTTAGATATAGGATCAATAAACCACATTCTGTCATTTGATTGGTCCAAAGCCATTGTTGTCACTATATTCGCACCGGGGATCTTATGTTCCAGGTACTTCTTACCGGCAATATCATATTCAAAGATCCTGCCAGAAGACAGTAAAGTGTCTCCCACCCAAATCGAGTTACGAGAAGAATCGTAAACAGGATAAAGTGGCTGGCTCCTATTGCCAGGCAAAGCCATCTGGGTCACACTGTAATCAATTTGATCCAGATCTGGTTTAACAAAGAGATTGAAGGTAGCGACAAGATTTAGCGCGTTGGCCTCATTCCTAACGCCTTCGACTATCAAATTCCACTCTCCTGCAAGACCAAATGAAGCATTGGCGGTAAACGTACCTTCAGAGACTTTGTTTGTCTGAATCTCGATAGGACCTATATTCTCTTCAGTTTGGGTTAACTTCATCCCTACCGTTCGCATATCAATTGGATTACCAGACATATCTTGAAATTCAACTTCAAAATTGTTGTTCCCTACAGCAAAGGGTTCAATATCAAGCTTGATTCTCGCAGTGGCATTCTCAAGGTATTGAGTGTCTGAATATCCACTTCCGCCGCTACTACCCTGATCACCGATTCCTGAAGTGGTAATGAGGAGGTTCTGAATATCTGTTTGCGAGGCATCTTTACCTGCCTGCTGAATCTGGCCTTGAAATTCGCTTGCAGGCAACCCAGTATTTGTGAGTACCGCTACAGCGGCCAGCAGCAGTATTCCAAAGATCGCTTCGGTTCTGATGCTCCTACTGAAACTGGAAATCGTTCTCGACCAAGTTATCGAAGGGTTTCTTTTTGGCCGACTGTCGGTATTGCGTTCAGTCGATTGATTTTGGTCCTTGCCTAAATTGGCAAAGTCATCATTCTCCTCACGTTGCCCTTCAGTCGTGCTATTTCTGCTCAACCTAATTTTCTGGCGTACATTTTCTAGTATGAAAGAAAGCTTATCACCTAGTCCGAAATCTCCTTTGTCGGATGGAAAAGAATATGAGGATGAGGGAGATGCAGATGATGATTGGGAAATTCTTGCATCTTTCGATCTTGAAACCACTACTTGTTGTTCTTCTTGGGATTGAAATCTCGTTAATAGGCTAAGAGCGTTCCGATGAACTATTCTCTGATTATAGCCGCCAATCGCTAGCATGACTGCCGCAAAAATTAATTTAGCAAGAAGCGCCTTTCCGTATAAAGAAGCAAGGGTCAAGTTCAGATCATCTTCTAACAGATAGAGCAGGAAAGGACCCGTAATCACAATAACACCCAAAGCTACTACAGGCAGCGTCGTAAAGCGAGGAATCATAATGCTTAAAAAACTGCATTTAATTTGATCATTCAAAGTTTCGCTATGCTTTAATCTAGGAACGACTGCCAGAGCCAAGTAAATGACACCCCCTATCCAGATTGAAGCGGCCAGATTATGCACAAAATCTATGGTTATAGGTATTTGTGTACCTGAAGTGATGGCCGCTCCATGGCCCATCAAAGAAGTGGTCAGTAAAGTGAGTACCCCCACTATCAGGATAGCAATTAGATTTCGCTTAGAAAGAAGTCCTGTGCTTGCACCTGCCAATGGGTTAGTAGTTCCTGGTTCTGGTGACGGCTTTCTATTCTTAAAAATTCTTGTTATATGGTTTACCTTCAAATAGACAAACAAAATCAAAGCAAATAACAAGACGGAAACGGAAGTTCTTATGAACCAGATACCGCCAAATTTAGTAGTCATTGCATCTGCCATCCCTATATCGAGGGAGTATGCCAAGGCGTAAATCATTCCAAAGTCGGCTACCACTACAATCGCAGCCCCGACCAGCATTATCCACACCATTCGATGGTCTATGTTTTTCCTAAATTCAGATACTGCATCAGGCACTGAACGTACTAACGTTCTTTTTTGCTTCCCATGCTTTCCATATTCCTGCCCAGCCGTGCTAAAAGTACCTTTGAATAAAGCTATCTTCGCAAAAGGTCTCCATAACCATATAGCACAGAACGCCGCCCCCACTACAACCACCTGTCCCACCAGGGCGGGAAACCTGGCTATCGCGTCAGGCGTAGATAATTGATCTAAAGCCGATCCTGCTTTAAATGCCCCTTGTTCGCCTTGACCTGAAGTAGACGAAGGTATAGACGTTTTTTCTCCAATGCCGAATACAAATGCATCATCGGTGACATGTCCATCTATTTGAGATAGCATCTTAGTGGACACAGTATACACACCATCTTCTAGACTTTTAGGCAAAGTTATACCAAGAGTACTTTGGTCCCCGTCGAAATGCTGGGTATCTTGATTGTCTACCTGTTTTCCGTCAGGTCCAATGACTTTCACTTCACTATAGCTGTCATCAACAGGCTCGCTAAGAAAAACTTCGACTCTCGTCAGCGGATTTTCTAGGCTCTCTGAAGGAGCTGGATTGCTGTCAAGAACGAAAGCGTGGCCAAATACATTGTCCGATGAAAAAAATAAAAGAAGGAATGTAATCCCAACAGATAATATTAAAAACGAAGCAAGAAAAATAGTAGGTGAGGACCAGGATGGACGACCCTGCAGTTGTGGAACAAATAATTTAAACTCAATCATGTGAATATATATGGGACAAAAATGGAATTTATAGTATTGTGCTTCTTTATGACCGGACTAAGATGAGATTGTATCAGAACAGTCTTTTATACAGCCGCCTGAACCTTCATCTTATAAAGAACGAATTAATTCAACGAATATTCAGGCTATGATTATTATCTAATCCGCAGCCGCTAGACACATGATTACCACTGGGTTTTTTGGAAACAAGTATAAGAAGTGAATTGAGCGAAAGAAGTTGGTTTCTATAAATTTTCAGCTATGATAGAATCAGAGACCGTCACTGTTAAAGGAGTAAAGACGATTGTATGTCTTGGTATTGAGGTGGTCTACAAGGTAGGAGATTACTTGCTTAAATTAGAGACTAAACGTCGTTGATAAGAAACCAGTATAGTATCAATAATTTCATCTAGGTTATAGAGGTGTAGAATACAACACATATAATATTGAATACTTCTGTATATTATATCCACCTATATCGGCCTTGTGTGTATCACATAACTTCATAAGGTCATTTCGTCGTTGGTCTCCCTGTTTTGGCCTTTTTCTTTTTCCAATGTAGCTCGTAAATCAAGATAGCAACGATAACCGCCGCGCATACAGGGCTGACAAAGTAAAGCATTATCATTTTGAAATATTCAGCTGTCTGGTCCCCGACGATTAGGTCAAATGTTGCAGTCAACGGCTGAACTTGATATTTGGAATCTCCGATAATTCTTGTTTCCAGAGTGACCAAGTATTCAGAATCGTTACTAAATTTGTAAGGAATTGTAATGTCACTGTACAAGTACTGCTTGTATGGAATTTGGGCTATAGTCTCATTAGATTCTTTCTCCTTAATTATTAAAGCTGAAAAGATATTATGTATATTCATATTTTCTTCGTCAAGAATACTAAAATTTAGGGTTGTGTTGTCTCCAGCCATTGGAGCAAAGGGAAATGGCTGAAATACAACTTGGTATCCATCACGGCTTATGTTATGTCCAAAAAAATGGCCGTAAGCGAGGAATGAATCATCTCTTTGAAAGAGACATGAGGAACAAGCAAAAGATATAGCCAAAACGATCCCAACCATGGTAAAAATCCTAAGTGAAATTGGCTGTATAACATCAGTCATCTGATACCGTCAGATACTTCCTTTTTATTATAGCCATATAACTTTTCTGAGAGTGGATATTTGACTTTCAAGTCAATTCCGACCTGATCTGAATCCTAAGCCTATCATTTTTTGTTGAGGAGAATCAAAATTAAAATTAGTACCTTGATCGCATCGCAGGCTTACATATTACTATTTTCAACCACTACTACCCATTACTATTTTCCAGGTACGCTCAGACGACGCCTACACCTAGAATCGCTAATATTAGCCCTTGGGATAGTATAATTATCACATAAATCGTGTTCAAATATAGTTGTATTTGCAACCCTCTCTCCTCAGGCAAACGAAACAAGAAAGTGAGTATGAGGAATCGTTTTCAAGCGTACCTGTCTGTGGGGCGAATCTTTCAACGCCAGTTATTGACAAATCATATTACATTAACGAGTAACCAGTATGAGATAGGTGACAGGCTTTATATACGCCTATTAAAATGAGGTCATTCTAAATCATATTTTTTTGTAATAATCCAAAATCCTAATCAAAGAGCCATGAGGAAGGGCAATATTACGATTTATGAAATACTGGTGAATCTGACAAGATACCAATTCATTTTGCGTCTCAATGTTTAGTATGTTGCACCTCAGAAAAACTACCCATTTCATCAAATAGTTCATCTTCCCGTTCAGTCAATCGAGGCTTTACAGCCCTGTTTGCAATTTGAGACATTTCCAATGAAAATTTCTCAAGGGAAGCGACTGCTTCGAGGTCTAGGTTTAGTCTGTACATGTTAACCTTGCCTATTCTTCTGGTATTGAAAATAAGCTGTCTATCCTCAAGGTCGGGAATTTCTCGAAAAATAGTTCTGAATGACAAACCTGTCTTTTTTGCTATCTCATTTGCAGAATAGTCGAATTCTTTATGATCTAGAAAGAAATCCAGAATCTGAGCTACGGCCCTTGAACTAAATATTCTCGACAAAACTCCATATTCGTAGTTGGTCTCGGCTGCCGCGGTTTGCTCCATGAGTACAACTTTATGTTAACATGCTGTCATATTTGTCTGTTTCGTCATCCGCTTTGAATATTGAACATGCCAAGAATTACAGAGTCAATGACAACTGTGTCCATAGGTATATATTTCTATAAACTCCAAAAATACCAGACGAATGAATCCCGAAGAGCTCGCAGTGCTACGAATTCTGTACAAGCATCATGGTCCTATTAAACTGTCAACCTTAATAGAGGGATTTCCGGACAAATCTAAATCGCTCATCTTTGATGCGGTATCGAGACTACAGGTCCTTTCCTATTTGAACATGACTGAATGCTCCTCAGTACTGTACGTAGCTATCAACCGACAAATGAGAAGAGATGTATTTAACCTACTCGAAGATGCTTCTGAACAATACTATGCGAATAAAAGAAAGGAAAATGAGATCCTATTAAGACCTCCCATTCAAGGAAAGCATGTAAAGCCACGAAGTGAATGTTCCTACAAATCAGATATGGAAATACAAGGTAGTAGAGAACTTCTCCTGAGAATACCGAAACGAGCGATCAAGCTTAGTGCCTCAATGCTGGTTTTTTCGTTTTTTATCCTTGGAACCATCTTTGCACTAGCTTCGCAGACTACAGGTAACAGTGGGGCATATACTGGCGTGAATGACGGAAGTACGTCATTCACGTTCGCAAATATCTCGCCGCTTGCCACTGAAATACAGAAGGGAAAGACCATTCCTGTTGAACAACTTTACGATTCTGAGCAGAACAAGGCATATTCAAGTAAACAGGCTATCTATGAGGGGAACTTTACTAAGGTTGCGTTAGAATCCTCATCATACGATGACCTATCATTGTATTATCATTATGTGATTTCAAATATGCGTGGATTGATTCTTTTCGAACCTATTATTCCAGTGGTTGCTACAAGCGATTTGAACTCGTCCTTACCTACCATGTCGGACAATAACGGCAAGCAAGTTTCATCAACTTGATTGGTGGAAGATGACTCATCAAATCTGCATTCTGACATTAATATTATCAGAGAATGACTGAAATGTCAATATATAAATAATCGTGTGTCAATATCATTAGTAATGCCTAGACTTCTGTGGGTTCTTGTTTTATTTTTCATTGTAGGTGCCTATTTTGTAGGCACAATGAACATTTTCCCTTCAATCCCATTTTTATCAAGCAATAATTTGCAACCTTATTCGACAATAATGCCATCGCAATCATCATCACAACCTCAAACTGCGCCGTTACCATCATCATTAACATCGCCTTCGTTAAATCCGCCAGTGGTTCAGGCTCAGCAGCAGCTCCCAAACCATACTGAAGGAGCTGCTACCGGTGATCTTTCATCAACTTCCTTAGAATTATCGCTACCGGAAATTTTCAACAAAACTGAAAACTCCGTCGTGCAGATAACAAGTACAAGACCTGGGCCCAATGAAGTGGTAATATTTAATGGGCGAGAAATTCCCCAGAATAATGTTGCTCTTGGCTCTGGCTTTATCTATGACAAGGAAGGACGCATTATAACAAATCACCATGTCGTTTCTGATGTGGAGGAGGTTGATGTTAGATTCGTTGATGGTGACACATATACTGCGAAAGTTGTTGGAAAGGATCCTTATTCGGACATAGGTATTTTGCAAATTACGGATCCTGAATTCTTCAATAAGGGGGTTGCTCCTTTAAGGATTGCAAATTCATCACAAGTACAAGTTGGAGAGCAAATAATCGCGATTGGTAATCCATTTGGTTTAAGTGGTACACTAACCACTGGTGTGATTAGCCAGATTGGCCGGTTGTTACCTAATGACATAACGGGATACTCGATTGCTAACACAATTCAGACAGATGCTGCGATCAATCCAGGTAACTCAGGAGGACCATTGTTAAATATGAATGGTGAAGTAGTTGGAATGAATACAGCTATATTTTCAAGTACAGGAGTTTATTCCGGAGTTGGATTTGCGGTCCCATCAAATATGTTGCTTAAGGAAATTCCGATCCTTATAGAAAAAGGAAACTATGTGCATCCCTGGCTAGGATTCACAGCCAAAGATCTATCTCCGGATATTGCCGAAAGCTTAGGGTTAGCAAGAAACTACAAGGGAGCGGCAGTGGTATCAGTAGTAGATAATAGTCCGGCAGATAAAGCAGGAATCAGAGGTGAGACAGTCAGAGAGAATTTCGGTAGCGGTACTCAGGCTGTAAGGAGCGGAGACATAGTTACTAAGATTGACGGCCAACCAGTGAAGTCGATGGATGATGTTATTTCTCACCTTGAAGAAAATAAAAAAGTCGGAGATAAGGTCATACTAGGGATCAATAGAGAAGGCAAGAATGCAGACGTAACTGTCACTTTAGAAGAAAGACCATCAGGGTCGCCACGATTGATATCAGCATCTCAAGATCAAGAGCAAGAATCCGAAAAATCTGATCCAAACCCGCCATTGTTTCAATTCCCAAAAATTCCAGGATTTCCTGAACTGCCAAAGATCTTCCCGTGACTGTTACCGATACTGTTGAGAGGGAACAAACATCTTAACAACGGGTCCTGAAAGCCGATAGTAGGCGAAATAGATACAATTAATCTTGTTAGCACTCTTAATCAACTTAGCACTTTTAACCAACTGAAATCGGAAGGATTCGGGTTCGGAGAACTACTTAACATCGGAGATATGGCAGAAGCACATAAAATTTCTGCGTGAAATCGCACAACTTCTCCGACTGAATCACACACATTTCTGAATCTAAATTAGATACTCTTCCATTATCACAAACGTTACTTGAATACGAAACAGGCATTCTGACATAGTGACATAATACCACGCTAAAGAAAGATCCATGAGTGCTGCATTTTGTTCTGCTTATTATTTTCGATACATATTTTTAGGTAATACCTATTACCTATTTTTAAATAAGAAGTTAAGTGGCCTTAAATATATCTGATTAAAAAGCAGTCATTATTTCTCATAATATAGATAAGCCAAGAAAATGGATCACAAGGGTTTAGGAACATGGAAAATGGGTTCAAGATGGGATTATTGGGCTTGATAATAACAGTGCTCGGTGTTTTCACTCTAAATGGCGAATTTTCTCCTACTGGTCTTCAGGGTACGGGATACGAGCAGAATAACGATGAACATTCAGAATATTCTTGCGGCAATGGAATCCTTCCTGAAAAGATACCCTGTAAAAATCTCGATAATAATGCCAAAGGCGAAAAAAATAATGTAAATATCGAGGGCATAGTTTTTCCGTAGTCTAGACCTTAATTCATCAATTCGCTATCTATAAAACATTTCTGATAGATGACCTACCCATAATCATGGAATCACTTAAAATTGTAACTAATTCAGAGGCAAATGCTAATAGATTTAAGTCAGATTCCATTCTTACAGAAATTGTACAAGAGACATTGCTTCTGTCCAAACTAGTTGACGCTTTTGAAAAGATGGAAGAAACTAAAAGTAGATTACTTCTTACAAATCATCTTGTCACGCTATTGAAGGAAACTAATTGTGAGATTATAGACAAGGTTGTCTATTTAATTCAAGGAAAACTCGGGCCTCCTTTTGAAGGCATTGAATTAGGATTGGCAGAAAAGATGGCAATTCGAGCACTTGCCCAGTCATCTGGTAAAAGTATTCCAGAGATCTTACAGATTTATCAGAAAAAAGGAGATCTTGGTGACTCAGCTGGAGAAGCAATGAAAACAAAAAATCAGAACCTGCTATTTTCTCAAGAAATGACCGTCGAGAGAGTATTTACTACTTTGTTAAAGGTGGCCAAGACTACTGGTTCGGGTTCCTTGGAAATGAAGCTAAGACTTGTCAGCAGTTTGCTCAATGAAACTACTCCAAGAGAAGCAAGGTACATAATGAAATTTCTTATGGGATCGCTAAGACTGGGAATAGCGGATTTTACCGTTTTAGACTCATTGTCAATTGCCTATACCAACGATAAAACAAACCGTTCCCTATTAGAGAATGCTTATAATGTATCCGGGGATCTCGGCTTGGTTGCAAGAGAATTGGCCTGTAATGGAATCGAGTCGGTTCGTTTAATACAGATAACCCTCTTCAAGCCGATTAGACCGATGCTTGCCGAAAGAGCCTCATCAATAGAGGAAGGGCTCAATAGAATGGATGGAATAGCAGGTGCCGAATACAAATTGGATGGGGAGAGAGTTCAGATACATAAAGACATTGAGAGTCGCGGGGACAAAGATAGAAATGACAATTTTAGCCGAGTGCGAGTAGAGCTCTTTTCAAGGCGCCTTGAAAATATCACAAGCCACTATCCAGATGTGGTCCAGGCCATTAGCAAAATGGACAATCTTAAAGCTGTGATACTGGAAGGCGAGATTGTCGCTGTCGATCCGAGTACGTCAGAGTATTTACCTTTTCAAGAACTTATGCATCGGAGGAGGAAGTACGGGGTTGAAGAAGCGATGCAAAGTTACCCTGTAATCGTCAATTTATTTGATATATTATATAATGATACCATATCAGTAACCAGGTGTGCGTACAAGGAAAGAAGACGGCTCTTAAGTAAACTTATTGGGAATGTGGATCCAACCGATAAAAATGATATAGATAGTGGCAGAGGCAGTTCTGACGGTAAGGGAAAAAAAGCAAGCAAGAAGAGTCATAGAGTTAAAGAAAAATTCGGACCCGGTGGGATGGAAACAAAAGAAAAAAGCAAGATCAAGATCAAAATCCAACAAGAGAAAATACTGTCACACCTCGATGACGTTCGGCAGGCCGACAAGCTAGTGACAGATATAACCCAAAATAGTTTGAATGATCCCACTACGAACCGAATCCAATTAATTACACAAATTATGTCAAGTGATGAAAATGAGATCCAAAGATTTATGGACTCGGCAATAGAGGCGGGATGCGAAGGTATCATGCTCAAGCATCTAGAGAGTGTTTATCGAGCAGGGAGTAGAGAATACCTCTGGATTAAAGTAAAGCGCGAGTATCGGAACGAGCTAGCAGATACCCTCGATTTGGTAATCGTAGGCGCTTTGTACGGAAGAGGGAGAAGGGTTGGGAAGTACGGGGCCCTTTTGCTGGCAGCGTATGACGAATACCAGGATATTTTCAGGAGCGTGAGCAAGGTGGGGACAGGATTTACCGACCAGCATCTCGAAAGCTTTTACAATAGTCTTGAAAATCTTCGTATCGGTAACAAGTCACCTAGAGTTGACACCCGCATGGAAAAGATGGATGTGTGGTTTGAACCAAAGATTGTCATCGAAGTGATCGCTTCGGAGATTACACTAAGTCCAGCCCACACAGCAGGCCTCAATTCGATTAGAGACGGTTATGGCCTGGCACTACGATTTCCTAAGTTCACAGGAAAAATAAGAAACGACAAGGGTCCAGAAGACGCGACATCTGTCCGCGAGTTGATCGAGGTGTTTAAAAAGCAGCTTAAGAAGAAAACAAAGAAATAGAACTTTTTCAGATGCCCTTTCTCATTTTAATATGGGTGGGAGTAGAAGAAAAAAGGTTCAAACATCCCCCCCCTCTCTGGATCGAGATGATATTTTCGTGGCGAGTTAGACTATTGTGTAGCTTTTTTATCATATCAGAAATGAATCAAGGGGAGGTATGTAGATTCTAACAAATGCTTCTGAGAATCTAGTTTAGTACTATTCAATCAGAAGTCGTATTGGTACCGGTACTACTAATAGTGGGACCAACTGAAGAATAAAGATAGTAGAAGAGGTAGGATCGATGGGTGGATGGATGAATGAGTGGGTCTAAGAAACTCGGTGCAGGCTAGATAAATGTGGTTTGTCTAATAATATTCATGCGGAAAAGAGTGGATTCATTAACATATCATCTTCAAAAACTTTCGGCTGTTGAGTCAGGTTCAATGGATACAAAGTTAATTTCATGATTCGTATACTAAAACCGAGGCAGTTTCCCATTAGAACTTGCAAAGTACTTCAAAGACACAATGAATACTAATTTCTCAAACAGCGTTTACCGTCAGTATTTGCGTTCTAACATATATATATGCAAATTGCTGAAATTAATCATGCATTTGATCTCGCTGGTTATGTTACCCCTATACGATAAATTGGATATCTATGCTGTGCAAGGACTTAAGAAACAATGAAAGTAAACCCATTCAAGCGTAAAGATAAAGACGATCCATATGCTGCTAGCGGTGCTCCTCGCAGGACTACACCTGAAGGAGAACCTCTGGAGGATCCTCATGGTTCACCTTATTCAAGGGGTTCAGGTCCTGACCGTGGCAGAATTTCTAGCCCGCTAATAAAAATTGTAGTCCCAGCCATCATAGGGATAATCATCATAGGGATAGCCATAACAGGTAGCGTTAAAATCGTAGATGCGGGTTATCGGGGTGTACTCTTAAACTTTGGTGCGGTAGACACTACCAGATCTCTTGAAGAAGGAATCCATTTCGTCGTTCCTGTTCGAGATAACGTAGTCCAAATGGAAGTTCGGACGCAGAAAATTACAGAAGATGCAGCGTCCGCTTCTAAAGACCTTCAGGATGTTAGAACGCAGGTAGCCCTAAATTATCATATTAATCCTGATAATGCCCAGATTGTATACAAGGAAATCGGACTGGATTATGCCAATAGGGTGATTGTCCCAGCAATTCAAGAATCAGTGAAACAGGTGACAGCTAGATTCAATGCAGAGGAGTTAATTACAAAAAGAGAAATTGTAAAGGATCAAATTGAAGAGCAAATTAGAGCAAGACTTGCAGCTTATAATATCATTGTGGACGCTATCTCCATTACAGAGTTCCAGTTTTCTCCGGAGTTTGTTAAGGCAGTAGAGGCAAAAGTAGCAGCCCAGCAGAGGGCATTGCAGGCACAGAATGAGCTGCGTAGAATAGAGATTGAAGCTCAACAGGCAGAAGCCAGAGCAGTCGGAGAGCAGCAAGCAA
>Ga0315534_1001968_pt1 | contig 14129 bp, 17 predicted proteins | sample SalMarSW160240MG_FD_203094 | JGI IMG/M metagenome (GOLD analysis project Ga0315534, IMG submission 203094) | Salt marsh sediment microbial communities from the Plum Island Ecosystem LTER, Massachusetts, United States - Salt Marsh Sediment SW1602-40 ... | reverse complement strand
TTGGTAATACCTAAAGATCCGCAACAGTTTTAACAAGTATTTTCGAGATAATAGGATACAAATCACTATTTCTGTTATTGAATCTAAATTCTATTTCTTTTAAATATAAATGAAAATATTGTTTATGGATTTCCTCTGTATTGATATAACCACATTTTGGCATAACTCCAGAATCCCTCAATTCCATTAATATGAGTATCTTCTCTAACATATTCATCTCTGTTATGTGAAATTTGTCTTTGTTTACCAATAAGTTCCAATGATGCATAAGCAGTATGTTCATCTGAATAATATAGACTTCCTTTCTTGGTATATTGTTTTATTGGTGGAATCAATGTTTCATGCTTTCTATCCGATACTGGAAATGTAATAACCATTCCATTTCTCTTATAGATACCAAATACCAGATTTTTGTGCTCAATTCAATTGAACCCCATCTACGTTTACCTCCTCTCTTATGACCACCAAATAATGCTTCATCAATTTCAAATTGACCTGATAATTTTAGATTTTGTAATTCATTTACTAATGAATCATAAATTGCTTGTCTAAATATCCAAAATACACGTTCAATTGTTGCTAAACTTATTTGTATTTACCATCGTATTCTATAAGCAGGAACTCCAAGTACAAAAAGATATAATAAATGAGTTATGACATCAAATGAAATTTTTAATCTACCTAAATACGTACATGTAAAATCATTAAAAAAATATCTGCAACGTTTACATACATATCTAATTTGATTTGGAATATTAACTAAATATCTATGATTGCATCTTGGACATCTTCTTTTTTCATTCAATCTTGCATGCTGAAAATATAACCTACTTTTCTGACTGTTTATTGCTAGTTCTAATGGACTTATCTTACGCACAAATCACGCATAGAATAATAACTGTTATTATGTATTTTTCGTTGCAAATGTTTAGGTATTACCTATTTTTTAATAGGTCTAAGGTATTTTTTACTCTCGTATTATTGTATATGATAAGAAACAAAAGAGCTATATTCTTAAATATTTTTGGGATAGACTCTTAATCTGATAGTATCTTTTTTAACATGGTAGTTACTTGATTTATTGCTTCTTTGGATGGTGGACTATCTGCAAGAACATTTAGTGCTATGAAGTCATGAATTGTACCTATATATCTAATTGCAGTAGTTGGGACTTTAGCCTCCATCAGTTTTTTAGCATATGCTTCACCTTCATCACGTAATACGTCGTTTTCTGCTACTATGATGAGTGCAGGAGGTAATCCATTTAGTTGTTCATTAGTTGCTTGTAATGGAGAAATTGTTGGTTCTTTTCTATTTGTATTATTTGGAAGATAATTATTCCAAAACCATTTCATATCCTCACGAGTAAGAAGATACCCAACCTGGTATTCAATATATGATGATGTCTCAAAATTTGTAGAGTCAGTAACAGGACATAAAAGTACTTGAAAAATAATACTTGGAGTCTCTCGTTCTTTGGCAAGAAGTGTAAGGGCTGCAGCCAAATTTCCACCTGCACTATCACCAGCAACGGCTAGACGTGAGGAATTTAATCCAAGCATCTTACCGTTTTCTGAAATCCATTTGGTAGCAGTATATATCTCCTCTAGAGCAGTTGGATATTTTACCTCTGGAGAAAGAGAATAATTTACAAATACCACTGCTACATTTGTATCATTAACAAGATCCCTTATCAATCTATCATAGGTATCAATATCTCCAAGAGTCCATCCTCCACCATGAAAATACATAACAACAGGTAGTAGACTTTTAGGGGTGGTACTGTGAGTAGGACGATAAATATAGATTGGTATTTTATTACCAATACTATCATTTATATTATTTGGGATAAAATGACTTTCAACATTGACATGATGTTTTGTTATCTTGTTGTTGTCAATATCAAGTTGCAAACTTGAGAATAACTTGCGAGCCTCTTTTGGTGATAAAGTATAACATGGTGGAATTGAATTCTTTTGAATATTTTCTAAAAATCTACGAATATCATAATCTAAGCTGCTATAGTTGTATGTGTTCATGTTAATTACCTGTGCATAGTTATCAAATATAGAAATTGTTATATGAGTTAGTCAAGATTTTTTAATGTCTTTTTAATATAATAAAATATTAAAATAATTCTCGTTATTGTTAATTATTATGAATTACTACCCTAAAACGAACTTTTCCATTTGCTAGATTGTCATAATTTCGGCTATCTCTTCTAGAGAGTATTTTTCAGTAATTACTTTTACTTTGCCTTTTGCTACATAGTCTAATGCTTCATAGAGATAGTTTAGGCTATTTTGTTGTGATCCTATAATTTGTTGACGATAAAAGGCTAAAGAAAATGGCGGAATTGTTAGTTTCTCATTTAATATTCCCATTAATACCAATCTACCTTCAGGACATAAACCTCCAAATGCTTCAATTGCAGGTTTATAAGAACTTCCAGCAACAAGAATCACATCTACTCCGCCAATGGTTTCAAGCTCTTTACCACTGCTTATTACCTGATCTGCCCCAAGTTTGTATATTGATTCTTCCTTGTCTTTTGAATGAGTAATTGCAATTGTATAAAAACCAGCGACTTTTGAATATTGTATGCCTAGATGACCTAATCCTCATATCCCAACTACTGCAATACGTTCATGGGGTTTAGGATTAGCAGTTCTTAATTCGCTATATACAGCATATCCAGAGCAAAATATAGGAGCAGCTTGTTCATATGTTATTGCATCTGGTAATAATATTGTAGAATCTGCATATGCTAACATATATTCAGCATGGCTTCCTGGTAAGGAAACTCCTGTTCCTTGCTGTTTCTCACAAAATATTCGTTTTCCTCGTTGACACCTTTCATATCTACCACATGTCATTTGTACGTATGGAATACCTACTCTATCTCCTTTTTTTCTTGTAGTAACGTTATCACCTAATTGAACTATTTCTCCTGCCGGTTCATGTCCAAGAATAAAGGGAAAATTTAGATGCAAAGGTGATTCCCCTTTCATAATATGAACATCATTGTAACATAATCTACTAGCATTAATTTTTATTAGAACTTGATCAGATGATGGTTTTGGAGTTTCAATTTCCTGTATTTCACATTTGCTATTTAGTGAAGAATTGCAGCCTTCATTATTCTCATATAATAAATATATTATATAACCATTCGATCATCATTATCTACTCTACTATTTGGCTTCAAAATCTGAATAGATATAACAGAAAAGCCAGATTAAAGAGAATTCAATGAAGGAAAGGAGACATAGAAAGTATTATGATTAATTGGATTGTTTCCAAAGCTCAAGATCTGTCAAAAGAAGCTGCTTGTAATATGATAATAGTTGAAGCAGAGAAATATCAAATAGATGTATATACAAAATGGTGTTTTGAACCTTTAGAAGATTTTGAGCAACAAGTAATATATTGTTTCTAAGATTTAGATGAATTATATTATTTCTGTTTAATACAATATAGACGATGGGATTCAAACCCGTTTCTTGCATTCACGGGTTTATGAATATCATTATAGTAACTGATAATTATATCGAAAAACATAAGAAAACTGCTTAATGATATTCATGAATATTATCAAAACCAAATTTAAAGTTTTGAGTTGAATAGACACAGTTTCAGTGTTCAATAAATTTTAATCAATTTCTTGTTAGTTTCGTAAAGTAGTCCATAATAACATATATCATACTACTATTACTAGATTACCTGATAACATATCTTTTCATTTAAAACTTGTTATCTATGACTATATATGTTAAAATTGTAATGTCAGAACAAATAATATATCAAGACAGATATATTTAGATGATTAAAAATTATAAAACAATATGGCAAATTTTGTACTAGTTCATGGTTCTTGGCATGGTGGATGGTGTTGGAAAAAAATGTCACCTTATTTAAGAAAGTATGGTCATGAAGTTTATTTTCCTACTCTCACTGGATTAGGTGAAAAAAGCCACTTGATTTCTAAGAATATATCTTTAGATACTCACATACAAGATATATCTCAATTAATCTATTATCATGACCTTACAAATGTAATACTAGTAGGGCATAGTTATGGAGGTGCAGTAATCAGAGGAGTTGCAGAAATCATACCAAAAAGAATTAAAAGATTAGTTTTCCTTGATGCCTGTATACCAGAAAATAATAAAACTATTTTTGATATTTTACCTGGATTAGAAGAAATTTTTAAGAAACGATTACTTGGCGAGCAAAGTAATGGATGGTTAGTAGCTCCATATGAACCAGAAATATGGGGAGTTAAAAATTCTGATGTTAAATGGATGAAAGAGAGACTTACTCCCATGCCATGGCATACTCATGACCAACCTATACAAATAAAAAATCCAGAAGTAAGAATGATACCTAAAAGTTATATTTCATGTACTAAATATAAAGAATCACAATTCATAGCAAAAAAAGTTAAATCAAATAAAGAATGGGATTATCATGAAATTGATACAGGTCATGATGCTATGATAACAGTTCCGAAAGAATTAGCATCTCTTTTAAATAACTTAGTTTAAGTTACAAGATATACAAGTATAGATTGGGACTCGAACCTCGAAGCAGTAGTTCAGGGTTTATAATATCATTCTATATGACTGAAATAATTAATAATAATTAACTAAAAAAAGAATCAATGGTATTAGATAAAATGGTGACTCTTATGTAGCTTCAGGTTGTGGTTCTTGATATTCTCCCCAACCCCAGATTCCTCTCTGTTTCCATTTCATATAAGCAAATATCCAAGACTTTATCATTAATCCTACGTCATATGAGGTATAGTCAGTTGACCAATCTTTATCGGGTTTTAGATAACATATAGTACTGTCTATGAACATATGGGGGGTTTGTGTTGGATCAAGGTCAGGTTCTATTAAATGTACTTTAGGAGGAGACAAAGGATAATCCTGTACATACTCTATTAGAAAAGTAAAGTATGTTTTTTGATAGCTTCCTTCAATTTGAAGTTGGGTTACAGGTAGTTCAAGTACTAATCCAATATTACCATTATCCATCATATGAAATTTCCATGCACTATTCAATTTGAATGCTCCCTCTATCTCATTTGCTTCATATTGTATACCCCTAGTGCCGTTTCCTAATACATCAGGTGATTCTTCCAAGTTAATCAACTTTTGAAACAATTTTTGAACATATTTTGCAGTCAGGTATTTTTTGTAATATACGGTCTTCCTGATATAGAACAAACGTTTCAGCTTTACGATTTGGTAAATTCTTATTAAACCAATAATAAATATCAGCTTTGAAAGATTGGTCAATATCCTTTTCTCCTAATAAAGTACTTAAAATAAATTTTACCGTTGGTAATGTTATGAGATCAATATCTATTCCAAGCCCTGGTTGTGTCAACATGTCCTTTACATCTCTTCCATAATTTTGAATGTAATTTTTATCTATTATTTGTGGTTTTTGAAATAGTGTATCATCACCATACTTCTTATACATACATCTATAGCATAGAGATTTTTTACGTGGGTCAATCCTTATCATTATTCCTCCAATAATTTTTTCAAAGGCACCTGCAAATATAATTGGTAGATTTCTTTTGTAACCAAATTCATTAATAGTTTCGTTCATGAGATTATCTCCTGTAGCTGAAACTATAAGATCAACTTTAGACAATAAAGAATCAAAGAAGTTTTCTATGTTTTTATTTTCTCTAGAAAAAGGTTGTTCAACTGTAGTAATCTCAATTATAGGAACTCTTTCTAGAATATGATCTTTAACTGCTAATGTTTTATATCTTCCAACATCTTGTAAGGAACAAATATGTCTAACTATGTTATGATCCATTAAAACATCACCGTCTATCAGCGTTAATTTTCCTATACCGCTCTTAGCTAGATGTAATGCTATTAATGATCCACCAGAACCTAAACCTATTATAGCAACATTTTTTTTATTAATTATTCCTAATGGATAGTCGGGCGTGTCAATTCTAATATATAAATTAGAAAAGTCTTGTATAATAACAAAAATTTCGTATATGTTGTTATTAATATCTTTGACAAAATTTTTTAAAGATCTTTCTTCTTTTAATTCTTTTATAGATATTTCAAATTGTGGAATATTTGATATATTAAAAATTAAATTTGACTTTGTGGATATAATATTTCCTAAATTAGGTAATTGATATTGTGTTTTGTTATTATTGCTGATGGTGATAGAATTAATATTTCGTATTTGATAGGTTGATTCATCAATGATGGAACCAGTAACAAAGAATATGGATCTTTCATTGTTTTGAAATTTCTTGTCTAATAAAATTTGTTTTACTTCTGGAAATATTACAATAAATACTGTTTTTATTTTTGTTCTATCTCTAGTCAGTATCAATTTATGGTTTTCCATATTTGACATTTTTAATTTTTTTCCCCTGTGAATTCAAATTAAATACAAAAAGAGTTTTTAAAGATGTAAATACTCTTTTTATTATACTTTTTAAGTTGTCATTTTTGGTATTATTTTCTAAATGTGAAGATAGTAATTCAATATAGTGTGGTGATTTATCTAACAAGTTTTGTATTATTGGTAATATTTCAACTTTATTAAAAAAAATATCTGAAAATGAAATTTCTTCCAATATCTTTGAATGTTTATAGTCTAAAGTAACTCCAATACTAATCTTATCAGTAAAAGATAACTTAATATTTGGAAAATTAATAAATATAGAATATATAAATTTGTTATGTAAAATAGATTCATAATCTGAACGATCATATCTTTTCTCATAAGTTAATTTATAATTGTGTGATTTATTGGGTTGTAAACAGGTAAATTTTTTACCAGTATGGTCTTCTATCTTTCTTGATAGGTTTTCAATGTAATTAGTAATGTTTATTTTTTGACCCTTTAAAATTTTATCTAATTCGTCTATGTTTATTATTTTCTGAATTTCAAGATCTTTTTTGATAAATTCATCTTTCTCAAAATAATAATTCGTTGCAATTAGGTTATAATTATTATTACAAAAATCTATGATTAAGGATAAATAATTTCGTTTATGACTATTCTGTATAAGAAATAACTCTGCTTGTTTATCATCACCATTACTTGGTCCTCCGTATCCTAAATGTTTATGCCAATTTCCTAGATAAGCAAGATTATTTTTTTCCATTTGTTTGGTAATATTTATTGCCAGGTTCTCATCCATTTCAAAATAGACTTCTGTTCTCTTTGCATTAGTTGAAAAGTGTATTATATTTGATATTATGATACATTCTACTATGGTCTTACCGAAAAGTAATCCACCTGTTTCGACTTTTTCGTGTCTGTTACTTTCATTAACTATACTATTAATTGCATCTTCTGTTATGATTAATTTTTTATGTACCATTGTAAAAGTGTTTGATATTAGGAATAGTTATCTTTCCAGTTTCTACATCAACCATATTTTCTTCTCCTCTTTTTTTAAGAATTACCTCTGCAGCTTTATTTTTTATCTCATCTATACCTTCAAAGACTGATTTTAAATCTCTAGGCATTATAAATATATATGTGAGTTACATATATTTATTATTTTTCTACTACTTTATTAAAAAAATTAATCATAAAGTATAAATAATAAAAATTAATAAAAACTAAAGAACCTAATTATTATGCACTGTTTGGAACAGGTGATTTTTTCTCTAACAAAGGTCAATGCAAAGAAACTTTAGAATGTTATGAAGAAAAGACTTTTCCAAGTGAAAAATTTATTCTAAGAAAAGTGAAAATACTATACAAGTTAAATTTTGTTATAGAATATAGTAGCTGTTTTTGACTTACTATGCTAAACAATTCCGCATCTAATAAATAGTATTATAGAAGTTGAAGGCATAAATTTAAGTAAACTCTTATACGTATTGTTCTCTTTCCAACTGTTGTATATTCTTTCATTTAAAACTAATAATTGATCGATGAGTCAATACATCTTCTTTTACCTTGTCATTTTCTCTCTTAATGACTGATTGATTATCTGTAGTTCTTCAATCTTGGTTTGCAGGTATACTCTGTCTTTCTAATTGTGGAACATTTAGAAATATTAGGTGTAATAGCAATTGTTTCTTAATCTATTTTATGACAATTTTTATAGAATCATGAAGTCAACTATGTATTGCAGAATTAAATAGTAAAAGATTATTTTCTAGTTTCTATTAAAGTCATTTATGAATTCTACAAAAAATAGGATTCGAACCGAGTATTCAGCGCCGGGAGTGGGACTCGAACCCACGAGTCTGGATAGACATCAGCTAGCACGTCCTAATATGATCTCGAGGCTGACCCCTCTTAGGGTCATGTTGACTTACCTAGCTTGGGTACCCCGGCATATAATAAAATAATCCTTTTTCTTCTCTATATATTTAATATCTATCGTTTGTTTCATCTTTTATCTCTGAATTTACTAATCTTCATAATAATCAAACATGTTAAATTAATTATTTTCATATTATGATTTCTTACTAAAATACAACAATTAATAATATCTGATCTAATACTTGTTTGATTAGGAGAGAAGGAATCATGACATTACAACAAATTAAAGATAAAAATCTTGAAATGGTAATAAAGGAAATAGGTTATGATTCACTTTATCCAATCCAAAAACAAGCAATTTCAAATGGCCTTTTGGAAGGAAAAAATTTACTAATAACATCTCCTACCGCAAGCGGGAAAACCTTAATTGCAATATTGGCTGCAGTCAAAGCCTTAGAGAAAAATAAAAAAGTGATTTATATCACACCTTTAAAGTCACTAGCTACTGAAAAATACAATGATTTTTTAGCTCTCGACACCGTCAATTTTGAAGAAAAAATATTAACTTCAAATATCAACAAAAATAAAGATAAAAAGAATAAAGTAAAAAATAATTTAGTTATTAAAATAGCTACTGCAGATTACGATTCTTCAGGAAAAGATCTCCTGGATGCAAATATAGTAATTTTAACAAATGAAAAGTTAGATGCTCTCATACGTAATAATACAGAAATGTTGTCTAATGTAGGAGTTTTTATTATAGATGAAATTCATCTGATAGGCGATAAAGATCGTGGTCCAACCCTTGAAATGATGATAACCAAAATAAAAAAATTTTATAAAGAATCACAAATCTTAGCATTAAGTGCCACTGTATCAAATTCTGTCGAAATTTCTGAATGGCTAGATTGTAAACTCATAGAAAGTGATTGGAGACCTACAAATCTCATTGAGGGTGTTTATGATCAGGGAGTAATACGTACAAACGATAACCAAAGATTCAAAATAAATCGATATTCGTCAATTTCATCTGAATCAATAGATGTAGCATTGGATTCTATAGAAAAAGGTGGACAAGTTATAATCTTTGCTGAAACTAGAAAAAGAGCCGCCTCATTAGCCGCTAGATCAGCAGAAAGTGTTTTTAAACTATTAAATAAAGAACAAATAAAAAAAGCTACAAAAATCTCATCAACATTCTTAAAAATATCTAATGATACAGAACTTACAAAAAATCTGGCAAAATTGGTTTCAAAGGGAGTAGGGTTTCATCATGCAGGTCTTGACCCAGAAGCAAGAAAAATTCTTGAGGAATCCTTTAAAGAAGGAATTGTAAAACTATTGGTATCTACTCCTACATTAGCAGCTGGAGTTAACTTGCCGGCAAGAAGGGTTATACTTGCAAGTGTTTTACGATATGATTTTGATTATGGATCAAATGTTCCAATCAGTATTCTTGAATATAAACAACTATGTGGACGTGCTGGTAGACCAAAATATGATACTTTTGGAGAATCTATAATTATAACAGAATCAGGAATGAATTCTGATGATCTCTATGATCATTATGTTCTAGGAACTCCAGAACCTATTACATCAAAATTATTTAGTGAAAAAGCTTTACGATTTCATCTATTAAGTACAATTTCTACTGTACCAGGAATAAAAAAAACAGAATTATATGAAATATTCTTAGATACTTTATTTGGTCGAAAATCTAGAAAATCTACTATTATCTTTAAACTTGACACAGTCTTGGAATCACTAGAAGAATGGGGTTTAGTAAAATCAAAAAAAGAAAGATATCTTTCTACCGAATTTGGCAAAAAAACATCTACTTTGTATTTAGATCCACTGTCAGCTGTAGAATTTAGAAATGCAATAAATTCAATACCAAAGGTACACATAAAAAATGATATAGATATGACAGAATCTATCGATTATGAAAATCTAGAGATAAGATTTTTACATTTAATTACTGAATGTTATGATTTTTACCCAAAGTTATCTTTAAGAAAAAAAGATCTAGATAATTTTTATGATATAATTAGAATACATTCAGAGAATTTACTACTAGAAATAGATGAGTATAATTGTTCACGTAGTTTTCTAGCCTTGTATGAATGGATCAATGAAACTAACGATAGAAATTTAAGCGATAAATTAGGGGTTGAACCAGGGGATATGTACAAAATTTCTGAATCCGGCAATTGGTTATCATATTCTCTATATGAGTTTGCCAAATTATTTAATAGAGGAGATTTGCTTCCAATCCTAGCCAATTTAAAAATTAGAATAAAGTATGGAGTAAAGAAAGAATTAATACCAATAATAAAAATAGAAGGAATAGGAAGGATCAGGGCTAGAACGCTTTATGATGCCGGGATCAAAGATATTATCACATTAAGAGCTACTCCTGAAGAAAAATTATCACACATATCCAAAATTGGACCAATAACTGCCAAGAAAATTAAAAACAATCTAAAATAACCAACTAATGATTTCTGTAATTCATGACTATATTATTTTCTTAGTAAAATAGTAACACAAAAATAGAAAATACTACACATTGTAAAACTGACATGAAAACAGAAATCAGCGATTATATCTTAAACTTCTCGATTGAATTTTGTACAAAATTTAGTGTAATGACGATATACAAACATATACTATAAGAAAAAAAGTCTAGTGAAAGCCAAAATGATAGTATTTGATAATAACTTTATTTTTTTAATATATACAATACTTTCTTCTACAGTATCATTTTTTTCAGTATATCTTCTCATGCCGAAAGCAATCAAATACTTGATTTCTAAAGGACAAGTAGTAGACGACTATCATAAACCAGAAAAACCACGTATTCCCAGACCAGCAGGTCCAGTTCTAATAATAGGAGTTACTATTTCTTTATTATTACTTTATCTATTTACATTAAATCTAGAAATTATTGCTATACTATTTACAACAATAATAGCTTTTTTTGTTGGATATATTGACGATAAAAAAGTCATGCCAGGTTGGTTTAAACCAGTAGCTTTAATAGCTGCTGCTATGCCAATAATATTACTACATGCTTACGATACTAATCTCAATCTTATATTTGGACATGCATTCATTCCACTATTATATATACCATTAATACTGATAGCTATTCCGATCGTTGGGAATACCATTAATTCAATAGATGTATTAAATGGAGTAGCTAGTGGTTATCTGTTAATCGCCTGTATACCATTAATTATAAGTGTCTATATTTTTGGAAGTATGGAGATCTTAGCAGCAGCGCTATCATTATTTTTTGTTACGTTAGCACTTTATAAATATCATAAATTTCCAAGTAAAATTTTTCCAGGTGATTCCGGTACTCTTATGTTAGGTGCAATGTATGGTGCAATAGCAATAATTGGAAAATCAGAACTTATTGCAGTTATAGCATTACTTCCAGCAATATTTAATTCATTTCTATTTCTTTCTAGTGTAAAGAAAGTAGTGGAACATAGAGAAATAATTAGCAGACCTACCTTCTTAACAAAAGATTTCAAATTAACTGCATCAAAGGATCAAAAAGCTCCGATCACATTATTACGTCTTATTCTTGTGGATGGTTCATTAACAGAAAAAGAATCAACTAATAAAATCTTCAAACTAGCAATTTTCTCTGCTCTTCTAGCACTTATTACTATTGCTATACAATATTATTTTGTTATAGGAAGAATATAGTGAGAATTAACAATGTCAAATCTCTTTTTATTAATAGGAACGATATGGGGTATAATTTTAACGATATCTTTTTTCTTGGTTATTTTTGTTGCGCCAATAGAAATTGTTATATTCAATACTCGAATGGACTTGTATATTACATCAATTGTACAAGCAATAACAGCAATAGTAATTGTATTGATATTGATAATAGTATTGAACTATCTCAAAAGAAAATATCTCAAAAAGAAACAAAATATCTAAAAAATTAGATATCGTAATAATAGTTTATATTTTACTTTAAAAATGGTTAAATTTATTGACTAATAGTTTAGCTAAAAATAATGATGATTTGGAATATGTAATTAATTTGTGGAAGGCATTCTGTAGATCCAGAAAAGCTCTCTCTGTAGAGTATGATGCAACAGATGCAATTAACAATAAATGGACTAATAGATTTTTCAGAATATCTTCTATCGATGATATAAAAAAGTATGTAAAAGAGAATATCACAGTAGAGGGACATGTTTTAGATGATCCCTTCTAGATCAAAACAAAAAGAAGGTACTTGAAGATAACATCATAAATATAAATATAGGTATTATAAACTTAAGACTAAGCAAATAATTAAATAACTTGAAATTTTATTAAAAATTAACATTACTTTATGTTCCTAATTATTAGGAACTGTATTTGTCATTATAAAATTTATTTTTTTATATTTATGAAATATTTTGCTCTGAAATATACGCTGCTTTAACTTTGGAATAGCCTCTTTTTTCTAAAAATAACCAATTTTTTCCACATATAACACAAGTTATTTTTTTATGTTCATCGGTAAGCTCAAGTTCATAATGACTGCATCGTATTTGATATTCTAGCTTTAGAGTCTCCATCTCTCTTATTGCTTCAATGTTCCTGACAGAATTTTCTGTCAAATACTATTCATTAGTATTTTATCTATGAGTAATATCAACCTTTTTTAAGAATATATGTAATGTATATCAAATTTGAATAAGTCAAATTAGTTTAATTCAAATATAAAAAAACAATGTAATTTTTAAATCAAATTTTATGTAATAAAAAGCTAACAATTTTTCTATATTTTTTATAGAAATAATATATAGCAAAATTAATAATTAATAATGTGATATATCTATTATGAAAACAGATAGTATTAAATTCATATTCCTTACGTCAATATTAGTATTATCACCATTAATTTTTCTTAACATCTATGCACAATCAGATCCTGTAGTTATGATGTCACCAGGTTGTGGAGAATCAGAAGGATACGGAATTAAATTTAATGTAAATGGATTTGAACCTAACAGTAATGTACACTGGCAAGTGATACATCCTGATACAAATTCCATTTCCTCATTTGGATACTTTTCAACTAACGGTACAGGAGGATTCCATGAGGATGCATTCATAGAGGGCCCTCTAGTAGAGGGTACATATCAGATTCAATTCTTCGATGATGCAGATAATGACGATATACAAGATGAAGGCAAAAAAATACATACAGTTAGCATGTCTGTTCCATGTGATCAATGAATAATAGCACTAAACGATTTTTCTTCTTTTGATTAATGGATCAAGCGATAAAAATTAAGATATATAGTCTCTTACTGAATATTTTTATTTAATAATAATGCGACAAGTTTTAGTTGAAATGCTTTATATTGTATTTTAAACCATGAAGCAATATTAGTATTGGATCTTTTTATTTTGCGACATGGTTATGCAGGAGACAAACTCCCTGATTCTACACAAGATCTTAAAAGATCTTTGACTAAAGACGGTAAAACAGAAGTTAAAAAAATTGCTAAATCATTGAAAAAATTAGATATAAAATTTGATATCATACTATCTAGTCCTCTTCCAAGAGCGCTACAGACTGCTACTATCATACATGACGAATATAAACTAGAAAATAAAGTAGAATTATGTGAAGAATTGATCCCCAAACAAAATAATAAATTGTTATTATATAGCAAGTTGACTGCAATTAAAGACTATTTTTCTATTCTAATAGTTGGACATGAACCATATCTCAGTAATATGATCAGTGATATTATATCCAAAAATAATGGTAAAAACAATAATAATCTTAACATAAACAACAGAATAGTTTTAAAAAA
>Ga0315534_1001967_pt1 | contig 14132 bp, 7 predicted proteins | sample SalMarSW160240MG_FD_203094 | JGI IMG/M metagenome (GOLD analysis project Ga0315534, IMG submission 203094) | Salt marsh sediment microbial communities from the Plum Island Ecosystem LTER, Massachusetts, United States - Salt Marsh Sediment SW1602-40 ... | reverse complement strand
CAATTCGACACTGGTGTGCGTGGCCACCGAATTCGGCCGTACTCCGAAGATCAACAACAACGCCGGTCGTGACCACTGGCCGAAGGTTTTCAGCGTTGCCATGGCCGGTGGCGGCATCCAGCGGGGGGCCGTTTACGGGTCGTCCGATGCGACGGCTTCCGAACCGGAGGAACAACCGCTGACGGTCGAGGATTGGGCCACGACCATCTACCACTGCCTGGGAATCGTTGCCGACAAGGAATTGATGGCGCCCGGCAACCGGCCGGTGGAGATTGTCAAGGGAGGCAGCGTGCGCAACGACCTGCTGGCATGAGCCCCGCCAAGCCCATGGTCGTCACCGTGCGTTGGGATGCCCGCGCGGCTGGGCGATGTCACGAAGCCGCACGCGGCCCGCTGGTTCGATTTTCTTGTTGAGACCTGTCCCATGCGTTCATGCAAACAACAACTGGCTGGCGTCGGCGGGCCGGTCATTTGCTGGTTTCTTGCCGCTGCGTGCGTCTCCGCCGCCTCGCCCCGCCTGAGTCACATTCTGCCGCGCGGCATGCGTCGCGGCGAAGATCACGTTTTGGCATTCCACGGTTCGCGCATCGGCGACGCCCAGGAAATCTTCTTCTACGAACCGGGCTTGGAAACGGTCGAGATCAAAGCGGAAAGCGACGCCGTGGTGCGTGCGACGGTGCGTGTCGCGGACGATTGTCGTCTTGGCGAACACATCGCCCAGGTGCGCACGGCGTCGGGAATTTCGGATTTCCGTACCGTGTGGGTCGGCATCTTGCCGGTGGTCGACGAAGCGGAACCCAACAACCAGTTTGACGCCCCCCAGCTCGTCTCCCTGAACGTAACCGTGCGGGGCGTCATCGATAATGAAGACGTCGATTACTTCGCGGTGGACGCCAAGGCAGGGGAGCGTTTATCGGTTGAGGTCGAGGGAATGCGGTTGGGAACAACGCTCTTCGATCCCTACGTCGCCATCCTGAACGACAAGCGATTTGAACTGGCGGCCAGCGACGACAGCCCGCTCGTACAACAGGACGCCGTGGCGGGAGTAATCGCGCCCGATGATGGCCGATACTTCGTCGAGGTGCGTGAAAGTGCCTATGGGGGGAATGGCAATTGCCGTTACCGCCTGCACGTCGGCACGTTTCCGAGGCCCACGGGCGTCTATCCCGCCGGAGGACCGGCCGGGGCTCAAATGACCGTACGTTTCGTGGGGGATCCGAAGGGCGACATCGAACAATCGGTAACGTTGCCTGGCGAGCCCACGTTGGATTTCGGGCTTATCGCGAACGATCCGGGCGGGGCGGCACCGTCGTCCAATGCTTTTCGCGTTGTCGCATTCGACAATGTGTTGGAGACCGAGCCGAACAACTCGGCGGCCGACGCAGCAGCCACGGAACTTCCTCGAGCCCTCAACGGAATTCTTCATGCCGCGGGTGATGTCGATCATTTTCAGTTTGGCGCCAAGAAGGGTCAGGTATTTGACATCGAGTGCTACGCCCGCCGCTTGGGGTCTCCCGTGGATGCCGTGATCCACGTCCTCGACGCCTCAGGAAATACCCTCATTGGCAACGATGATTCTCGAGGCCCCGACAGTTATCTGCGATTTACCGTCCCGGCCGACGGCAACTACGTTGTACGCGTGTCCGATCATCTCCAGCGAGGAGGTCCCGATTTCGTCTATCGCGTGGAGATCGAGCCGGCCGCGGCAGCTTTGACTCTCGGCATTCCCCGCGTCGAGCGGTACGGGCAATACCGGCAGACCGTCAGTGTTCCTCGCGGCAATCGTTTTGCAACGCTGGTTTCGGCGAGCCGCGCCAATTTCGGCGGTGACCTTGTGCTGGAGGAAACGGCCCTGCCGGACGGTATCCACATCACGGCCGATCCGATGCCGGCGAACTTGAACGTCATGCCGGTACTGTTCGAAGCCGCGGCCGATGCACCGCTTGGCGGCAAACTTGTCGATTTCACTGCTCGCCACGCCGACGCCTCGCAGAATATTCGAGGCGGATTCCTGAACCAGGCCGACCTGGTGCTGGGGCCCCCCAACCAATCCGTCTACCGCCGCTGTGAAGTAGACCGACTGGCGATGGCGGTCGTGGAACACATCCCTTTTAAACTCGAGATCGTGGAACCCAAGGTGCCGCTGGTTCGCGACGGGTCGCTCGAGTTGAAGATCATCGTCCAGCGGGACGAAGGCTTCACGGCACCCATCAGTGTGCAGTTTCCGTTTCGTCCGCCGGGCGTCGGTACCGTACCCTCAGTGACCATTCCCGAGGGCCAGAATGAGGTGGTCTATCCGCTCAATGCAAATGGCAACGCGCAGATCGGCCCATGGAAGGTGTACGCCATTGGATCCGCCGACGTGAAGGGGTCGGCGTGGGCATCGACGCAACTGGCCTCGTTGACAGTCGCCGAACCAATGGTCACCGTCGCAATGCCACGATCCGCCTGTGAACAGGGGCAAACCGTCCAGATCCTGGGCACGCTCAATCACGTCAGGTCCTTTCAAGGCCAGGCCAAAGCCCAGTTGCTCGGGCTCCCCGCCAAGGTGACGGCACCGGATGTCGAATTCGACAGCCAAACGGAGCAGATTGTATTTGAGGTCGCAATGGATCCGTCCAGCCCGGCGGGAACGCATCGCAATATCCTGTGTCGAGTGACCGTGATCCAGGATGGCGAACCGATCGTGAGCCGCGCGGGGACGGCGGAATTGCAGATCGACAAGCCGCTGCCCGCTCCGCAAGACCAGCCCGCGCCCGTCGCTCAAACGCCGCCAGCGGAAGAACCGGATGCCAAGCCTCTGTCCAGACTGGAGAAACTCCGACTGGAGGCTCGCCAACGCAAAGCACGGCAAGGCGCCAAGGAAACCGGAGGAGGGGGCTGACCGATGCGCGGGCGAGGGGACACAATGGTTCGCGTTGCACCGGAGGACACGCCCTCGATGGCGCACCGCGCGGGCTTGCCGGCGAAGTTCGTTCCCGCCACACGGAACATCGTGGACGGCATACTCCGCCGACGCAACGTCACCGATCAAGACGCACCAGATACGAGGAGTGTGATGGCCTACGCCGCTGATAACACGGCCCGCACCCCGGTGGTACTCGCATTGCTGATTGCCATTACGGCCAGTCACGCGGCGAAAGCGACCGACAGGACGCCGACCGCCGTTGATGTTTACCCACCTCAAATACAGCTGACGACATCCCGCGACCACCAGTCGATTGTCGTGCAGGCCGTCTTCGCCGATGGAATTACTCGTGATGTTACGGACGAAGCCGCAGTGGCGGTTGCGGATGTCGGCATCGCGCGGTTTGACAACGGGGTGATCCATCCGGTGGCGGACGGGGCGACGACGGTGGCCGCCGAATTCGCGGGCCTCACGGCGACGGTGCCCGTGGAAGTGGCCCAATCGGCGGTGGATCGGCCGGTGAGTTTCCAATTGGACGTCATGCCGGTGTTCATGAAGGCCGGATGCAACAGCGGCAGTTGCCATGGAGCGGCCCGGGGCAAGGACGGTTTTCGTCTCTCGTTGTTTGGTTTCGATCCCCAGGGGGACTACTTTCGGCTCACACGCGAGGTGCCGGACAGGCGAATCAATCTGGCGCTGCCCGCCGAGTGCTTGTTGCTGGGAAAAGCGACGGGAAGCGTCCCCCATACGGGAGGCACGCGATTCGACGTGGACAGCCCCTATTTTCAGACGCTGCTTCGCTGGCTGCAGGCGGGCGCGCCCCGGGATGCTGGAGTAATACCGGCGGTGGATGAAGTGAAAATCTATCCGCCCGGAGCCGTGCTCGACGGCCCTGGAGCGTCGCAGCGCGTGATCGTTCGCGCCCGTTATTCGGACGGAACCACGCGTGACGTGACGGCCCTGGCTTTTTTTATGACCAATAACGACGACGCGGCGCCAATCACGCAGCAGGGCGTCGTCACGGCGAAGAACCGGGGCGAAGCGTTCGTGATGGCGCGATTCGAAACACATACCGTGGGCACGCATTTCATCGTGCTGCCCTCGAATCTCGAATTTCAGTGGACGGAAGTTCCGGAGTTGAATTATATCGATACGCACATTCATGCAAAACTTCGCAAGCTGCGCATCCGTCCCTCGCAGGTCTGCACCGATGAAGAATTCCTGCGGCGCGCGACGCTGGACATTACCGGAACGCTCCCCACCGAGGAAGAATACAGGGCGTTCATGGCATCGGACGATGCCGAGAAGCGAAAGCGCCTGGTCGATGAATTGCTGCAGCGAAAAGAGTTCGTCGAAATGTGGGTGATGAAGTGGGCCGAGCTGCTCCAAATCCGCACGACTCCCCAGATGAGCTACAAATCAATGCTGCGGTACTACAACTGGCTTCAGGAACGGATTGCCGGCAACGTGCCCATCAATCAGCTGGTGAAGGAACTGTTGGCGTCGGTGGGCGGCACGTTTGCCAATGCGGCGACCAATTACTACCAGAACGAGACAGACACGTTGAAGATTGCCGAAAATGTCGCCCAAGTGTTTCTGGGCATGCGGATCCAGTGCGCCCAGTGCCACAATCATCCGTTCGACCGATGGACCATGGATGACTACTACAGCTTCGCGGCGTTCTTTTCGCAGATTGGCCGCAAGCAGGGAGAGGATCCTCGGGAGCAGATCGTTTTCAACGCGGGAAGCGGCGAGGTTAAACATCCCGTGGACGGCCGCGTGATGCCGCCAAAGTTTCTGGGCGGCGATTCGCCGGACACGGCAGGCAAGGATCGCCGGGCGGTGCTCGCCGAATGGATCGGCTCCACGGATAACCCCTACTTCGCGCGCAACCTGGCAAATATCGTGTGGGCCCACTTCTTCGGGCGAGGCATTATCGACGAAGTGGACGACGTTCGCGTCACCAATCCAGCGGTTAATCCCGAACTGCTCGACGCGCTGGCCGAAAAGTTTGTGGAATACCAGTACGATTTCAAGAAGCTGGTGCGCGACATCTGCACGTCGAGAACCTATCAGCTCAGCACGGTGACCAACGAGTCCAACGCGAACGACCTCAGCAATTTCTCCCATGCCATCCTGCGACGCCTGCGGGCCGAAATTCTGCTGGACGCCATCAGCCAGGTCACGGATGCCCAGAACAAGTTTCGCGGGCTGCCGCTGGGTGCGCGGGCCGTCCAGATCGCCGACGGCAACACCAGCACCTACTTCCTGACGACGTTCGGCCGGGCCAAGCGAGAAACCGTGTGCTCGTGCGAAGTGTCCATGGAACCCAACCTGTCGCAGGCACTGCACCTTCTCAACGGTGACACCGTGCACTCGAAAATCCAACAGGCAAACCAGGGAAACGTCGTCGACCAGTTGCTGAAACAAGGAAAATCCACTCGCGAGGTCGTGGAAGCCCTTTATATCCGTTGCCTGTGTCGAACGCCGACCGACGAAGAGCACGCGGCCGTAGAGAAAGTGCTGGCCGAATACGATGATCCCAAACTAGGCTTGGAAGACACGTTCTGGGCACTGCTCAATTCCAGGGAATTCCTATTCAACCATTGATCGAATCAACCACTGATGGAACGCTGGCACGAAACGCCGTCGGGGGGTTGGAACGCCCCTGACCGCGCGGCGCCAGAGACGACACATGACAAGACGCACCATTTTTTGTGTTGTTAGCGGCCATTTCAGCGACTCGGTCGAATGCACCGCGACCCCGGCGGCGGACGGCCGCCGTCGGCCACCCGAAGTTGGCCGTTCGGTGGGGCTGCGATGGTTCGCGCATATGCTGGCCGCGGCGGCTGGCCTGCTGGCCGCACTGCCAACCGTTGCCGCCGAGGCCGAAAGTAAGATCACCTACCAGGACCACGTGCAGCCGATTCTGCGGGAAAAGTGCTTTGTCTGCCACAACCCGAACAAGCAGAGCGGTGGTCTGGACATGACCAACCACACGAACTTGATGCAGGGCGGCAGCTCCGGTCCCGTGATCGAGCCGGGTGATGCGGAGGCCAGTTACCTGTACATGCTGGTAACGCACACCGAAGAGCCGTACATGCCGCCCGAGTCCCCGCGGCTGCCCGATGCCCTGCTGGAAATGTTGCGCGCCTGGATCGATGGCGGGGCCTTGGAAAACGCCGGCAGCAAAGCGCCGACGGTCAAGAAGCGCAAGATTGATCTCGCTTCGGCGGTTCCCGCGGGCGAGCGGCCCGCCGCGGTCGCCTGGCCGCCGCGACTGAGCCTGGAACCCGTGACCCACGCAGCGCAACGTGCCGCGGTGAGCGCGCTGGCCACCAGTCCCTGGGCACCATTGGCCGCAGTCGGCGGCCTGAAACAGGTCCTTCTATATCATACCGAGACTGGAGAATTGTTAGGATTGTTGCCTTTCGCCGAGGGCACCGTCCACGTGCTGAAGTTCAGTCGCGATGGCAGCCTGTTGCTTGCCGGTGGAGGCCGGTCCGCCGCATCCGGCCGAGTCGTCGCATGGGATGTGTCGTCGGGAGAACGCGTGTTCGAGATTGGCGACGAGCTGGATGTCGTCCTGGCCGCCGATCTCTCCCCCGATCATTCGCAGGTCGCGATTGGGGGACCGCAGCGGATGGTTCGCGTTTTCCATACCAATAGTGGAGAGCTGCAGTATGAAATCAGCGACCACACCAATTGGATCCATGCGGTCGAATTCAGCCCGGATGGCGTTCTGCTGGCGACGGCTGATCGCAATGGCACGCTGCTACTGTGGGAAGCGTTTACGGGCAGAAAGTTCGGCGAGTTGAAGGGGCATGCCCAGGCGGTGACCAGCCTTGCCTGGCGAGCCGATTCGAACATACTGGCTTCGGCGAGCGAAGATGCAACGGTACGTCTGTGGGAGATTGAGCAGGGCAAACAGATCAGGCAGTGGAATGCGCACGCCGGAGGCGCTCTGTCTCTCGAGTTTGCCAGGGACGGACGGCTGGCGTCGAGCGGCCGGGACCGCGTGCCCCGGCTTTGGGACCAGAACGGCAAGGAGATTCGGGCGTTCGGAGCTTTCGATGATCTTTCCACCGCCGTGACATTCTGTGACGAGACGAACCGGTTGATTGCCGGCGATTGGCTGGGAATGATTCGCGTATTCGATGGCAAAGAGGGCGCGGCGGTCGCCATGTTCGAATCGAATCCGCCTCGCCTGGCCCAGAGACTGGAGGTCGCACAGCGGGCTCTGGAACAGGTCCAGCTGGAACATGCCGCGCACGTGGATGCCCATAAGACGGTCGCCGCTGCCCTGGCGGACGCGCAATCCAAGGCACAACAAGCAGAGGCGGAAATGCAAGCGAAACAGTCGGACCTGGCCGCGATTGTGGCGTCGTCCGAGGGAATTCGTAAGGAGGCCGAAGTGGCCAGTGCCGGTCATGACGGCGCCACGCGCAAGGCAACGCGTCTCGAATCGTCCCTGCCCACCATCCGGGAAGCAGCCTCCAAAGCCCGCGAAGCCGCCCAGGCTCTTGCAGATGAAGAAGAGCTGGTCCGAGCTGCCGAGCAGCTGGAAAATGTGGCGACGCGCGTGGGCCAGGCGTTGGGTAGAGAGCAGGCCATGGCAGCCGGCCACCTGGCAGAGAAACAGAAAGCAGATGCGCGACTGGTCGAGCTGGAAAAGGAGCAATCCGCCTCGGAATCCGCCGTCGCCCAGGCCACGCAGCGCGTCGAACAGTTGCGGGCCGAGGTGCGTGCGGCCACAACAAAGATGGATGAGGTCCGCGCCGCATTCGAAGCGTCCCAGACCTCAGCGGGCGAAGCCCGGGCGGTGGTTGACCGCTGGAACGATGAAATTGCGTTCGCGCGGCAGATGAGTGAGCTGGTTGCGGCACGCGAGGCCGCGCGCCGGGACGTCGCCGAATCGGCGGCACGGCATCAAGCCACGCTCGACGCCGCTGCGGAAGCGCAGCGAGCGGCCCAGGAGTCCGCCGGACGCCTGGCGGAAAAGAACAAAGAGCTAAACCGGATCGAACAACAAATATTGGCCGCGCGTAGCCGAGCTCACGCGCCCCGGTCGGACGCGACGGCCTCCCAATAGATATTCGACGCGCACGGTTTTCGGTCCGCGCGCTTATTCACGAAGCGAGTGGCGGCTTCCGCCCGGCGCATTCAAAGGGGGAAAGGCGTATGGTGTTGAACTCTCGAGCCGGTGGGCTCTGGCTGTTCGGGCTGCTGGCGTGCCTGAGCGGATCGTCCGCACTCGGCGACCAACCAACCGGCGATAACATCGTGTTGTTCAACGGCCGCGACCTGTCGGGATGGCACGGGATGGAGTCGATGGATCCTCGGGAATTGCTGGCGTTGAGCGATGAAGAGCGGGCGAAGCTGGAGCAACAGTTTGCCGATGATCTTCACCAGCATTGGCGTGTTGAGCAAGGCGTTATCGTTAACGACGGTCGCGGCCCCTATCTGACAACCAATGAAGATTACGACGACTACGAGCTGTGGATTGACTTTCAGATTCGTCCCAAGGGCGACAGCGGCATCTATCTGCGAGCAACGCCGCAGGTTCAGATCTGGGATTTCACGGAAGCGGCGGGCTATTGGAAGCTGGGTGCGGACAAGGGATCCGGCGGGCTGTGGAACAACAGTCCGGATTCCCCTGGAAGGGATCCCGCCCAGCGGGCCGACAATCCGGTCGGGCAGTGGAACCGCTTTCGTATCCGGCAGGTGGGCGAGCAGACCAGTGTATGGCTGAATGACCAGCTCGTCGTCGACCGCGCCCGGATGGAAAACTACTGGGATCGCGATCTGCCGATTGCCAGGCGCGGCCCCATCCAGCTGCAGACGCATGGTGGCGAGACCCGGTGGCGCAATATCGCTATTCGAGCAATCCCTCCGACAGAGGCCAACACGTTACTGCGCGCGGAAGAACCGGACGACGTCCTCGTCCTGTTTGACGGGCGCAGCCTGGAGAGTTGGTCGGGGGCCGTGGACAGCTACCACGTTCGGGATGGCGCGCTGATGTGCCGGGCCGGGACGGGAGGCAACCTGTACACGGAAGACGTGTATGATGACTTCATCGCAAGGCTTGAATTCAAGCTGCCGCCGGCGGGCAATAACGGCCTGGCCATCCGATATCCGGGCGACGGCAACGCGGCGTATCAAGGCATGTGCGAATTGCAAGTACTGGATTCCGAACATCCCAAGTACGCATCGCTCGATCCACGCCAGTACCACGGTTCAGCGTACGGAATGGTGGCGGCCGCGCGGGGCTATCTGCGACCGACAGGGCAGTGGAATTATCAGCAAGTGACCGTCACCGGATCGCGAGTGAAAGTCGAGTTGAACGGCTTCACGATCCTGGATGCCGACCTCAGCCAAGTAACGGATTTCATGGGCGACACGCCTCATCCGGGGAAAGACCGCAAGCAGGGCCACTTTGGATTTGCCGGGCATGGAGATCCCGTGGCGTTCCGCGGGATCACGATCGAGCCTCTCACAGCGCCCTGAACACATTGACACTGGCGAAAAACAGACGGTCGATTGTGTTTTGACTTGACGTCTGCCAAGCTTGATGCGTTTCAAGTCGAAGAGAATCGGGCTCCACGGCACGCGATTCCGATCCACGTTGCCACCGGCATTCGTGGCAGGCGGGCAGCGGCATTCGTGACCATCGTTTGACGAGGAGGTAGCGGGCACGATGTTTTCAGGCGTTCCGCGGCGTCGGGGCGACGGTACTCGACGGGACTTTCTTTGCCGGGTATTACTGTCGGGTCTGGGCTCGACCCTGTCCGGTCGCTGTTTCGGTCGGGACGGCGGTCTGGAGGTGCGCCGTCTGATGCTCGGCATGGACAACTTTGCCGTTCGCGCGATGAACTGGAAAACCGATCGGCTGCTCGAGTACGCGGCATCGCTGAAGTTGGATTCGTTGTTCATCACGCAACTCGACGCCTTCGAGAGCCTCAAGACCGCTTATCTCCAGGAGTTCGCCAGACGTGCCGCCGAACTGGGGATCTCGGTGCAAGTAGGATCGTGGAGCATTTGCCCGACGTCTCTGGCGTTTCGTAACGATTGGGGAACTGCGGTCCAGCACCTGGAACTGGGAATACGCGTGGCCCGCGCCGTGCGTTCTCCCATCGTGCGCGTTGTGCTCGGTGGCCAAGAAGATCGGCGCTCGAAGGGAGGCATCGATGCCCGGATCCGGGACACCATTCGCGTCCTGCAGGACTGCCGCAGCGTGGCGGTCGACAACGGCGTGAAGATTGCCGTGGAAAACCATGCCGGCGACATGCACTCGTCGGAATTGGCGCGACTAATCGAGGAGGCGGGGCCGGAATACGTCGGAGCGAACATGGACTCGGGCAACGCCCTATGGGCGCTCGAAGACCCCCTTCAAAATCTCGAAAATCTGGGCCGCTATGCTTTGTGCACGAGTCTGCGCGACGGAGCGGTGTGGCGCAGTGATTCTGGCGTGACGGTGCAGTGGACGGCGATGGGGGAAGGCGACGTGGACTGGCAGTCTTATTTCCAGAAGTTCGCACAGCTTTGCCCGGAGACGCCCGTCAACATTGAAACGATATCGGGGTTTCCGCATCGGATTCCTATTGAGGACCAGAACTACTGGCGCGCGTGGCCCCGGGGCAAACCGCCGGGTTTTGATCGCTTCATGCAAATGGCGGCCCGGGGCAAGCCGCGGCGCGCCTGGAGCGTGCCCCGCGGCGAGGACCGGGACGCTGCCGTGCGGGATTATCAGCGGAGCGAGTTGGAAAGAAGTATTCAGTTTTGCCGGGAATTGGGATTGGGACGCAACAGATGATCTGAGCGGCACTGGGGAACAGCCGCCGTCCGGGGCGCGCGGCGGACGCGGCGGCGAGCCCCGTTGCCGACGCAGTCAGTGGAAAATAATGGTTTTCAATTCCGTCATTTCTTCCACGGCGTATTTCGGGCCCTCCTTGCCCATGCCGCTCTCCTTCAGCCCACCGTAGGGCATCAGATCGGCTCGCCACACGGTCCCCCAGTTGACGTGGATATTGCCCGATCGCACTTCGCGGGCGAACAGCAATGCGTGGTCGATGTTCTGCGTAAACACCGCCGCGCTCAGACCGTAGTTTGTGTCGTTCGCCAGGCGGACGGCTTCGTGAATGTCCGACACGCGGCTGACAGCCACGGCCGGTCCAAATAATTCATCGCGGCTGACGCGGGCCGACGGGTCGACGTCCGCAAGGATGGTCGGATGGTAGACCGCGCCGTTGCGCTGATGGCCGCACAACAGGCGGGCACCGGATCCGACAGCTTCTCCCACCCATTGTTCCACGCGCTCCGCATCCCTTTGTCGGATCATGGGACCCATGCGGTTCGATTCGTCCAGAGGATCTCCGACAGTGATCTCTTCTACGCGCGGTTGCAGCACCTGCAGGTAGTCTTCGTATACCGCGTTCGTGACAAGGATGCGTTGGGCGGAGATGCAGACCTGGCCGGCGTTGGCATAGCCGGAAGCCACCGTGGCGTGCGCGACCTTTTCCAGGTCGGCGTCCTCCATGATGACCAGCGGACTGTTGGATCCAAGCTCCATGGTGACTTTCTTCAAACCGGCCGTCCGGCAGATCTCCCCGCCGACGTCCCGGCTGCCGGTAAATGATACTTTGCGAACGCGCGGGTCGCCGCAAAGAGCCTTGCCGATCTCTCCTCCACTTCCCGTGACACAGGCGACGGCAAGCGGTGGAATACCGGACTCGAGCAGGATTTCCACAAAGCGCAGCGCGATCAGCGGCGTGTCCGAAGCAGGTTTCAGGACGACGGAATTGCCCGCGGCCAGAGCGGGGCCGACTTTGTGGCAGACCAGGTTGAGCGGAAAATTGAACGGCGTGATCGCAACCACAACGCCGCAAGGAACACGCAGTGTCAGTCCGAGCCGGCTTCCCGCTCCAGGGGCTCCGTCAAGCGGCAAAACCTCGCCCCCCAGCCGTTTGGCTTCCTCGCTGGACAGCTCGATCGTTTGGACAGCCCGCGATACCTCGACACGCGCTTCGGCCAGCGTCTTGCCTGCTTCCAGGCTGATGGTCCTGGCCAGGTCCTCCTGCTGCTGGTCCATCTTCTGTGCCGCCGTGCGGAGCATGACGTACCGGTCGTATCCGGCTGTTTTTGCCATGGCTGCCGCGCCGCGCACGGCGCCGCGCAGCGCCGCGTTCACGTCGGTGAGACCCGCTCGGGGCACGGTATCGATGATCGATCCGTCGTAGGGATTGCACACCTCGATCGACTGCGCACGCTCCCGCCACCGCCCCTCGACATACATCTTCATCGGCGATCAACATTCCTCTTCTACGACGGGGTTCGTCAGCGTGCCGATTTTCTCTATTTCTATCGACACCGAATCGCCGGGTTGCAGGTAAACAGGGGGTTTGCGAGCGGCACCCACGCCATGCGGCGTGCCGGTCAAGAGAACCGTTCCGGGCAGCAACCGCGTGCTGCCGCTGAGAAAAGCAATCAGTGCCGGCACATCGAAGATCATATCTTCCGTCGACCAATCCTGCACGACTTCATCGTTGAGGATCGTCTTGATGGAGAGCGCGTTCGGATTGGGAATCTCATCCGGAGTTACCAGGCAGGGACCCAAGGGCAGAAAGGTTGCAAATGTCTTTCCACGGCACCATTGGCCTCCACCATATTTCAACTGCCAATCGCGGGCGCTGACGTCGTTGGCACAGGTATAGCCGAGAACATAAGTCAGAGCATCCTCGGGTGAGGCATTCTTGCACTCACGACCGATCACGACCGCCAGTTCGCATTCGTAATCTACCCGATCGCTCTTCAGATGCCGCGGCAGTTGGATCGGATCGTGCGGGTTTTGCAATGCCCCCGTCCCTTTCATGAATACGACGGGGAATTCCGGAACCGCATGGTTTCCCTCGGCCGCGTGCCGCCGGTAATTCAAGCCAATGCAAAAGATGTCGCTGGGCACGATGGGCGCCAACAGTTTTCCGACGGCCGCCTCTTCACTCGAATCGCGCCACTCACCAACCGGCTCCGCATCGAGCCGGGTCACACGTCCGTCGAGATGTTGGGATCCGAATTGAATCCGTCCGTCGTCATCCTGGAAACGAATGATTTTCATTGCGTATGTCCCGAAGTGACTGAAAGGGGGCGCCAGTGTAGCACACCCCGCCCGGCCTCAGGAAGTGGCGGCCAACGGTCGGCCGGTCCCTCCCATACGACGGGCCGATGCGCCTGCAAGGACGCTCAACTCCGTCGCTGACAACGCTCCCCTCGGCAGCAGGCTATAATCAGAGGTGCGTGAACAATGAATCCCAATGCGGCACAAGACCACAACCAAGAAGGACTTGCGATCATGCACGCGCACTGCGAGCATCTTGGAACGTAAGACTCGAAAGTCCGCGTTCAGCGACCAGTTCGCCGGGCTCCCGCTGGTCGCCCCCAGTCGATGCACGGCGCAGCGACCAACAGGAGCCAATCCGCTGCGCCGCGGATAGACGCTTGCGACAGACGCACCACCGAGAGACGCTCATAACATGAAGTGTATCCTCCAACCGACGTTTCTGATGATATGCTGCATGGCTTCGGTCACAGATGCCTCCGAGATCGTGCTTTTCGACGGAAGTCTGGGCACGCTGCCCAGCACCCAGGATTGGCCCTTCCTGGCCGACCCGATCTTCGGGCATTCGGTAACTCAAACCGCCGGTCCAGCGTCGACCGAATTCAATTCGCTGTCACCCTTGAGTGACCGCGGAGGCTATTTTACCGACGACCCTGTCCTGGGGCTGTTCTCGAATCCCCATATGCCGGTCATCGAACGGGTTCCCGGTTTTACGGTGCGCGTGGACGTGCGCGTCCTTGCGGAAGATCACGTGACCGGCCCTGCGGGGGACGACAACGGCGATGGTGTTGATGACCGTTCCGGGTTCTCGTTAATCGCGATCAGCCAGGACCTGGCGGGCCTTGAACTTGCATTCTGGGAGGATCGCGTCTGGGTGCAAGAGGACGACGCGGTGAACGCGACTGACCTGTTCACGCAGGCCGAATCCGTCGCGTTCGACACGACGTCTGCCGTGACGCGATTCGAGCTGGTGGTGCGGGGAACAGCGTACGAGCTGTACGCCAACGAGGCGGGGCTTCCCATCCTGGATGGCGCGCTCCGCAACTACGCAAATTTCAGCGGTTCGATCGATCCGTACGAGATCCCCAGCTTTCTGTTCCTCGGGGATGATAC
>Ga0315534_1001965_pt1 | contig 14134 bp, 9 predicted proteins | sample SalMarSW160240MG_FD_203094 | JGI IMG/M metagenome (GOLD analysis project Ga0315534, IMG submission 203094) | Salt marsh sediment microbial communities from the Plum Island Ecosystem LTER, Massachusetts, United States - Salt Marsh Sediment SW1602-40 ... | reverse complement strand
ATATAATATTTTCTGCCGGGGGACTGATAACATTCTCACAGGCCTTAAAATTTAAACCATCAGTACTGGTGGATTACTCATTACAGGAAACGAAAAAGCTTAACCAGCTTGATATCAACGGCAACTTTATTATCGCCGACCTGGTGTGGATTGGCGCATCGTGGAGAACATCTGAGGAGGTAATTGTCGGGTTATTACAGGTGCAGCCTACACCGCAGCTTATGATCGGTTTGTCATATGATTACCCGGCAGGCAGGATGAATACTTATTCGAAAGGATCAAGTGAATTTATTCTAAGATATGAATTCGGATATAAAGTGAGTGCGGCAAATCCAAGATATTTTTAGTCCTATGTTAAGGAAGAACCTGTATATAATCGTTTTAACTCTTGTGATGTCCCCCTTCACACTCAGGGCACAACAGCCTTCAATTTACACGGTCTCAAGAATGCCGTTTAATACAGGAATCTTTAGCGAAATATCACCGGTAATAGTACAGGACGGAATCGTATTCTGCTCCGACAGGCGCTTCAGCGCCTTCAGGGATCGGAAGACATTTGAGGGCAGGCGGCTTTATAACCTTTATATTACAGAACGCAGGGACAGTGACCGATGGGAAAAACCAAAAGAAATCAACAGCGAAAGAAGCACTCTCTTTAACAGCGGACCCTTATGTTTTTCTCCCGGCGGCAAAACAGTCTATTTCACAAGCGAAGTGGAAACAGGTAAAATATCACGGAAAAGGAATTTTATAAATCACCTTGGCATCTTTATAGGAGAGCTGTCAGGAACAGATATTCTTTCAATGCGGCCCTTCTCTTACAACAGCACACAGTATGAAGTCGGACATCCCTCATTGAGCGACGATGGTAAATATCTCTTTTTTGCCTCTGACATGCCTGGCGGACAGGGAGGGTCGGATATTTATTGGTGCGAATGGATCAATGATCAGTGGAGTGCTCCTGAAAACCTTGGACCCAAAGTCAATTCACCTGATTCTGAGAATTATCCTTTCATGCATTCTTCCGGGAGATTATATTTTTCATCAGACAGACCGGGAGGAAAGGGAAACCTGGATGTATATTACACCATGCTGACTCTGGGAAGCTGGGAAATACCTTCCATTGTGCCGGAACCTATTAATTCCCAGTATGATGATTTTGCTTTTGTGGCTGATGAAGCCATGCAAACAGGTTATTTCTCATCAAACAGGGGAAGGAGTGATGATATTTACAGGTTTTCATCAACGATCATACGGAAAGCATCCTGTGACACACTGATTGAGAACAATTATTGCTACGAATTCCTTGAAGAAAATGCGGTGAAATGGGATACACTGCCATTCCGGTATGAATGGAAATTCGGTGATGGAACCAAAGGCACGGGTTCCATAGTAGAGCACTGCTATCCAGGCCCCGGAAAATACCTTATACAGCTTGATGTGGTAAACCTTGTTACCAAGGAGGTAATGTATAATGAAAAAACGTATAGCCTGGAAATAACAGATATTGAACAACCATATATTTCATCACCAGACAAGGGAACCACCGGACAGAAAATCAGGTTCAGCACCGAAAATACAAACCTGCCAGGGTGGAATATCGACAGGTATTACTGGAGTTTTGATGATGAGACAATTGCAATTGGCAAGGAAGTTGATAAAGCATATACCAGACCCGGCACCTATACTATTCAGCTGATAGTATCAACTGAACCGGATCCGGGTGGTATTGTCAGGGAAGCGTGTGTTTGTAAAATTATTACCATAACAGGCCAGCCCTGACAATGAAAATAGTAATTTTGCGGTTTTATGAAATTGAAAAGAACAATATATACTATATTATTATCTCTCAGCCTGTCGGGATTTATTCAGTGGACGGACATGCCCGGGCAGGAAGTTCCCGGCAGAGATGAAAATATTACATTCCTTGTGACATTCGGGAAGGAAGGTGAAACCTCATGGGGCGATGATGATTTTTACCAGGTTTTCTTTTTTGCCATACCAAGGGAGTATAACCAGCAGTTTTATATAAGGATATTTGATCCCGATGTCGGGGGAGAACATGATGAAATACAGGGTGATTTCAACACAAGAACCCTCTTTTCTGTCTATGGGGGCCAGGGAGTCGATCCGGATAGAAACGAGGAATCAAAAGGATTGGCTAACGGGCTCAATTATAAAGGAGGCAACTTGCTGGCATCCCGGGTTTTTGGCGATGAGCCAAGGTATGACAACAAATATTTTTCTTTCGGACCTTTCAATCCGACAGCTGGCGACTTCAACACTAAGTGGAACTCATATATCTTTAAAATTGTATGCGAAGGAATCAGGGGGGATGACGGCAACCTTTACCGCTATTTCCTGAGCCGCGATCCTGAGAATAATGTACCGATTGAGGGAGCCAACGCATTTACTTATGAATATACTTTCAGAATGTGGAATGATTTTAAAAGCGTTGCACATATCTATCCATATGTTGATACAGGAGTGATATATATAAGGCTGAGGAATTTCGACTGGGATAATGACGGCAACATTCTTGTTGTTTCAAGATATAAGCAGGGAATTGATGCACCGATTTCCAGTGAAGATGACTGGGCTGAATCCAGGATACCCATTGAACCCCCTGAAGTGGGATCTTCCCTCGATTTCCAGTTTCATAAGAGGCAGGGGGAACTGGTTAAAAACAATAATGTGGTGGTTACTCTTGAAAACCAGAGAGGTGATGCTTTGCAGTTCTTCAGCTCTCCAATTGGAGGAGTTCCCGTTTATCAAACAAGTATTCAGGTCAGAAAAGCAAAGCCTAAATAAATAGTGAAGCCGGCATGAGGTTCAGATCAAAAAGGGGAATATTAATTACCATAGGGTGCTTTGTACTCTTTTCATACCTGGCCAATGGTCAGACATATAGTTTTAAAAACTATGGAGTTGAAAGCAATATTCCAAATACATTTATTTATACAATTAACCAGGATAACAATGGTTATCTGTGGGTAGGTACAGGCAGCGGACTGGCAAAATTCGACGGATTCAATTTTTATAGTGTTATATTCCCGGATTCTGCTGTAGGTCGTTATCCGACAGCGAGTCTGAAGGATAGGAACGGCACCCTCTGGTTTGGCTGCAACGACGGAACAGTATTCTATTCAGATGGAAACCAGCTAAAATATCTTAAACTGTCAAATACACGATCAATAAGTGCCCTTCTTGAGGGGCCTGACGGATATATTTATATTGTACCTCAGGGCCAGTCAATAAGCAGGGTAAATCCGTTAAGCAAAAATGATCTGATGACTTATGATATTGACAGAAGCATGGTCCTTTTTTCAGCATGCTTTACACAATCGGGCGACATATTGCTTGGGACACAGGAAGATATACAGTTATACAGGTTTGAAGGAAAATCCTTAGCTCTGCTTAATAAGATTGATGGATTTGATTACTACAATATTCTTGAAATATATAAACTTAAAAACAAAGACACCTACCTGGTTGGTACAAACGGCAATGGACTTTTCCGTCTTGAATTATCCGGCAACAGGGGCAACCTGTCGCGTTTCGATGGCAATTCCGAACTTGATTATCTGAGTATACAATCAATCCTTGAGGATTCGGATAATTACCTTTGGATTGCCACCAATGAATCGGGAATGCTCCGTATGAATCTTTCGCCGGATTATGGAACTATTGAGTCAGCCGTATTTTTCGATAAGACTTCAGGCCTGCCCGGGACCAATGTCAGGAAAGTATTCCAGGATATTGAAGGTAATTTTTGGATCGGTTTGTTTGGCGACGGACTCTCCCTTCTTAATTCTTATGCTTTCAGCTTCTATTCCCCGGGCCTTACTCCGGAAAAAAATAATATAATTTATGTAAATAAACTGGATAAGGATTATTTTTTGGGAACGCCAGCCGGATTCTATCTGTTTGACCTTGAAAATAACAGGACAAAATCATTTATCAATATGATGCAGAGAACCGGTAAAAGTGAAATCTCATCATATTTTGTTGATAATGACGGCAATGTCTGGGCCGGCACAGAGGGAGAAGGTCTTTTTATAAGAAATACCAGCGGTACAATAAGACAATTTTACCGTTCAGGTGACTCAGGAGTAGATTATGTAAAAGATATACTGGTTGATAAAAAATATGTCTGGCTGGGAACTCTCAACGGGATTATTATTCTTAACAGGAGTACAGGGACGGTAAAAAGCACGTATACCATTAATAATGGATTGCCCCATAACAATATTAATCAGCTCTATTTTACCAGGGAAGGTAATGCAGCAGTAGCAACTAAATCGGACAGGGTGTATCTTATCGATCCTGAAACAGAAATAAGCACAAGAGGAGCAGTTTTATTCGGTGCAACAATGAATGAGATCTCGTCATTCTGTCAGACTATGGACGGTAACCTTTGGATGGCAACAAAAGGGAACGGAGTTTTTGAATTTGTAGATGATTCAGTAAAATCATTTTCAAGGACGAATATGCTGATGTCGAATTATTGTTACAGCATACTGACTGATTCAGTAAACAGAATATGGGTGGGACATGAGAGAGGATTTTCAAGATACAATCGCGACAACGGGATAATGAGAACCTATGGAACTGAATTTGCCAAAGGTGGTGTATGTAATTCAGACGGAATGTACGAGTCACCTGACGGTAAGGTTCTTATAGGAACAACCCAGGGATTGATAGTATACGACAGATACAGGGACAGAAGGATAAATACAGCGCCCCTGAATAACATTAATTATATTACGATAAATGAAAAGGAGTATCCGGTTCAGAGGTCATTTACCCTTCCCTACAGCAAGAGATATAATGTGCGGGTGAACTATGTCGGTATTAATTTCAGTGACCCTGAAAAGGTATATTATCAGACATTGCTTGTTAATTATGATGATGATTGGTCGAAAGTCACCACAGAGCGTGAAGTGCAGTATTCACTGAGTGATGGCCACTACCAGTTCAACCTGGTCTCCATGAATGAAAGCGGCCTGACACAGGAAACACCCGTGACTTTTGATATTAATATTAAAAAACCATTTTGGAGAACCTGGTACTTTATATTGTCATCCATAGCTATATTAACAGGTATTGTCATTCTTATAATAAAGGAAAGGGAAAAAGCCCATAAAAAAACCCAGGCCTATCTCGAGAAGGAGCTCGAAGCAAGGACAAGCGTGGTGAGGAAGCAAAAGACTGAGATTGAACTTCAGAATATTGAAATAACTGACAGTATAAATTATGCAAAGAGAATTCAGACAAGTATCCTTCCAGATTATAACAATCTGAAAGAATCATTTAATGATGCATTTATCTTCTTCCGTCCCCGTGATATTGTAAGTGGTGATTTCTACTGGTTCGACAAACTGGATGATGCGAGGCATTTACTTGTCTGTGCCGATTCAACAGGTCATGGTGTGCCGGGTGCCTTCATGTCAATGATAGGATCAACGCTTCTCCAGGATATTGTCTCACGGCAGGGTATATCAAAGCCATCAGAAGTGCTTACCATGCTTGACAAGCAAATTTTTTCAACACTTAACAGGAACCTTGAGCTTGGTGTATCCAATGATGGTATGGACCTGGTAGTGTGTGAGATAAACCCGGGTAAAAGGCATATAAGGTTCGCATCCGCAATGCGTCCTGTGATACTCGTTATGGGAGGAGAATCATATTATATCAAAGGTAACAGATCATCAGTTGGCGGAGAATCAGTGATTGAAAAATATTTTGACGATCAGGAGTATTATCTCAGCGAGGGAGATGCAATTTATATGTTTTCAGATGGTCTTCCCGACCAGTTTGGTGGAGCTGACGGCAAAAAGATGAAAATTGCAAGGCTCAAGAAGCTTATTGAGGATGTTAATGATCTGCCTATGGATGGCCAGAAAGAGGTAATTACAAAGTACTATGACGAATGGAAAGGAGTACATGACCAGGTGGATGATATCCTGCTGATAGGTTTAAGGATGTAAGTAAAGATTGTTAATATATACCGTTGAATGAAAGTGGGATCTCGTTTGTAGATACTGTATTGCTGAGATTATCGGCCCTGTCCTTGAGATAAAAATCATACCTGATCGTGTCATTGTCATCTACCTCATAAAACAGATATATAAAGGTAATATATATGGTCCCTTTCAGGATCTTATTTTGTCCCTCTCTTTCCATATAGGGTATGCGGTACGATGAGGGCCTCATCGGGTCATCATTATCCGCCTGTTTCATTTCACCATCTATTTTCCTGAAAAGTGTAAAAAAGAGATTTGTTGTATCACCTTCAGTTGCCTCCGGTGGTTCGAGACCCACGTTCCCGTCTCCATCCTCAAAATAAAACTTGAGTTTTCCTCCCTTGCAGTAATTACCCAGGATATCCGTTGTATCAAAAACAGAAAAATCTTTATATTCAATATGTGGTTCTGGCGGCAGTTGCTGGATCTTTGTGCATGATCCGTAAATAGCGGCAATAAATATTATTAAAAGACACCTGATCGCTCTCATCATTTTCATGGTAATACTCTGTTTATGCACAAAAACCACACCAAATATGTTCATTTTTTTCTGAAATATACTCTTAAAGGTATACCTGTAAATTCAAAACGCTCTCTTAGCCTGTTTTCAATAAATCGTCTGTAGGATTCCTTTATATACTGGGGCAGGTTGCAGAAAAAGGCAAATGAGGGAACGGCAGATGGAAGCTGGGTGACATATTTTATCCTGATATGTTTGCCCTTCAGAGAAGGAGGAGGATTATTCCTAATTATTTCTAACATGACTTCATTAAGCTCAGATGTAGGGATCTTCCTTTTCAGGTTACTGTTAACGCTTTCAATAACTTCAAGTACCTTATGGATCCTTTGTTTGTTTATTGCTGAAATGAAAAGAATATGATAATCAGTGAAGGGAGCTGTTTTTTCTCTTATTTTCTTTTCGAATAGTTTTGCAGTATTGCTTTCTTTTTCAATGAGATCCCACTTGTTAACAAGTATGATCAACCCCTTACTGTTTTTAAGGATGAGCGACATTATGTTAAGGTCCTGTGCTTCAAGTCCCCTCTCGGCATCAATCATGAGAAGGCAGATATCTGAATTTTCTATCGTCCTGACAGCTCTCATGACCGAATAAAACTCTATATTCTCACTTACCTTTGATTTTTTTCTTAAGCCCGCAGTATCAACGAGAAAGAAGTTATGATTATATTTATTATATCTTGTGAATATTGAATCGCGGGTTGTCCCTGGCACAGGGGTTACTATATTCCTTTCTTCCCCCAAAAAAGAATTAATGAGTGATGATTTCCCTGCATTGGGACGTCCCACAACAGCTATGCGGGGCAGTTTATACATAGTTACAGGTAACTCGTCTTTGAGTTCTTTTACAACAGCATCAAGAAGATCGCCTGTACCGCTGCCGTTAATAGAACTTACAGGGAAATAATCTCCAAGGCCAAGATTATAAAATTCACTCGCCTCAAGGAGTCTGGCTGTATTATCAACCTTATTTACAATCAGGATAACCTTTTTCCCTGATTTCCTTAACAGGCCGGCAACCGAGATATCGAGTTCGTGAATGCCGATTGTTACATCTACCATGAACATTATAAGGTCAGATTCTTCGACTGCAAGAACAACCTGTTTGTTGATCTCCTCCTCAAAAATATCATCAGAATTCTCAACATAACCACCGGTATCGATTATTGAGAAATCGATACCATTCCAGTTGCAGATCCCGTAGTTGCGATCGCGTGTAACACCGCTTATCTCGTCCACGATAGCTTCCCTTGATTCGATAAGTCTGTTAAATAATGTTGATTTTCCAACATTGGGCCTGCCTATTATTGCAACTATCCTGCTCATCGTTTTTATGTCAGATTACCGGTATCCGAATCTTTTTAGCATTAAAGGCTTATCCCTCCAGTCTTTTGTAACCTTCACAAACAACTCGAGAAATATTTTTTTACCATAGAACGCCTCCATGTCATGTCTTGCTTCTGTACCGACTTTTTTAAGCATTGCACCCCTATGACCTATCAGTATCCCTTTCTGGCTTTCACGGGTAACATGTATCAGCGCTCTGATCCTAATGATATCCGTCTCCTCTTTAAAGCTTTCTATTTCTATCTCAACGGAATAGGGGATCTCTTTCTTATAATTCATCAGGATTTTTTCCCGCAGGATCTCTGATGCAAAGAAACGCTCGTATTTATCTGTCAGCTGGTCTTTCGGGAAAAAAGGCTCTCCTTCCGGAAGTTTGCTGGTGACAGCATTTAAAAGTGTATCCAGATTGAATTTGTTAATTGCTGAAACAGGTATTACCGGTGAATACGGAAAGATTTCAATCCATGAAGCGGTGATTCTTTCAAGCTCCTTCTGGTTTGACAGATCTATTTTATTTATGACGGTTATAATGGGTATTCCCGACTCCCTGATTTTTGCTGTATATTCTTTTTCTGCGAAAGGATTCTCCTTAACATCTGTAACATAAAGGATCACATCGGCATCGGCCAGGGCACTTTTCACATAACTCATCATTGCTGCCTGGAGCTTATATTGCGGCTTCAGTATTCCCGGTGTGTCAGAATATACAATCTGGAAATCATCCCCGTTAACTATGCCCATAATACGGTGGCGGGTGGTCTGGGCTTTCGATGTTATTATTGAAAGCTTCTCTCCCACAAGAGCATTCATGATAGTCGATTTACCGACATTGGGATTCCCAAGTATGTTAACAAAACCTGCTCTGTGATTCATTGTTATTAATTAATAGATGCCGCGTTTGATCATATTGATCTCTTTCAAGGTTAGAAATCTCCATTTTCCACGCTGCAGGTTCTTTTTTGTCAGACCGGCGAAATATACCCTGTCGAGTTTTTTAACCTTATATCCAAGGGATTCAAACATTCTTCTTACCACTCTGTTCTGTCCTGAATGAAGCTCTATCCCGATCTGGCTCCTGTCGTCAGGATCAGCATACGACACTGCATCAGCAATAACAAGCTCACCATCAAGATCTATTCCTTCTGTTAGCCTGAACAGGTCGTTTCTCTGAACCGGTTTGTCGAGAAAAACATGATAGATTTTCTTCCTGTTATACTTTGGATGTGTAAGTTTACCGGTCAGATCCCCATCGTTTGTGAGAAGAAGAACACCGGTAGTTGACTTATCCAGCCTCCCCACAGGATATACTCTTTCAGGGCAGGAATCCCCAAGCAGATCCATAACGGTAAATTCAGCATGAGGATCCTCAACAGTTGTAACATAACCTTTGGGTTTATTCATAAGAATATATACCTTCTTCTCTGCTGTAAGTTTTTTGCCTTTATACCTTACATCATCCTTGCGGCTGACCTTTGTTCCAAGATCAGTAATCTTTTTCCCGTTCACGGAAATATATCCTTTAAGGATAATCTCATCAGCTTCACGGCGGGAACAAAGTCCACTGTTGGCAATAAACCTGTTGAGCCTTATCAGTTCGGACTCTTCATTTACCGGTTTCCTTTCGGATTTTGTGTTGTATTGTTTGCCCTTCCTGCTGCGGTTCATATCACCAATTTATCAGGCTGCAAAGGTACAATTATTTGTCAATTTACGATTTGATGAATTTTTTGCACCTTTGTTGTTCTGAAAAAGAATGGCATGACATTGATAAAATCAATTTCCGGTATAAGGGGAACAATCGGGGGGAAACCAGGCGAAAACCTGACTCCGATTGATATTGTTAAGTTCACTGCTGCTTATGGTACATGGGTAAAGGACAGGCATACAGGAAAAACTGTTACAATTGTGATTGGCAGGGATGCACGCAGATCAGGAGATATGGTCAGCAGCTTGGTAATAACCACATTACGCAATATGGGTATCAATGTCACCGACCTTGGTATGGCAACAACCCCAACGGTTGAAATAGCCGTTACGGGAACAAGAGCCGGGGGCGGTATAATTGTTACAGCCAGTCATAATCCTGAACAGTGGAATGCACTTAAACTTTTAAATGAAAAAGGAGAATTCCTTTCGGCTGCCGATGGTGGGAAATTACTGGAACTGGCGGATGAAGAACAATTTGAATTTACTACTCCGGAACATGAAGGTTCTCTTGGCAGTGACAACACATGGAGAAAGAAACATATTGACAAGATACTTAAACTTGATCTGGTTGATGTAGAGGCAATAAGAAATGCAGAATTTACTGTAGCCATCGATTGTATTAATTCTGTTGGCGTGATAGTATTACCCGCATTACTGAATTCCCTTGGTGTTAAGAAGGTTATAGGGCTTAACATGGTTCCCGATGGGAAATTTGCACATAATCCAGAACCCCTTCCGGAGAATCTTAAGGAGATATCTGCCCTTGTTGCAAGAGAAAATGCTGACATTGGTTTTGTAGTTGACCCGGATGTAGACAGATTGGCAGTGGTCAGTGAGGATGGAACAATGTTCGGTGAGGAATATACACTTGTCGCAGTATCCGATTATGTCCTGCAGCATACTCCCGGAAACACTGTCTCAAATATGTCATCAACAAGAGCTTTAAAGGATGTGACGGAAAAACATGGCTGTTCTTATTTTTCTTCACCGGTGGGTGAGGTAAATGTGGTCGCGGAAATGAAGAGGCGAAATGCAGTTATCGGGGGAGAAGGGAATGGAGGTGTTATTTATCCTGCACTTCATTATGGACGCGATGCACTTGCAGGTATCGCACTCTTCCTGACACACCTGGCAAAAAGCAGAATAAAGTGCTCTGAACTCCGCAGACAATATCCCGATTATGTTATTGCAAAGAAAAGACTGGCCCTTGATCCCGAAACCGACTTTGATATGATTATGGATGCTGTCAGAAAAGAGTTCCATAACAACAAGATTGATGAGAAAGATGGTTTGAAAATTGAATTATCGTCAGGGTGGATACAATTACGTAAATCGAACACTGAGCCAATAATGAGGATATATGCTGAAAGCAATACAATTAAGGAGGCTGAAGAACTCGCTGAGAAAATTATCTTAATTGTTAATAAACTCTAAAATTCATTTATTTTCCACAAGAATATGGAATAAAATATGGTCGAAGTATGTCTTTAGGGATAAAAGCATTTTAAAAAATGGTGTTAAATATTGTTAATGTAAAACCATTTGAAACACCCTTTTAATACTTTTGTGGCAATTCTTTGAAATTTTATTTAAGTAAATAATATCATGAAGAAAACACTTATCATTACAGCGATTGTTGCAGTTGTGGCAATTATTGTTGTTATTTTGATCAATAAGCGTTCCTCAAAGAAAGACCTTGAAAATCTTTATGTAGAAGCACAAAGAGGTCAGTTTGATATCTTAGTAATAACCACAGGGGAGTTACAGGCTGAGAATTCAACTGATATAACCGGACCTGATTTTGCACAAAGCAGGCGCATCAGGGCAATGGACATCAAGATCACAGACCTTGTACCTGAGGGCACTGAAGTGAAAGAGGGTGATTATGTAGCTACTCTTGACAGAACCTCATTTGACAACACTTTAAAAGATGAACTGGAGAGGCTTGATACTTACGAAACCAATCTGGAGGTTAGGATCCTTGATACGGCAGTTACACTCAGTAACCTTCGTGACAACATAAAAAACCTGCGGTTTGCTGTTGAAGAGGCAGAAATTACCCTCCAGGAATCGAAATATGAACCTCCTACGACTATACGCCAGGCCGAAATATCTCTTGATAAATCTAAGCGTTCTCTCGAGCAGTCTATTAGAGGCTATGAGCTGAAGGTCGAACAGGCACGTTCCGATATGCGGACCATTCAAACCCAACTGGCAGAACAGCGCCAGAGAGTTGCTGATCTGCAGACAGTGCTTTCAAAATTTATGATTACAGCACCCTCTTCAGGAATGGTGATCTATTATAGAGACAGGTCGGGCTCCAAAAGAAAAATAGGATCATCAATAAGCCCCTGGGATAACGTCGTTGCCACTCTCCCGGATATGACAAGTATGATATCAAAAACTTATGTGAATGAGATTGATGTAAATAAAGTCAGGGAAGGGCAAAGAGTTGATATTATGGTAGATGCATTTCCTGATAAACAATACAGCGGAAAAGTGATAAGTGTTGCCAATATAGGCGAACAGCTTCCGAATACTGATGCCAAGGTATTCGAAGTCGTGATAAAACTCGATGGAACTGATCTGATATTAAAGCCATCGATGACAACTGGAAATAAGGTCATCACCAAAAGTATATCCGATGTGATCTATATCCCTCTTGAGAGCGTTATGACAGGTTCAGACAGTATAACATTCGTTTTTCGGAAAAATGGCACAAAACAGATCGTTGTTCTTGGTGAATCAAATGAGAATAATGTGGTTGTTGAGCAGGGTATTAACCCCGGCACTAAGATATTTCTTAATACGCCTGAAGAACCTGAAAAATTTACCAAGCTGGCAGGAGTTGAATTGATAGAGATTATAAAGCAAAAAGAAAAAGAGAGGAAAGAAGCTGAACAGAGGGAAAGCCAGGAGGCTCAAAGAGGATATGGAGGAAGAGGCGGAACTATGGATATAACACCGGAAATGATGCAGGAATTTCAGAATATGAGAGGTAATGCACCCCCGGGACAGGATGGCAGAAACATGGATACCGCTGCAATGCGGCGCTTCATGCAAATGCGTGGCAACATGCCCCAGGGCGGACAAAGAGACTCTGCCATGGTACGGCGCTTTCAGACACAGGGCAGTCCTCCCCCCGGGGGGCCCCAAAATTAAAGGATAAACAACAGACCATATTAAACGGATATTTTAAACAGGGAATACAATGTTCAAGTTTATATTAAGATATTTCCACGACATAGAGATAGCTGTTGAATCGATAGTGTCCAACAAGCTGAAATCAATGCTTACGGCTCTCGGTATCATTTTCGGAGTTGCTGCCGTTATTGCCATGCTTGCAATAGGAAAGGGAGCAAAGCAGGAGATCATGGAACAGATGAAAATGGTCGGTGTTAACAACATTCTGATAAACCCGATAATCCAGGACCAGACCTCGTCAGGTGATGAAGGCGAGAAGCAAACAAAGAAGTTCTCGAGAGGACTGAGTATGCTCGATGTTGATGCAATATACGAAACCATCCCATCGGTAAAAAGGATCAGCCCGGAGATCTCATTTAACTCAACAGCAATGATGGGCGGCGTGAAATATACTGCCAAGCTGGTAGGGGTATCAAATGACTACTTTCATCTGTATAACCTGCCGCTGACTTCAGGAACCTTCTTTAACTCCTACCAGGAGGAGAATGGGATACAGGTATGTATAATAGGGGCCAATATCAGGGCGAAATTCTTCAGCCAGGTTGATCCAATAGGGCAATATATAAAGTTTAACGGTATATGGCTCAAGGTGATAGGAGTCCTACAGAAAACAACCGTCAGCCTTACAGGTTTTGAAGAAAAAGGAGTCAATGTATATAATGACAATATTTATATTCCGATACAGACAATGCTCCTGAGATATCAGAACAGGGCACTGGTAAACACCAAACTGGCATCTGAAGCTTCATCAAATGTCATGGTTATGGGCGGTCGCGGAGGAGGTATGATGGGAAGGATCATTGTAAGCAGCTCAGATGCAGGTACCGACGCTGAAACAAACTATAATCAGCTCGACAGAATAGTTGTCCAGGTTATTGAAACTGAACAAATCAATCCAACAACTGAGATCTTAAGCCGTATGCTTACACGCCGTCATTCGAATGTAAAGGATTTTGAATTAACAGTGCCTGAACTGCTCCTTAAGCAGCAGCAGAGAACAAAGGATATCTTCAACATTGTCCTTGGCGCTATTGCCAGTATATCACTTATCGTAGGAGGGATTGGCATCATGAATATCATGTTTGCTTCAGTTATGGAAAGAATAAAGGAGATAGGAACAAGAATGGCCATTGGTGCCAAGAAAATGGATATAGTTGTACAATTCCTGTCTGAAGCAGTACTGATAAGTGTGACAGGAGGATTTATCGGTATATTTCTGGGAGTTATCATGGCAAAGCTCATTGAGCAGATTGCCGGTATTATGACTATTGTCTCATTCTTCTCCGTTTTTGTTGCTTTTGGAGTATCAGCGGCTGTAGGTGTGATTTTTG
>Ga0315534_1001964_pt1 | contig 14137 bp, 10 predicted proteins | sample SalMarSW160240MG_FD_203094 | JGI IMG/M metagenome (GOLD analysis project Ga0315534, IMG submission 203094) | Salt marsh sediment microbial communities from the Plum Island Ecosystem LTER, Massachusetts, United States - Salt Marsh Sediment SW1602-40 ... | reverse complement strand
TAATGTTTGGCTGGTATTTCGGCCGTAAATTAAAGAACAGGTATATTACATTTGCCAGTCTTGACCAATACCTCAAGATTTTCAAGGATCTGAGCAAGGATGAGTCAGTTCCAAAGTTTGCAACCAACCTTGTTTATCTGATACGTGCCAACAAGCTTGACCATGTTGAGTCAAAAGTGATATACAGCATATTTCATAAGCAGCCAAAGAGAGCTGATACATACTGGTTCATACATGTCGACAGGATGAATGAACCCAACAGGTTTAATTACAAGGTAACGCAGATCATCCCCGGGATCCTCATCAGGGTTGATTTTTATCTCGGATTTAAGATTGCACCAAAGGTTAACTTCTATTTTAAGGAGGTACTGGAAGACCTTGTAAAATCAGGTGAAATAAAGGTTAACAGCAGTTTCACCTCCATGAAGAAACACAATATTGAAGGCGATTTTAAATTCATTTTGATTGACCGGATAATGTCACGTGATATCTCCCTGTCAAACTGGGAGAACTTCATTCTTACACTTCACAATATTGTCAGAAATATTGGCATTACGGATATCAGAGCACTTAACCTTGATACTACCATTACAATTGAAGAAAAGGTGCCGATAATTATTGACCAGCCTGTCGAAAAGAGAATTGAAAGGATGCAGATGGATTCACCTGACGATTCTTAAATCAGAAAGATAACCGGTTTTGCTTCTGTTACTATTTACCAGTATTTTTTTCAGGCCTGCCTTTTTCTCAGTATGTTATATGCACAGAGATAACCGCCTATAATAGCCCCCGAGAAGCCACCTCCTGTTTTACCCCATGCTGATGCAAAGTGAAGATTATCAAGAAGTTTAAATGAATCGAATATTTTTCGGGATGGAGTCTGGGCAAAGCCGTAAACTGCCCCTCCGGGATTAAGAGTATAGCGTTTTACAGTGGATGATGTACCTGTTTCAGAATATTCAATAATATCTTTAATACCGGGGATTATTTTATCAAGTCTTTCAATAAGTGTTTCTGTCACCAGCTTTTTTTTCGAGACATACTCATTTTTATCCAGGTTTTCCCAGTCCTTAAGATAATCAACGCAGCAAATTGCTCCAACGCTCTTGCCTGCCGGGGCAAGCCCCGAGTCAATTTGCCCGTAGTCGACAAAAATAAAACTGCGTCTTGAAAAATCATCATGATTGTTTTTGTAGATATCCCTGATTGATTTCACGGAACTGTCAAAAAGAGCAGTTGAATAATAATTATGTCCAAGTTCCCGGGGAGGTCTTTTAAAGCCTAAATACACCGTTAACAATGAAGCACCGTACTTCAGGCTGCTTATCTCCTTATTCAGCTCCCTGCCTGTTTCAGGAGGGAGAAGCCCGGCAACATTGGGGATAGCATTATTGGCAACTATTTCGTTGGCCATAGCTTTCATTTCCTTAGAGTCCGGATCGTTTTTCTTTTTATAAGTAACGCCGGTTACTTTATTGCCGTCAGTCAATATTCCGGTGACGATATGATTGAAAAGAAGCTCCCCACCATGATCTTTTAAATAGGCTGCCAGATGATCGGACAGTTTCTGGGAACCTCCCTTAATAAAGCTAGCACCACCGGTATAATAACTTCGCTGGGCAAGTGAGTAGTAGGCAAGAGACAGCGAACAGGGGTCATCATGGAAATATCCTAAATTGCCAAGTAGTATAAGTTTCAGGTCGTCGTTTTTAATTATACCGTCAAGAAAATTCGCAAGATTTTTATCCATTTCTGCATCATCAGGTGATCTTTTAGGCGGATTAAGCAGCTGGTCAAAATAGGCTCTTATCCCGGCAGTCTCTCCTGGGAATAATTCTGATAATTTTTCGATAACCATTTCCGGTTCATGAGGGACTGTAACACTGCAGCGATCGTTAATGAACCTGTAGAACTCAGGGACCTTTACAAACTCGACGTTTTTAAGAACATCAAGATCGTTAAAGATCCTGGTTTTCATATCGCGGGGCGAAGGTCCGTCCATTTCATGCAACCCTACTTCAAGAGTGAAATTGCCTCGTTTAAAGGTAGTTGCACACCCCCCCGGCTGATTATGCTGTTCAATCAAGAGAACCTTTTTCCCTTCCCTTGCCAGCTTGGCCCCTGCAGTAAGTCCTCCAAGTCCGGCCCCTATTATTATAATGTCATATTTCATAGTAAGTGCCTAAAGTCACTCCACACTTTCACCTGGTATGGGATATCTCTTGAATTCCTTTGTCCTGTCGAAGAGATACCTGTATGTGATATAGTTTTTCACCGGCACACTGCCCACTGAAAGGAATATCTTTCTCATTTTTGGATTAAAATCGCCGACCCATGAGAACTCAATCTCAGTATAATGTGGTTTTTTCTTAAAGACATTAACCAGGTTATAAATGAAGGCCGATTCAATCCCCAGCTTCTGGAATTTTGGAATAACACCCATCAGCATACCCCTGGCCCGGGTCATCACCTTCTTTTTCTTCAGCCATAAAAACTTCAGGATATTAATAAGATGAAGTTTCCCGTTGAGATGTTTTATGATCTGATTCAGGTCGGGGAACATAAGATATATAGCTATTGGTTTCCCCTCAAAGTATGCCAGCCATATCATTTCTTCATCTAAAATAGGCTTTGCTTTTTTCAAAGTCAGTTTGATATATGCCGGCTCGAGAGGTTCAAAATTCTGCTTGAATGATGCCCATGCTTCATTGAATACTTCGGCAAAGTCCTTTGAATACTTTTCCTGTTCTTTCCAGGTAAAATGTCTGAATTCGTATCCGGGTTTGTTATAGACCCATTCTGCTATCCTGTTGAACCTGTCAGGCAATGGTTTGGTGATATCGAGATGGAAGCCTTCCATTTTATAATAAACCTGGAAACCATATGATTCAAACAGGTTCTGGTAATAGGGATGATTATAAACCACATCAAATGAAGGGTGTGTGAAGCCGTCTACCAGCAATCCCCAGTATTTATCTGTCTCCCCGAAATTTATGGGACCATCCATAGCTTCCATCCCTTTTTCTTTAAGCCATTCTTTTGCAGTATCAAACAGAAGAAATGCTGCATTTTTATCATCAATACATTCAAAAAATCCCATGCCTCCTGTCGCCTGGTCGTATGAATCAGCGAGGTTAAAGTCAATAAAGGCAGCTATCCTTCCGATAAGTTTTTTGTTGTCATCGGTAAGCACCCACCTTTCAACCACTCCATGTTTGTGATAAGGATTTTTCTCCGGGTCAAAAACAGCCTTGATGTCGTTGTCCAAAGGACATACCCAGGTAGTGTCATTTTTATAAATGACCCTGGCAGTATCGAGAAACATCCTCTCTGTCTTCCTGTCGGTGACTTGTATTAAATTCATGCGGGTTTCATATAGATCTGAGTAACTAGAGCTTTGTACTTATCAAGAATAAATTGACGCTTCAGTTTTAATGTAGGTGATAATTCCCCTGTTAAAGGTGTCCATTCATCCTCTACCAGTCTGAACCTGCTTATTCTTTCCGGAGGACTCAGTTTTTTGTTAAGTTTCTCAATTTCTGAAGAGATAAATGACTGCACTTCATTGTGTTGAATAAGCTCTTCATTATTTGAAAAGGAGATATTATTCGATGTTTTCCAATCGTCAAAATACCTGAAATTAGGAGAAATAAGTGCGCTGGCAAATTTCTCGTGTTCGCCTACTACCATTATCTGGTCTATCACCGGCGACTCTTTAAAAATATTTTCAATTACCTGGGGTGCAATGAATTTTCCGTTTGACAGCTTGAAGATCTCTTTTTTCCTGTCGGTGACCATCAGAAACTTTTCATCTTCAATGTGGCCGATGTCCCCCGTATGGAACCAGCCCTCATCATCGAAGGCTGCGCTGGTAAGCTCAGGATCCTTGTAATATCCGGGAGTGACATTAGGGCCTTTGCAAAGTATCTCCCCGTCATCAGCAATCTTTACTTCAACACCTTCTATTGTCATTCCGACTGAACCGAGCTTTACCATTCCCTTTTCTGTCCTGTTGATTGTAATTATCGGGGAGGTTTCAGTCAGGCCGTACATATTAATTATTTTGATACCAGCTGCCCAGAATATCCTTTCGAGCCTTGACTGCAGACTGGCTCCACCGCATCCAACAATTCTGACATTTCCACCCAGAGCTTCGCGCCATTTGCTGAATATCAACTTTTCGGCGAGCTTCAATTTTCTTTCATAAAACCATCCGTTTTCTCCGAATGGTTTATACTTCAGACCCAGGTTAACGGCCCAGAAGAAGATCTTTTTCTTCATCCCTGAGAGCTTGTTGCCCTTTGATATTATCACGCTGTAGAATTTTTCAATCACTCTTGGAACAGCATCAAATCCATCAGGTTTGATCTCCGCCATATTTGCAGCTATTGTTCCCATATTCTCCGCATAATAAATACTGCAACCGCTATACTGGGTCTGGTAATTCCCCAGTCTTCCCCCAACATGGCATAACGGAAGGATACTGAGATATTTATTTTCCGGCTTCAGCTTGAAAACATCTGCTGCAGAAAGGAAATTGCTGACCATATTCCTGTGTGTAAGGATCACTCCTTTTGCCTTACCTGTCGTTCCTGACGTATATATAAGGGATGCAAAATCATCGGGTTGTACAGAGCTTTTAATTGATTCAACTGTAAGCTTGTGATTTTCGCAATTTTTCTTTCCGCTTTCAACTATCTCTTTCCAGTTTTTTACCCCCTCAATTTCATCAAAGGAATAAACATGGAGAGACTGGTCTGAAGCAATTATTGCCGGGCTGATGGTTTTCCACAGCTTCTTATCGGAAACAATAAGCATCTTTGCTTCGCTGTGATTGATGATATATTGATAATCAGCTGTATTTAGTGATGTAAATACCGGAACATGAATAATACCGATCATGGTCATTCCCATATCAACGAAATTCCATTCAGGGCGGTTATTTGTAACGGTAATTATTTTATCACCCTTATTAAGACCGAGTTCAAGAAGTCCATAGCTGAAATTATATGAGTAATCAATATAATCTCCTGAGCTGTACTTCTCCCATATGCCATTCTGTTTTGCACATAAAGCATCCTCTTTTTGATCAAAGAGATTTTTATACCTGTCGAGCAGATCAAAAGTCTTTTCTACAATCATTTTAGTAGTGATTTAAATTTAAGCCTGTAGGGAAAAACATATATCATTTTACAGATAATTACTGCAATTTAATAATTATAGAGAAATAAGAATATAAGTGATGGAAAGAATGCAGACAAAGCAGCCTGTTTAATTATTTTACCTCATACCCTAATTGCACAAGAGAAGGGAAATGTTAATTTTGTTTCATTCATTCATCACTGAACTGTATTGAGTTATAAATGCAATACCGGGGTGGGTGAGAGGTATGTCAAAAAATATTATATTGAAAAACATTTGGACTAATTAAGGATTCAAAGAACAGAAAAATGAGAAAGTACCTGATAATATGTATCGTATTGACATTATTGTCCGGAATAACTATGGCACAGAATTCCGGTTGGAAAATTGCCGGCGAAAAGATAAAAACAACCTGGGCCGATAAGGTGGATCCTCTTAATCCGCTGCCTGAGTATCCCAGGCCTCAGATGGTCAGGAGTGAATGGAAGAACCTTAATGGTATATGGGATTTTGCAATAACACCTGAGTCTGAAAATATTCCAAAAGTATTTCAGGGAAAAATACTGGTGCCGTTTGCTGTTGAATCGGCATTATCAGGTGTCAACAAATCAGTGGGGACGGGTAATTTGTTATGGTACAGAACCAAATTCACAATTCCTTCAACATTTAAAAAGAAGAAGATCCTGTTACACTTTGGAGCTGTAGACTGGCTGACTGATGTATATATTAACGGATCAAAAATCGGTTCCCACCAGGGAGGCTATGACCCGTTCTTCTTTGATATAACTGATTTCATCAAAGGCAGTAAACAGCAGATACTGGAGCTTCGTGTTGCTGATCCGGTTGATAATGGTCCTCAGCCCCGGGGAAAGCAGGTATTGAAACCGTCCGGTATATGGTATACATCAGTAACAGGTATCTGGCAGACAGTATGGCTGGAGGCTGTGCCGGAGACATATATCATCTCAACAAAACAGGTACCCGATATTGACAGGCAGATACTAACTGTAATGGTCAATGTCGAAAACACACAACCCGGCGACATGATACACTTAACGGCATGGAATGGCGGAGAAATGATATCTGCAATAGAATCCCCGGAGGGAAAGGAAATAATTCTGCCTGTGAAAGATCCCAGATTATGGTCCCCTGACGATCCCTTTCTTTACGACCTGAAAATTTCGGTCATCCGTAAAGGAAAAGTGATCGATGAGGTGAAAAGCTATTTTGCCATGCGTAAGAGCTCATTAAAGGCTGATGAAAATGGCGTTCTCAGGATGATGCTTAATAACGAATTTGTCTTTCAGTATGGTCCGCTTGACCAGGGTTGGTGGCCTGATGGGCTCTATACAGCTCCTGCTGATGAAGCTCTCCTTTTCGATATTGTCAAAACTAAAGAAATGGGATTCAATACGATAAGGAAACATGTAAAAGTTGAACCTGCACGCTGGTATTATCACTGTGACAAAATGGGTGTACTAGTATGGCAGGATATGCCCAGCGGTGATCTCGGCGGCGGTCAGTGGAATACCAGACCCGGCATGGAGGGAGGAAGGGATAAGGTAAGAACAGAAAAATCGGAAATGATATACAGAACAGAATGGAATGCAATTATTGATTATCTCTATAATTTCCCATGTATTGTGGCCTGGGTGCCATTTAACGAATCATGGGGCCAGTTTAAAACGGCTGAAATAACAAAATGGACGATGGAAAAAGATCCGTCGAGGCTTGTAAATAGTGCCAGCGGAGGTAATTTCCATGAGGCAGGACATATCCTCGATCTACATAATTACCCGCATCCTGTGATGGCTAAACCAGAAATCTTCGGATCAAAGCAGGCACTTGTACTCGGGGAATTCGGCGGCCTGGGTCTGCCTCTTGAAGGACATACATGGCTTGGCAAAAACAACTGGGGTTACAGATCATTCGAGAATGCGGATACTCTTTTTAAGACCTACTCGATATACCTCGATCAGATAGTGCCGTTCATTAAAAGGGGATTATCAGCAGCAATCTATACACAGACAACTGATGTTGAGATTGAGTGTAACGGACTTATGACTTATGACAGAAAGGTGATAAAAATACCTGAGAATCAACTGAAAGCTGTAACACACAAATTGTACGAGGCAGCCAGGGAGGTAGTATTCAGATAGTTAAAGAAGAGAAGAGCCGTCTTATTTTCATCCTGAATAAGATCCGGATCATCTATTTTAAAATGTTGGTTATCTTAGTCACCTAAATTATCAGCAATGATGGATATCATTCAACCGGTATTAGACTGGTATATGGCCAATCTGAACTACTTAACAGTGGCTTTGCTGATGGCTATAGAAAGTTCATTTATTCCATTTCCATCAGAGGTTGTGATACCATTTGCAGCGTATAAAGCGGCACAGGGCGACATGAATGTTTTTGGTGTCGTTATTGCCGGTACTATTGGTGCATTAACCGGCGCTTTGATCAACTATTACCTGGCAAAATATCTTGGAAGGCCCCTCGTCTATAAACTGGCCGGATCGAAAGCAGGAAGAATACTGCTTTTATCGGAAAAGAAAGTCATGCATGCTGAAGACTATTTTATAAAGAACGGGAATTCATCAACTTTTATCGGAAGGCTGGTACCCGCTGTACGTCAGCTGATATCAATACCCGCAGGACTGGCAAATATGAATATACGTAATTTCATAATTTATACTGTTGCCGGAGCAGGGATATGGAATATAATTCTTGCTGTTATTGGATATTTCGTTTATGAAATAAAAGATAAAATTTTCCCATACCTTGGTTATATTCTTATTACCCTGGGTGTCGGTTTCGTAATCTATCTGGTTATCAAGGCAAGAAGAAAAAAAAAGAAGAATAACCGGGAGTCCAGGAGGGTATTTTAAAATTGACAACAGGGGAGGAGGCCCCGGAATAAATCATGTTAACATGGTAATAATGGCTGTTTGGATTATCCATTGATATGTTAAAGGAACAAGTTTCAGACTGTGCCTGCAGATGATATGCAGATACAATGAATAGAATAACTACAGAAAGGGCCGTTAATATATTAACAGCAGCACTCTTGCTCAGAATAAAATACTTCTTCTTTTCCATTTTCGATTCTACAAAAAAATAATACTGAACCTGATAAACTTTATTCAGTTGACAGACTCACAATTCTTACCGGGCCAAGAAGTCCTGAAGGCAATAATGGTGAATCAGCCCGGTAAAATGGCATTGTAGTATAGGTGATTTTTGTTGAGACACCCGGTTGCTGATCTCCAATGAGCCTGTTAACCCAGAGGTTAGTCACCTTTATTTCGAGGTTGTTTTCCCCTGCTTTAAGAACATCGGTAACATTCACCCTGAATGGGGTCTTCCAGATAATTCCAGGTGACTTCCCATTAACAATAACTTCTGCAAGGTTCTTAACCTCGCCAAGATCAATCCATAACTTTACATCACCGTTAAACCATTCTTCGTCTGCCATGATGGTTTTAGCATATATTCCGGTGCCAGAGAAATATTTCACTCCCGGATCTGTATTATCATTCCAGGCTGCAAGAGCATCAATTGATATTTGCTCAGGCGCTCCACGGTTGGGTTGGAAGCTTATTTCCCAGGGACCATCAATAACAGCAAGCAGCTTTTCATTTGCCCGGGGAATGATACGTGATTTCTCCTTTGCTTTATCACGGAATACCACAAAAACAGCATCATTTGGCTCCAGGTGCAGAGGAACTCTGGTAACCCCTTCTGCTATACCGTAAGAAGCCTGTTCGATTTTTGCAGTTTCAGGATGCCATATCTCAGCTTCCCTGCCTTCAACACGGAATGTGGCCTCAAGGTCCTCCACCCGGTTGTTGCGGTTGTTAACCCAGTAGAAATCAACATTATCCAGTTTGCGATGAACAAATAAAAGGCGGGTATTTTCCATTGGTCTGGTATATTCAAAATCGGGTATTAGTTCAAGCGATTTCAAAACCTCTGCCAATTCTTGTCCTGTGAAGATCTTCCCATTGCCAAAAGTATTAACACCATTTTCGTTTGGCCAGAGCTGATCGACTATTAACTGGAATTCGTTTTTGTCATCAGTCAGGCTGGGCGTATTTACTGGCTTCGGACCTGTAACGATTGCTCCATCGTTCACCATGTCACGGATCTTTCGCAGAACAGGCAATGACATGTATTTGCTGTTAGGATCGAGGGCCAGTATGTGATAACTCATACCGCCGGGTGTGGTTATCAGTCCTTTACTGACGGTTAATAAATTTACAAGCGCATCGGCATTCACAAAGTCATAATTATAACCTTCGGGAATGGGTGGCAGCTTTTCACCAAACAAAGCTGTTATATTGTTGTCTTCTCCGTAGAAATAAACTATATCGGCAACAAATTTTCCCTGTTGCAGCATGTAGCAGCTGCGTGCCAGGTAAGTAATCCAAGGAGCAGCCTGTTCAGCCCAGGTCTCATGACGGGTGAACCACTGGCCGAACGGGCCAAGACCAAGTCCGGGGATCTTATCATTTACTGGTTGATGTACTGAAGTGTGTATGACAAAACGGTTTAGTCCATTAGCCATTTCCATGTCGGCTGTCGGCTTCAAATACTCAGGCGACCAGGCCCAGGCTGAACCAATAGCAGTCATTGATTCGGCAGCTGCCAGGTTTTGTCCGTATATATGAGCCACGGAAGCTGATTCACGCACATCGGCTTTATAACGTGTAGCGACCTCTGTTCCGGGATCAAGGCCTCCGGGAGTCCATGTAGCGCTCATTGGTATTGCCGCTTTGCGTTTTACATCCATACCGTCGCCAATGAAAGCACGCCCGCTTTCATGTGATTCTGTATAACGGGCCATACCACGCTCCTTCAGTATTTCTGTAAGCTGATCATAGTGTTTTTCAGCAGTAAGATCGCCGATAGTCTTTCTGAAATCCCACAGGAATCGCTCACTTGCCTCAGCACTTTCCACAATATGTCCTGTCAGAACAGGCAGCCATGGTAAAATATCATAGCCGCGGTGGTTCATAAATTCCTGGATCATATCATCGGTCCAGTTTTGCACTCCGGCTTCCCAGCTGTCAGTTATCATGTATTGCAATCCATTCTGTCCCATCAGTCCGCCTGTGGCATCTTTATACTGATCGAGGTAGTTATTAAAATATGCCTTGACATGTTCGGCACTCAGCTTATCCACTTCCAGTCCTGTTGCTTCCGGTGATGCCGGTGAATTTTTATGACCGGTAAGCGAATAACCAAGTCGAATTATTACCCAGTTGCCTTCTTCCGGTGTCCATTCGAGTGTTCCATCGGGATTCATCTTTGAGGTCAGATCGATAATATCTGATTTTTTTACAGCTTCATTTACATCAACTTCCGGAGTAATTGCAGCATACAGATCTGTTGCAGTTGCAAAAGCTGCTTTTTCCTCAAAGCGGTTTACCCGGGGAACTGTATGCAGGACAAGTTCTGCAATCTGTGTTCCGGCAGGTGCTGATGGCCCTCTTCCCAGGTCTATGCCAAACAGGCTACCAGGGAAAGATCGTGGTTGTCGTTCGGGAGCTTTCCATGTAAAACGGAAGTATTTAGCAGTTACGGGGCTGAATGTTAGTGTTTTCTGAGCAACACCCCCCCTACGGATATCAATTATCTTAATAAAGTTTTTGCCATCGTCACCTGCTTCAAGCGTACGATTATCAGGATCTGCTCCAAATCCAAAGGTGCCGCCTGAACCACCGCCCACAATGGTGAGAGCTTTAATAGTTACAGGTTTGGAAAATTCAAATTGGACCCACGATTTTTCACCCGGTTTGGCAGCCGGCAGAAACATAGTTTTTGCAAGATCGCCATCCGTAAGATCAGCAAGGTTGAAATCTCCGCCGCTTGAGGTAACCTTTGGCTGTAATGATGATAATGAAATATCGTTTTCAGGCAAACGATAGGCTACTACAGCAACATCGGCATAGAACTGCGGCGGTGGAGCCTCAGTCATGCCAGTAAGAGAAAATCCTCTTCCAGAGGTAGTGTTTTGAAATGCCCCTGTTACAGAAGGAGGCTTTGGTAATATTCCTGTAAAAGGTTTCCCACCTTCAATTCTGGTTTCGCTCCACACGAATTTCTTCATTGCCTGTTCAGGTGAGACCCATGGACCTCCACTCTCGCTCCATCCCGGAGAACCGGCAATGGCCATCTCCAGGTCGAGTGAGTCTGCAAGTTCCGTTGTGAAAAGGAAAGCGTCCTTCCATTCCGGGGTCATGTAGATCAGGCGTTTTTCAACTATCTGCGGTGTCATAAGTGCAGCGTCAAAGTTCTGAAATCCGCCGATACCAACACGATGCATCCATTCGAGGTCGGCCCGGATCCCTTCCTTTGTTATATTACCGTTCATCCAGTGCCACCATACACGCGGTTTTGCACCGGGAGGAGGATTCTGAAATCCCTTTTCAAGTGTGGCTCCGGTATTATCTGACGGACCTGAACAATTAACAAGTAATAAACCTGCTGATACCATCAGGAAGAGGGATATGAAAAACCTTCTTTTTCGTGATTCAGTTAGTAGTTTCATGACAAATATTTGTTTTCTAAGTATAAGAATAGTAATGAGTTTTTAATGATAGCTTAAGTTAATTATTTTTTTAAGCCCCTCCCTCTTGCCTTGCTCTGCCGAAGTCCCGAGTCCTCGGGATGAAGGCGAGGGGGAAGAGCCTGTCCCGATTTATCGGGAAGTATGGGATCAGGTCATTCCACAACCTCTGCTTCATCGAATTTCTGTGACTGGTAGCTGACTCTTGAATGATAGACTCTCCTAACGGATCTGCCTCCGAAAAATCCCCATCCCCCGCCTCCGATGAGGAACCCGAGTGCATAAAGTCCGCCATTATTATTCTGTGCATACATCGTAATTTCATTATTGAAAAGCATGCCAACAAAGTCGAAGGGAGCAATGAACCCATGCCATAAACCACCAAAGAAACCATACGTGTGTCCGGTCAGACAATCATCAACTATCTCATTATGAGCACATCCGGATAGAATCATTATGATCATTAATAAAGATATAAGCAGGAAATATTTCCTGGTATAAAATGTCTTCATAGTAAAAATATTAGTAATTAAAATATTCTATTTAATTTGAAAAGAGATCGAGGTCAGTAGCTTTACCTGAATATTTCTTTTCATGTTCGAGCAGCCATTTTTTTCTATTCAATCCGCCTCCGTAACCGACAAGAGTACCATCGGCACCAATTACCCTGTGGCAGGGAATGATAATGGCTATTCTGTTCGAAGCGATTGCATGACCAACGGCTCTTAATGCACTGGGTTTATTGATTGCTTCTGCCTGTTCATGATAAGTACTGATGGATCCAAAAGGTATTTTCATTAATTCTTCCCATGCTTCCTTCTGGAATTGAGTACCCGGGATCACAAGAGGAAGTGAAAACTCTTTTCTTTTACCCTTGAAATATTCTTTCAGCTGCTTTTTCAGGTTCCTTATATGGCTGTTACTTCCACGTTTGACTTTTGTAATAAAAAGGGATGCAAGATTTTCATAATCAGATGCTACTGCCCGTTCTTCAGAAAATTCAAGGAGACATATTCCATCTGCTGAAGCCGCAGCAACCATTTCTCCGAGAGGAGTATTTATTTTGGATGTTTTGATCATATTACCTATTCCTAACCCTTTATAGTAGGGGATTTTTTATCTTTTTTTTTGTATTTTTTATATACCCACCCCTATCCCCTCCCAGGAGGGGAACTTTTTTGATCCTCCCAGGAGGGGAACTTTTTTGATCCTCCCAGGAGGGGAACTTTTTTGATCCTCCCAGGAGGGGATACTATTTATTATCCTTTTCAACTTCTTCAACTTCTTTTCTGATATCTCGATGAGGTTGATTTAATATACTTGATATTTCTGAAACGCAAAGCTGACCAGTTTTCATCAACAGAGACCATCCTGACGCCGTAAAACCCAAGTTTATTCAGGCAATTCCATCCCTTATTACGCTCCAGTACCGAAGAATGTAACCTGGAATTTTTCTTTGGATAGCATAACCATAGCAAGCCGTCAGCTGTCAGATTATGCAGTGCAAGCGGGGCAAAATGCCTTGCCTCTTTAACTGTCCTGACAAATATTATCATGAATTCATAAGGACAACGCGGATCTATTTCATTGTCGGTTATTACACCTTTAAGTACTTTGGAGATTGTCCTTAAAAATTGCTGCTCAGCATTTATGACTGCAATTCTTTTTTGTTCACTGTAATTAAGTTTTTTGAGCAGCTCTTTCATTAAGGTCCTATTTTAATTGCTAATTTATTAAAAAATTGAATAATCCGGCAAAAGGTTGTATATTTGAATTCACAGAAAATGGGGTGCCTTAATATTACGGGCTGAGATCAAACCCTAATACCTGATCCGGATAATGCCGGCGTAGGGAAAGAGAATTTCAGAGTAACCAGTTTAGTATAGCAGCCTCATTTTCCTGATGATTAAAATTAATGGGAAATGAAAAAACTGTTTTTTCTATTACTATTTGCAGCATTTACAATGATAACCCTTGCATCGGTCTATCATGATGACAGATCTGTTATAAAGGGCAGGGTTACAGATACAGGGGGAGGTCCGCTTGCCGGCGCCGCCATAACAATTGAAGGAACCTATTATGGAGTTTATGCAGCTGCTGATGGCAGTTACTCATTCACAAATCTGACCGATGGCAGTTATTCTTTGCGCTTCTCATTTACAGGTTATGAACCTCAGACACACGAAGTGGATCTTTCCGGTGAACTGATACTGAATGTTGTTCTTGAACAACTTTCCTTCATGACGGAAGATGTAATTATAAGAGCCACAAGAGCCGGTAACCGCTCACCACTGGCCTACACAAATGTTGACAGTGATATTATCAAAAAACAAAATTCAGGTCAGGATCTACCCTTCCTGCTCACGCTTACTCCATCTCTTGTTGAAACTTCCGAAGCAGGTACCGGGATTGGCTATA
>Ga0315534_1001963_pt1 | contig 14148 bp, 10 predicted proteins | sample SalMarSW160240MG_FD_203094 | JGI IMG/M metagenome (GOLD analysis project Ga0315534, IMG submission 203094) | Salt marsh sediment microbial communities from the Plum Island Ecosystem LTER, Massachusetts, United States - Salt Marsh Sediment SW1602-40 ... | reverse complement strand
TATGCCTTCCTCCCTCCTCTTTGGTAAGTATATACGCCTCTGCTTTGAACTTCGTGTGAGGGGTGATAGAGCCCGGTCGTGCGACAACCTGTCCTCTTTCAACCTCTTCTCGTTTGATCCCTCTGAGAAGCACACCAATATTGTCACCTGCTCTGCCCTCATCAAGGACCTTCCTAAACATCTCAACCCCTGTGCACACTGTCTTTTGTGTCTCTCTGATACCAACGATCTCTATCTCATCACCAACTTTTACGATACCTCTTTCTGCTCTTCCAGTTACCACAGTGCCTCTGCCTGATATGGTAAATACGTCTTCTATCGGCATCAGAAATGGTTTCTCTGTGTCTCGTACCGGCTCTGGTATAAACGCATCAATGGCATCCAGTAACTCCATAATAGGACCGCAGTTCGGGCATTCCTTTTTTCCACATCCACACTCCAATGCCTTCAGGGCTGAACCATGTATTATAGGGGTGTCCTCTCCTGGAAACTCATACTTGGTTAACAACTCTCTGAGTTCCAGGTCAACCAGTTCTATCAACTCCTTATCATCTACCATATCGGTTTTGTTTAAAAAGACAACAATGCTTGGAACCCCGACCTGTCGAGCCAATAAGATATGCTCTCTGGTCTGAGGCATGGGGCCATCATCTGCGCCAACAACCAAAATAGCACCATCCATCTGAGCTGCTCCGGTAATCATGTTCTTGATGTAATCTGCATGGCCTGGGCAGTCTACATGGGCATAATGCCTATTGTCTGTTTCGTACTCTACATGGGCAGTGGCTATGGTAATACCCCTTTCTTTTTCCTCTGGTGCCTTGTCTATCTCATCAAAGGAAATGTAATCAGCCATACCCTTTTTTGATAAACAGAGAGTCATTGCCGCTGTTAACGTCGTCTTACCATGATCGATGTGGCCAATGGTGCCGACATTGACATGAGGCTTTGTCCTCTTAAACTTTTCTTTGGCCATTGTTGTTACCTCCTTAAAAATCTTTTACTGGTCGTTTGTCAGTGGTTAGTTGTCAGTTGCAAAGAAATCAACGGGCAACGGACAACTGACAACTGACTATTGACTGATAAAATTTATATTACCAACGATAATGAGCAAAGGCCTTATTTGCCTCAGCCATTCTATGTGTATCCTCCTTTTTCTTAAAGGCAGCGCCCCTTCCCTTGGAGGCATCAATCAGCTCGCCTGCTAATTTTGCTGCCATTCCTTTCTCCCCCCTTTGCTTAGCGCTTCCAAGTATCCACCGTAAACTTAGTGTAGTTCTCCGCGAGAATCTCACCTCAGTAGGCACCTGATAGGTGGAACCACCAACTCTTCTTGATTTTACTTCAACTACTGGCTTGACGTTTTCAATAGCCTTTTGAAAAAGAGATAGCGGGTCTTCCTTGGCCTTCTCCTGTATGATATCGAAGGCATCATAGAGAATAGATTGAGCTAAGTTCTTTTTTCCTCTTTGCATAATTCTATTAATGAATTTAGCAACTAATTCACTTTTATATTTAGGGTCAGACAAAATTTCTCTTTTTAAGATTACTGCTTTTCGCGGCATTCTAGTGTCTCCGACTAGTGTTCATTATGTTCATTGCGTTTATTGAGTTCTTATACAATACAAACGGGAAACTCGTCACACTCAACAAGCCCAATTAAATTCCCTTAGGCTTCTTAGTTCCATATTTGGAGCGGCCTCTCCTTCTGTCTTCGACTCCTGAGCTATCCAAAGTGCCCCGGATGATATGATACCTTATGCCTGGTAAGTCCTTCACTCTCCCACCCCTGATCAGAACAACGGAATGCTCTTGCAGGTTATGTCCAATCCCTGGAATATAGGAAGTAACCTCTATTCCATTTGTCAAACGTACCCTCGCAACCTTACGCAAGGCCGAGTTAGGTTTCTTAGGAGTAGATGTGTAAACCCTAATACATACACCCCTTTTTTGTGGACACCCTTTGAGGGCTGGTGTCTTAATCTTCTTCTTTACCCTCTGCCGCCCATTTTTAATGAGTTGATTAATTGTTGGCATCTATTTCTCTTTTAAAAAATTATTCTGCTCTATGCTGTGAATGCTTTTTATTCTATCTATAAAATTATTTCAACACTTTTCTAAAAAAATTATTGTTCCACTTCTATATCTAACCCTCTGTGCGTACTCAAACCAGTTCCAGCAGGTATAAGCCTGCCCATAATAACGTTTTCTTTGAGGCCTCTTAAATAATCTACTTTGCTCTCCACGGCTGCATCTGCTAAGACCTTTGTAGTTTCCTGAAAAGATGCAGCTGATATAAAGCTATCAGTATTAATTGATGCCTTTGTCACTCCCAGCAAAAGTGGTTCCCCTATGGCTGGCTTTCCTCCTTGTGCAATAATTTCCTGATTTGTTTCCTCAAAACGCCACCGCTCAATCTCTTCTCCTAAGATAAAATCTGAATCTCCAACTTCCTTCACTAATATTCTTCTCAACATCTGCCTGACAATCACTTCTATATGCTTATCATTGATCTTCACACCCTGGAGGCGATAGACCTTTTGAACTTCATCAACGAGGTATTTGGATAGTTCTTTAGGTCCCTTTATTCTTAAAATATCATGAGGATTAGCCGAACCTTCCATGAGGGCTTCACCAGCTCTCACATAATCTCCGTCAAAAACGCTTACATGTCTACCTCTGGGCACAATATATTCAGCAGGTTTGCCAATTTCAGGTGTGATAATTACCCGCCTTTTTCCTGATAAATATTTTCCAAAGGATACTGTTCCATCGATCTCACTTAATAGGGTTTGATCTTTGGGTTTCCTGACCTCAAATAATTCTGCAACACGTGGTAAACCACCCGTAATATCTTTTGTCTTTGTGGTTTCTCTTGGTATCTTGGCCAACACATCACCTGAATGAACCTCATCTCCCTCAGATACCATAATAATAGCACCTGTAGGAAGGAAATACCTGGCAACTGCTCCTGGTGAATCACCTGAGAGCTGAATTGTCTTTCCAGCAGAACCCTTTATTGAAATCCTCGGCCTAACGTCTGGATCACCAGACGCAACAATAACCTTACTTGATTTACCAGTTACTGAATCTAGCCTTTCCTGCATTGTTCTCCCTTCATAAATATCGCCAAATTTTAACTTGCCAGAAACCTCTGTTAAAATCGGTATAGTAAAGGGATCCCATTCTACTAAGAGCTCACCAGGATGTATCTCTTTTCCATCATTAGCCTTAATTATAGCGCCATATATAACTGGGTACCGTTCTAACTCTCTTCCACTTGCATCCACCACTCCGATATCCCCATTTCTATTCATTACCACATGGTCCCCTTTGGCATTCATTACTGTCTTGAGATTATAAAATGCAATCTTCCCACTATTCCTGGACTGGACTGTAGACTGTTCTACCTTTCTCGTTACTGTACCCCCAATATGAAATGTCCGCATGGTGAGCTGCGTGCCTGGCTCACCAATAGACTGTGCTGCAACAATGCCTATCGGCTCACCTATATCAATCTCTCTACCCTGTGCTAAGTTTCTACCATAACACTTCTTGCAGACCCCTCTCACTGCCCTACATGTCAATACTGATCTAATTTTTACCTTTTCTATCCAGGATCTCTCAATCCTTTCGGCTGCTGATTCATCTATTTCTTCGTTGTATTTAAGTAATAATTCTCCGGTTATCGGGTCAGTGATATCTTCAGCTGCAATTCTTCCCAGAATTCTTTCTGATACAGGTTGAATCACCTCGCCCCCCTCGGTTAATGACTCTACCCAAATTCCGTCCATGGTGCCGCAATCTTCCTCTGTAATACAAGCGTCCTGAGACACATCTACCAGTCTGCGAGTGAGATATCCTGAATTAGCCGTCTTCAACGCGGTATCTGCCAATCCCTTTCGTGCACCATGAGTAGAGATAAAATACTCTAAAACCGTTAAACCTTCACGAAAATTTGCAGTAATAGGAGTCTCAATAATCTCTCCAGAGGGTTTTGCCATTAAGCCCCTCATTCCTGCCAACTGCCTCATCTGATCCTTGCTCCCTCTCGCACCTGAATCAGACATCATATATATTGGATTAAAACTATCGCTCTTTTGTTTGGTTCCATCAGGCGCTTCCACTTCCTCCACAGCCATTTCATCCATCATTTCCGAGGAAATTACCTCTGTGGCCTTTGTCCAAATATCAACTACTTTATTATATTTTTCCCCGTCGGTAATCAAACCATCGCTGTATTGGCTTTCAATTTTTTTTACTTCACCTTCAGCCTCTTCTATAATTTCATATTTTTTTTGTGGGGTAACCATATCTTTACTTGAGATAGAGATACCGGAGATAGTCGCATACTTGTATCCAATATCTTTCAGTCTATCCGCTAAAATAACGGTTGCCTTCGTGCCTAAAGATCGATAACATTCATTGACAATATCTCTCAGCCCCTTCTTGGCTATTATCCTGTTTACCATTTCAAAGGGTAACTCTTTAGGAAAAATTTCATAAAGGACTACCCTTCCAGTGGTCGTTCTGACTATTTGGCCATTAATTCTCACTTGTATAGAAGTATGTAGATCCAATTCGCCAGCATCATAGGCCATTCTCACCTCTTCCATATTTGCAAAAATCATATGTTCACCTTTGCAAAATGGCCTCTCTTTCGTCATATAATAGATACCTAATACAATATCTTGGGTTGGCACAATGATAGGATCACCATTGGCGGGTGAAAGGATATTGTTCGTAGATAGCATTAATACCCTGGCTTCAATCTGGGCTTCAACAGAAAGAGGGACATGAACAGCCATCTGGTCGCCGTCAAAATCGGCGTTAAAAGCTGTGCACACGAGGGGGTGGAGCTGAATAGCCTTACCTTCTATAAGAACAGGTTCAAATGCCTGCATTCCAAGCCTATGAAGCGTAGGTGCCCTATTAAGCAAAACACAGTGTTCCTTAGCTACTTCATCTAAGCAATCCCACACCTCTGGTGTTTCGTTTTCAACTAATTTTTTGGCTTTCTTCAGGGTGCCTGCCATGCCTTTTTCCTCGAGCTTATCATAAATAAAGGGCTTAAAAAGCTCTAAAGCCATTTGTTTTGGAAGTCCGCATTGATGCAATCTTAAATCGGGACCAACTACAATTACAGATCTTCCTGAATAATCTACCCTTTTCCCGAGCAAATTTTGCCTAAATCTCCCCTGCTTACCCTTAAGCATATCGCTAAGAGATTTTAACGGTCTCTTATTTGCACCTGTTATAGTTTTACCTCGCCTTCCATTATCAAATAAAACATCCACAGCCTCCTGCAGCATTCTTTTTTCATTTCTAATTATAATGTCAGGTGCAGTTAATTCTAAGAGGCGTTTCAGTCTATTGTTCCTATTTATAACTCTGCGGTAAAGATCGTTGAGATCTGAGGTGGCAAATCTTCCCCCGTCTAAGGGAACTAAAGGCCTTAGATCTGGTGGTAAAATAGGTATAACATCCATTATCATCCACTCTGGTTTATTCTTGGATGATCGAAAGGCATCAACTATTCGAAGACGCTTTGAAAGCTTTTTTCTTTTGGCCTCTGATTTGGTGCTCAGCAACTCCTCTTTTAATTTAGAAGCAAGGATTTCTAAATCTATTTCTCGTAAGATTATTTGAATGGCTTCAGCTCCCATACCAGCTATAAAATCATCTCCATAATCCTCTTTGGCCTTTAGATACTGCTCTTCTGTCAAAAGGGCACCTTTGGTGAGCGGGGTATCTTTTGGATCGATAACCACGTAATTCTCAAAGTAAAGCACCCTTTCCAAAGCCTTAAGCGTCATATCTAAAAGCAAGCCGATTTTAGAAGGGATACACTTCAAAAACCAGATATGTGCCACAGGAGTTGCTAATTCAATATGACCCATTCTCTGCCTTCTCACCTTAGAGTGGGTAACTTCCACACCACATTTTTCGCACACCACTCCCCTATGCTTCATCCTCTTATATTTTCCACAAAGACACTCATAATCCCTCGTAGGGCCAAAGATTTTTGCACAAAATAATCCATCCCTTTCAGGTTTAAAGGTTCGATAATTAATGGTTTCAGGCTTTTTAACCTCACCATAAGACCACTCTCGTATCTTCTCAGGTGAAGCAATAGAAATCTGTAGCGATTTAAAGCTTAAAGGGTCCTTTGGTTTTGTGAAAAAACCGTACAAATCTTCCAAGGCTTCCTCCTCTTTTTAGCTCTTTTTATTATAATCTAAAAAACCTCAGAATCTCCATCTTCGTTCAAGTCTACTTCTAAGCCGAGACTCTGAAGTTCTTTTACCAAAACATTAAAGGACTCTGGTAGTCCTGCTTCTAAAAAATTGTTTCCCTTTACAATCTTTTCATACATTCGTGTTCTGCCAGCAACGTCATCCGATTTGACCGTCAAAAATTCCTGTAAAGAATATGCCGCTCCGTAAGATTCCATTGCCCAAACCTCCATCTCTCCCAAGCGCTGACCTCCAAACTGGGCCTTACCACCAAGTGGCTGCTGAGTAACTAAAGAATAGGGGCCAATGGAACGGGCGTGGATCTTATCATCTACTAAATGATGAAGCTTCATCATATACATTATGCCTACCGTTACAGGCTGATCAAAGGGTTCACCTGTTCTCCCATCATACAAAATCACTTGCCCGCTCACAGGTAAACCTGCCTCATGTAAACACTCAATTATTTCCTCTTCTTGTGCCCCATCAAAAGCAGGTGTAGCCATATGTACACCATTATGCATGTAACTAAGTTCGCCCTTGATCTCTTCGTCCGAGACACCAGCAAAAATCTCATCATATTCTTTCGAATAGATTTTTTTTAATTTAGCTCTTACATCGCTTTTACCCTTAATGGTTTCCATCAATACTCGTATCTGTTTACCAAGCTCATACGCAGACCAACCAAGATGTGTCTCTAAAATCTGTCCTACATTCATCCTGGAAGGAACACCAAGAGGATTTAAAACTATATCTACAGGTGTACCATCAGCAAAATAAGGCATATCTTCAACAGGAAGTATTACTGAAATCACGCCTTTATTTCCATGTCGGCCGGCCATCTTATCACCGACAGATAGCTTTCTCTTAACAGCCACAAATACCTTTACCAGCTTAATTACCCCGGGCGATAATTCATCGCCAATATCTAACCTCTTTATCCTCTCTTTAAAAAGCTCATCCAATTTTTCTCTCTGCTGTTGATACACTGATGCAACAGATTCCATGTTCTCAATCACTTCCATATCAGCCTTGATATTGGCTCCTTGCCACAATTCTACAGGAACGTTCTTTAAACATTCATGATCAATAACCTGACCCCTCGATAATAAAATCTTATCTGTCTCTGTATGTCTTAAATCTGATTTAAGGTGTTTTCCTTCTATGAGAGAAGTCAATTTCTCACGAGCATTTCTTTCTATAACCTCGATTTCATCCTCTTTGTCCTTTGATAATTGACTGATCTCTTCAGCTTGAATGGCTTTTGTCCTTTCATCTTTCTCCACGCCTTTACGAGAGAATACCTTCGCATCAATTACTATACCTTCTACACCAGGCGGAACCCGCAATGAGCTATCCTTAACATCACCTGCTTTTTCACCAAAAATGGCACGGAGGAGCTTTTCTTCTGGCGACAATTGAGTCTCCCCCTTAGGAGTAATTTTTCCCACTAAAACATCGCCAGGCCTTACTTCAGCACCTAACTGGATAATACCGCTTTCGTCAAGCTTCTTAAGGGCCTCCTCTCCTGCGTTCGGTATATCCCGAGTAATTTCTTCCTGCCCGAGTTTCGTGTCTCTTGCCAAAACAGAAAACTCTTCGATATGAATAGAGGTAAATACATCTTCCCGTACTAACCTCTCACTTACTAAAATTGCATCTTCAAAATTATAGCCACCCCAAGAAAGAAATGCTACTGTGACATTCCTTCCTAAAGCAAGCTCACCTTTCTCCATTGCAGGACCATCTGCAATAATCTGACCCCTTCTAACCCTGTCACCCTTTTTTATAATCGGCTTCTGATTGTAACAAGTGCTCTGGTTCGAGCGTCGAAATTTTAATAACTTGTAAATCTCAACACCATCCTTCTCTCTCTTTGGTCGAATAACTATACGAGAGGCACTCACGCTTTCAACAGTTCCATCTTTACGAGCTATCGTAGCTACACCTGAGTGCTTTCCTATGACCTTTTCAATTCCTGTTCCAACAAGTGGAGACTTCGCTTGCAAAAGTGGTACAGCCTGTCTCTGCATATTGGAACCCATCAATGCCCTATTCGCATCATCATGCTCTAAAAAAGGAATTAATGATGCAGCAATACTTACTAACTGGTTTGGAGAAACATCCATATATTTTACTTCTTTAGCAGAGACGAGACACGCTTCACCGCCCTTTCTAGCTGCCACAATATCTCTCACAAAATGACTCTTAGAATCAAGTAGCGCATTAGCTTGAGCGATGGGGTCTTCCCTTTCATCCATAGCTGTTAAATACTCTATGTTCCCTGAAACAACGCCATCTTCAACCTTCCTATAGGGTGTTTCTATAAAACCGAAATCGTTTACACGAGAAAAGGTGCTTAAAGAAACAATCAAACCAATATTTGGCCCTTCAGGAGTTTCGATAGGGCATATTCGACCATAATGACTTGGATGCACATCTCTTACCTCAAATCCAGCCCTCTCCCTGGTCAATCCCCCAGGACCAAGTGCACTCAGGCGTCTTTTATGAGTTATCTCTGACAGCGGATTAGTTTGGTCCATAAACTGGGACAACTGACTCGATCCAAAAAATTCATTGATGACAGCTGAAACAGGCTTAGAATTAATTAAATCACGAGGCATTAATGCATCAACATCTTGCAGGCTCATTCTCTCTTTTATTGCCCTTTGCATCCTGATTAGTCCAACCCTATATCCTTCTTCTAATAATTCCCCAACTGACCTGACTCTTCGATTTCCCAGATGATCTATATCATCTACTGTGCCTTCTTTTACATTCAAGTTTACCAGCTCTTTAACTGTCTCTATTATATCCTCTTTTCTTAGTGTGCATACCTCAAGTGGAACATCTTGATTGAGCCTGTAATTCATTTTCAAGCGGCCTACTTGAGAAAGATCATAGGTAGAAGGGTTAAAAAAGAGGTTATTAAAATAGGTATCGGCCATCTCTTGTGTTGGTGGGCTCGTCGGTCTTAACTTTCTATAAATATCCAAAATAGCATCATTAGTGGTTACGACTTTGTCCAAAAGCATCGAGTTTCTTATTGATGTGCTGACCTCCAGCGAATCTAAAATCAATAAGTCAATTTCTCTAATGCCCTTATTTTGAATAAGCTCTAAACTCTCTTGCTCAAAGGCCTGATTGGTTCTTACTAAAACTTCTCCTGTCTGTGGATCAACTATATCATGCCCAGCAATCCTTCCCTCTATGTAATGTGAATTCGCTGGTATTTCCTTCAAACCGATATCAGTAAGCTTCTTGTATAGTTTCTTACTAAATCTCTCGCCTTTTTTCCCTAAAACCTCTCCGGTTTTTTGGTCAATAATATCTTCGGGTATCTTTTGGCCTTGAAGGGTATTTAAGTCCAAGATGCAGCGAAAGGAATTTTTATCTACTAGTATCTTCTCTACCTTATAAAAAGTGCGTAAAATCTCTTCTTCACTATAGCCAAAGGCCTTGAGAAGGATGGTCGCCGGGAACTTTCTTCTCCTATCAATTCTAACAAAAAGGATGTCCTTGGCATCAAATTCGAAGTCAATCCAGGAGCCACGTAATGGGATAATCCTGGCAGAATAAAGAGGTTTCCCGCTTGGGTGTGTTTTTCCCTTATCATTATCAAAAAAAACACCTGGAGACCTGTGAAGCTGACTAACAACCACTCTCTCTACACCGTTAATAATAAAGGTTCCCCTCTCTGTCATCATTGGTAAGGTGCCAAAATAAATTTCCTGTTCCTTGATATCCCGAATATTTTTGCTGCCAGTAATTTCATCAAAATCAAATACCAACAATTGAACAACTATCTTAGTTGGTGCTTCATAGGTCATTCCCTTTTTGAGGCATTCCTCCTCGTTGTATTTTATATCTTCAAAAAAGTATCTCACAAATTCCAAAGAACATGTTTTATTTAAATCTTGAATTGGAAACACATTCTTGAATGCCCCTTGAAGCCCAATATCTTTGCGCTTTTCATGTGGAACATTCTGCTGCAAAAAACGTTCATATGAATCTCTTTGCACATTTATAAGATCGGGTATATCAAGAATAGTTTTTATTCTCCCAAAGTTCTTCCTTGGATAACAACTAAAACCATCTTCCATGTTCACACTACGATCTCCTTATAATTCTTTTAAAATTTATACCAGGCGTTAAAACCTGTTCAACCGTCTTGGTTTATTCAACCAATGAGAGATGACCATGTTCTTTTCTGCCTGAATAAAAATTGATAGCTTGATATTAAAAATGAAATGACCATAACAAAAGACCATTGTCATGGTTAAGGTCTATTTTATATCTACAATCGCTCCGGCTTCCTCGAGCTGTTTCTTTATGTTTTCTGCATCTTCTTTTGAAACACCTTCTTTTACTTTATTGGGAGCTCCATCAACCAGCTCCTTTGCCTCTTTTAATCCTAAATTTGTGACAGACCGAACAACCTTAATCACCTGGATTTTTTTATCACCCACCCCTGTTAAGACAACATCAAACTCTGTTTTTTCTGCCTCCTCTACCTTTTCATCTTTTTCAAGCGCTGTAGCGGCTGATACTGCTGCTGGAGCAGCAGCTGAAACACCGAATTTCTTCTCTAACTCTTCTACCAATTCGGAAAGTTCTAGGACCGTCATGTTAGAAATAAAATCAATTACATCATCTTTGCTTATTTTGGTTGCCATATCTACCTAATCTCCTCTTTGTTAAAATTATCTCACTTGTTTCTCCAAATAAATTGGTCTTGGAATAAATCCAACCAATATATTCATTCTCTATGCCTTCTGTCTTTTTAAGGCTTCTAAAACATTGACTAATCTTCGAGGCATCTCAGATAATAAACGAACAAAAGAAGTGTGTACGCCAGAAAGAGAAAAAAGAAGCTTTGAAAGGAGAACCTCTCTTGAAGGAAGTTGGGCTAATCTTTTAATGGCAGACAATTCAATGACTTTACCATTTATTTGACCAATCTTTATCTCTAAAGCTTTATACTCTTGCATAAATTGTGTTAAAACCTTGGCAGGTATCACTACATCATCATACGTTATGGCTAAAGCACAAGGACCGGCGAAAAAATCTCTTAAAATATCTGCCTCCGTGTCCTGAGATGCGATTAACAACAGCCTATTCTTTACAACTTGAAATTCAATATCTTTTTCTCTTAACTTATGTCTCAATGCTGTAAGCTCATCAACGTTTAACCCCTGGTAATCAACCAGAAAGGTTCCGTAGGCCTTTTCAAGCCTTTGATGCAAGTCGGTTACAATTTTTTTCTTTTCATTTCTGTCCAAAGATTACATCACCTCCCCTCTCCTTTACTCATTGGATTCATCGTAGGGGTAATATTTTTTGGGGTATAAAATTAAATTGCGTAATTCGCCACTACCGGAGTAAATCTCGAATGTTAGTTGTTTCTAATTTAATACCTGGCCCCATACTTGTTGATATCGTTATGCTTTTCAGATAGGTTCCCTTGCTGGATGATGGTTTTAACCGTAAGATAGTATCAAGAAAAAAGGTGGTATTCTGCAAGAGCTTATCTGTCCCGAAAGACACCCTCCCTATAGAGGTATGTATTATTCCTGTTTTATCTACCTTAAACTCAATTTTTCCTGCCTTTAGTTCTGTGACGGCCTTGGCTACATCAAAGGTTACGGTACCGAGTTTTGCATTGGGCATCATGCCTCTTGGGCCTAAAATACGACCTAATTTACCTGCTATGCCCATCATATCTGGAGTAGCAACAGCCTTATCAAATTCAAGCCAACCGTTTTGTATCTTCTCTGAGAGATCCTCAGCTCCAACAAAATCAGCGCCAGCTTCTGCTGCCTCTTTTTCCTTCTCTCCCTTAGCAAAAACTACTACCCTCGTTGACTTTCCGATACCATGAGGCAGAGAAACCGTACCTCTTACCATCTGATCGGCATGGCGTGGATCAACACCTAACCGGACAGCTATATCTACCGAGGCATCAAATTTCACATATGAACTATCTATTGCCAATTCAATAGCCTCTTTAAATGGATATTTTTTCAATCCATCTACTTTTTTATTGACCTCGATATACTTTTTTCCTCTCTTGGGCATTTTATCTTCCTAAATTTAATTACTTTCTCCATTTTCAACGGTGATTCCCATACTTCGGGCGGTACCCTCAATGATCTTTGATGCCCCTTGTAAATCAACAGCGCTCAGATCATTAAATTTTAATTTAGCTATCTCTTCTATCTGGTTCCTGGATAGAGTTCCCACTTTCTCTCTCCTTGGATCAGAGGAACCCTTTGCGATATTTGCGGCCTGCTTTAAAAGGACAGCTGAAGGTGGAGTTTTTGTGATAAATGAAAAAGATTTATCTGTGTATACCGTTATAACAACAGGAATAATCATACCCTCCTGGTTTTGTGTCCGTGCATTAAAAGTTTTACAAAACTCCATTATATTAACACCGTGTTGCCCTAATGCAGGTCCTACTGGTGGCGAAGGGTTGGCTTGTCCAGCCTTTACCTGCAATTTGATTGTTGCAATAGCTTTTTTTGCCATATATTTATCCTTCTATATTTTTGTAACCTGAACAAAATCAAGCTCAACTGGTGTTGAGCGCCCAAAAATACTGATCAAAACTTTTAACTTAGCCTTATCTGGCTTGACTTCCTCCACCATTCCATTAAAGTTATTAAATGGGCCGTCAATCACCCTTACTTCGTCACCCTCCTCAAAAAGGAATTTCGGTTTTGGCCTTTCACGCCCATCCTCCATTCTTGTGAGAATTCTTTGTGCCTCTTCTTTAGAAATGGGAACAGGTTTCATCTTTCCACCTAAAAATCCTGTTACCTTGTCTGTGTCTTGCACGATGTGCCATGTTTCATCAGTCAATGCCATCTGAACCATAATGTAGCCGGGATAAAATTTTCGAGAAGATGTTTTTTTCTTTCCTTTGACTAATTCGACAACCTGCTCAGTAGGGACTACTATCTGACCGAAAAACTCCGCCTTTCCTAAAGACTTTATCTTCTCTTGCAAGGCTAGCTTTACCCTGCTTTCAAATCCAGAATATGTATGCACAATATACCAGTTTAACTCCACATCAATACCTGAGTTTTTTAACACTTATTTAATTACATTCTTTATAATCTTCACTAAACCCAAATCTACAATACCTAAAAAAAAGGCAATTAAAATAACTAATACTATAACGACTGCTGTGGTTGATAAAAGCTCCTTTTTTGTAGGCCATGTTACCTTTTTAAGTTCCACTTTTGCATCAAACAAAAACTGTCGAACAACCATAAAATACCTTTTTATTACAAATGCACTATTATCTGCTTTTTTATATACATCTTTTTTTACGGTCGCTGGTTGAAGATTTTGTTTTTCTGGAGCAATGTGACTACCTGCTTTTCTCTCAGTAGAATTGCTGGCCGTTGTCATTACATTCGGTTTTTTACTCGTTTTTCTTTTTTTATGTGCCTTCTTTTTTTTCATAATCAATAGAATAGTGTTACAAAACCACCGTTACATTAAAATACCCATCAAGTAATAACGAAATCATTGCAAAATGGCAGGCCAGGAGGGATTCGAACCCCCAACACCCGGATTTGGAGTCCGGTGCTCTAACCGTTAGAGCTACTGGCCTGTATAAATTATTTCTATTTTATTTCCTTATGAAGGGTATGGGTACGGCAAAATGGGCAATACTTCTTGAACTGCAACTTGTCTGGTGTTCTTTTCTTATTTTTGGTTGTAGTGTAATTTCTATGCTTACACACACCGCAAGCCAATGTAATAATATCCCTCATATGTATAACCTTATTCCACTATTTCACTTATTACTCCAGCACCAACTGTTTTACCGCCTTCCCGAATAGCAAAGCGGAGCTCCTTTTCCATCGCTATTGAGTTTATCAAATTTACCTCCATAGAG
>Ga0315534_1001962_pt1 | contig 14156 bp, 10 predicted proteins | sample SalMarSW160240MG_FD_203094 | JGI IMG/M metagenome (GOLD analysis project Ga0315534, IMG submission 203094) | Salt marsh sediment microbial communities from the Plum Island Ecosystem LTER, Massachusetts, United States - Salt Marsh Sediment SW1602-40 ... | reverse complement strand
GACAGAGCGACCTGACTGAGATATTTTTCCAAGGACACACCGCGCAGGGCAAAGACCGTTGGCATATGGGGTGCAAGAAAGGCATACAGGGTGAACAAAACCGCGATAATAACGAGAGGCAGACCAATGACCCGGCGTGATGCCTCAAAGACCAAAACGATGAGGAGCACGCTCATGAACATGTCTCTGGTGCTCGGGATCCCGGCACGCATCGATATCCCGGTCCAGTCAAATACTATGTACAGGACTGCAAGACACGCCAGACCGGCGAAAATAAAATCCAAAAAGGGGATAGACTTTTTTTCATTAATAAATTTTATCGCCCGTAAACGCTTGGCAAAGGGTAAGCTCAAAAAAACAAGCACGATGGCAAAACACAGATGGATCGCCCGGATCGTAACACTGTCGAGGATTATTAATCTGGGCAGAGTGAGTTGAAAAAGCGCCCAGCTGATCGAAACAGCGCCGACGATAATCCTATCGACGCGCCGTTTATCCCTTATGATACCCGTTTCTTCTTTGATTTTTTCTTCGGCTAAATCATGGTTCGCCTTCATTGACCCCAGTAGATCAGTCGATGATCAAAACTGGATCGATGAATTTATCAAGACCAGCTTCCCGGTAATATTTCAGCGCTCCTTTATGTACTGGCGCAGATAGACCCTCAAGCATATTTTCTTTTGTGAGCACCGCATATGCCGGGTGAAGGGCCTTGAATTCTTCAAAGTTTTCAAAGACGACTTTGGTGATCGCATAGACAATATCTTCGCTCACGTTCTTGGATGTGATAAAAGTCGCCTTAACACCGATCGTTTGAATATCCTCGGCATTCAAAGCCCGGGGATAGAATGAATGCGGTATCAGCGCTTTTGCATAGTACTTGTATTTTACTATCATCCTGTCTCTTGTTTTACCCGTGATCGGGACGATGCGCACTTTAATACGACCAGAGGTTGCCTCTTTTATATTCCCGTTGGGATGACCCACAGTATAGAAGAAACCGTCGAGTCTTTCATCCTGGAGTAAACCCGGTGCTTCTACTGCTTTTACATATTCTGCAGATACATCGCTTTCCGTAAAACCGGCGGCTGATAGAACGTCTTTTGAGTTCTGTAATTGACCCGACCCTGGATTCCCGAGATTTATTCTTTTTTCTTTCAGATCTTCGATCGATTCGATCTTGCTATCCTCAGATACAACGAGAGTTATGGGTTCAGGGTGAAGGGCGAAGATCGATCTCAAACTCGTCTGGGGGCCAGCTTTGGACCATTCAGCCAAACCTTGATAGGCCTGATACTGACGGTCGGACTGTGCTATGCCGAATTCCATATCGCCGGTCAGTACTGCATTGATATTGAAGACAGATCCGCTTGTCGATTCAACGGTCGCTTTGATTTTGAATTCCTTTACCCGTTTATTGAGCATACGGCTCAGTGCACCACCGGTCGGGTAGTATAGACCAGTTACACCACCCGTGCCGATCGTTATAAAAGTCGCTTTTTCAGTTTGACAGCCGTTCAGGCTGATTACTATCATATTCAAAGCCAATAAAATACACGATAGTTTGCGCATGGCGGAAACCTCCTTTCATAGTATAATAATCTGCTCATTAATGTCAAGAAAACCATAGGGAGATCTCTGCAAAGAGCCCCTTTTTTTATTTTCTGCTGAACCGTGCTTTTGAACCGTCCGATATCATCTTTACAAGTTCGTTGATTTTGCTATAATCTGCCATGTATTATGATGACAGTACCCTGCCATTATTAACACCCGAGCCAGGTGAACGGATCCGAGAGTACGAGATCATCGGCAAGATCGGGAGTGGTGGTATGGCGACCGTTTACAAGGCTCGCCACACGTTGATAAATCAGGTTGTTGCGATCAAAATAATGAAACCGGCGCTTACTTCTGACCCTCAATTCTGTGAGCGTTTTCTGCGTGAAGCACAGGCGACCGCGCAGCTGACCGGTCATCCAAATATCGTCACGGTCCATAATTTCTTTGAAGATAATGGTATGTATATTTTTGTCATGGAATATATCGAAGGTATCGGCATTAACGATGCAAGGATCCGGACGCTCGCCCAGCGCATCAAGAAGTTCGGCGCTTTTGATATCGATAGTTTTTCACCGGTTCTTGGAGGGCTTTTGTCAGGTCTGGGTTTTGCTCATGACCAGTCCATCGTGCACCGTGATATCAAACCCTCGAACATCATGTTTTCTGATAAATCTTCTGCTAAACTCGTTGATTTCGGCATCGCCCAGATGGTCAGCGATCAAAAAATTACAAGGACCGGGACTGCGGTCGGGACGCCGAAATACATGTCACCCGAGCAGGTAAGAGGTAGAGAACTCGACGCGCGCAGCGATATCTATTCGCTCGGCATAACGATCTATGAAGCTCTGACCGGAAAGGTTCCTTTTCAGGGTGACACGGATTATGAAATAATGCGCAAGCAAGAAGAGGAAATACCGTTGTCGCCCGGCGATATAAACCCGCAGATTACCAGAGTCTGGGATCATCTTATTCTCAAGTGTTTGTCTAAAGATCCCGGACAGCGACCGCAGAGCTGCCGGGAAATATCGCATATTCTAAAGATGAACATCGTCACTGATGTGCCCCAACCACGGGTCAAGATCAAAGCGCATCCTGCTCATGACATAGAACAGGCAGATGTTGACCAGGAGCCAGAAGCGAAAGCGGCCGGTAAAAAGCGGACGAGGAAGCTGCACGCTATTTTTTATATCGGTCTGGGTGTGCTTATTGCCTGTACGATCGTGGCTTTATTGTACTACTTCACGATCCACTATCCGCGCCACAAGGAAAGAATCGAACCCGTGCTCTTTGGGGTCAAAAACCAAGCTGACGAGCAAATTACGATCGAATCTCCGGCGCGCAAGTATTCCATAATCGGCAATTTGATCGCTGGCTCATCGTATGTGAAAAATGCCTTTGTTTTGTGCGACGAGGCAAAATTGGGTGAGATTATCGACCAGATCAGACAGGACGAACCAGAGATCACCTATGTACATTTTACAGATGACCAAAATACCATCATCGCCTCGAGCGATCCCGGGAAAATGGGCGCGCTGTACAATTCAAAGCTCCTTGATCCAGGTAATAATGCAGTCCGGCAACGCGATCGGTTTTATGAATGCGGTTTCAGTATAGAACTCGAAGAGAAAAAGTTCGGCGCATTGTATTTTGGAGCGCTAACGAGTGAACAAGAACAAACATTAACCCAGCATGAGTTGCGCGTTGAAAGGTATAAGAGTATCGGTCAGATCATTGCCCACTCTTCATATGTTGAAGATATGCTGACAATGGACGAAATAGCGACGCTCGATGATGTCATCAGCGAATTACGTGATGCGGTAGCTGATATATCACTGGTGCATTTTACAGATGGACAGGGTTTTATAATCGCCTCGAGTGACCGGGCTTCTTTAGGCCGTGAATTTTTCAGCGACATCTTTAATAACACTGAATGCGTAGTCAGGTCAAAAGACGGTTATTACGAGGGTGGATTTAGTATCAGGATAGGGGAGAAAAAAATCGGTGTTTTGTATTTCAAAACGGATATTGCACAGCCGGATAATCCTCAGTAATAAACATTTTTTAATTTTTTTCTGTCAAAATATCAGTAGAGGAGGTAATTATGGCAGATAAATTTCTTGAACGGTGGGAGCCGTTTAGAGATATGCTAAATTTAAGAGCTGATATGGATAAGGTCTTTAAGAGTTTTTTCAGCGGATTCCCCGAAGAAAGAGAAGGGTATTGGGCGCCGATCATTGATATTGAAGAAGACAAAGACAAGATCATTGTGAAAGTTGAGATTCCGGGTATGAGAAAGGAAGACATACAGGTTGCTGTTCACGGCAATATACTTACAGTATCTGGTGAGCGCAAACAGGAGAGCGAGCTCAAGGATAGAACTTATCACCGTATTGAACGCGCTTATGGAAAATTCAGCCGTACTATCACCCTGCCTTCTGAGGTGGATGCTGATGAGATCAAGGCATCTTACAAGGATGGTCTGTTAAAGATCGATCTACCCAAACCAGAATCCATTAAGCCGAGGCAAATCGATGTCGAGATAACTTGAGTTGTTTCTGAATGAAAAGGTCGGGCATTGCCCGACCTTTTTTTATGGACTTTGTATTTTGGATCGCTACTCTTTTATGATTTTTCCTTTTTCTGGATTATCAGTCGCTTTCTTCTTGCGTTCGAACAGCGTGTATATCACCGGGATGAACACGAGGGTCAAGAATGTTGAAAGCAATAATCCGCCGATGACTGATCTTGCCATGGGGGCACGCATCTCACTGCCGGCTCCGATACCGAGCGCCATGGGGATGAGCCCGAAAGTGGTGGTCAGTGCGGTCATGAGGATGGGTCTGAGACGGACTCTTCCCGCCTCGATCACTGAATCAAAAAGCGTCATACCTTGATCGCGTCGCAGTTGATTAGTATAGGTAATATAAACGATTGCGTTGTTGACTACGATACCCCCGAGCAAGAGCACGCCCATCAGACTTTGCATGTTGATCGTCGTGCCGGTAAAAAAGAGCATCCATACGACACCGATGAGCGCAAGCGGTACCGTAAACATAATAATGAAGGGTTCTTTGAACGATTCAAACTGCCCGACCATGATCATATAAACAAGAACAAGCGCAAGCAGTATGACGAGGCCTAGATCCCGGAACGTGTTCATCTGTTCCGCAAAACCGCCACCCATCTCGACGATAAAATCGGCGGGTTTTTGTATATTCGTAACTATTTTCTGGACCTGGGCAGCGACACTTCCCATGTCACGTCCTTCGACACTACCGGTTATCGTAACGATACGTTTATTATCCTCGTGGTTGATTGAAACAGGTCCTACCGAGATCGTGTCCTTGATGAAATTCTGTAATGGCACCTCACCGAGCGGAGTCGTTATCGTCATCGATATTACTTTCTTGAGATCATCGCGGTACTTTTTGTCGATCATCAGTTTAATGTTGTATTCATTCCCCTGTTCACGGAATTGACTGGCTACCGTGCCTTCCAGACGTGAGCGCAGAACGCTGCCGATCTGATAAGGCGTGAGTCCGAAGTTCGCGGCCTTGAGGCGGTCGATGTGCAGCTGGTATTCTGGTTTTCCCTCACCAAAACTAGATTCAATACCAACGAGTCCTTCAACGGTTTGGAGCGTATCCATCAAAAGATTAGATATGTTCTGTGCTTTTTCGCGGCTGTATCCGAAGATCTTGATTTCAATGGGTGAGCCCCCGCCGAACATGGAGAAATCATCCTGACCGTATGTTACTTTTAATCCCGGAATGATATTTTCTATCTGAGGTCGCAGGTCACGTTGAATATCGAAGACAGAACGAGCGCGTTTTTCGCGTTGAGGCAGTTCGATCCAGATCTGAGCCGCATGCGGGCCTGAGGTGGACATGAACAAGCTCATCATACCGCCTGAGCCAGAACCGATCGATGTTGACATGATATCGATCTCCGGTACTTGTTCGGCGACGATCTTTTCGAGTTTTTTTACTGCCGAATCAGTGACCCACATATTCGTGCCGACCGGCATTTCGGCATTGATAATGATCTCACCCTGGTCTACATGGGGAGTCAGTTCAGTGCCGATAAATGGTATCAAACCTCCTAGGCTGACAACGAAGACACCGAGCGTGACAAGTACGACCATCAGTCTGTGGTGCAACGCCCATTTAATGATATGTGTATAAACATTTTCGACGCGCACATAGAAATCCGCCAGGCGCTGACCAAATGCCTGTCTTTTCAGCGTTTTAAAGCGCACAGAAAGCATCGGGATGATCGTTAATGCCACCAAAAGGGACGAAATGAGTGCAAAGGTAACGGTAAGGGCTAATGGTTTAAAGAAAACCGAGGCCAGACCGCTGACCAAAAGGAGCGGCAAAAATACCGCGACTGTGGTCAAGGTCGACGCCGTGATCGCCGCCGTTACTTCCTTGGCACCAGCACAAGCAGCTTTTTCAGGCTCTTCACCTCTTTCCTTATGACGGAATATGGCCTCGAAGACAACGATCGCTGAATCGAGGACCATGCCTATAGCGATCGTCAAGCCGCCGAGGGAGATGATATTAAGACTGAGCTTGAAGATATACATGGAGAATAAAGAGAAAAAGACGGTGATCGGGATCGCGACCGCCATATAAAGGGTCGAGCGGAAACTACCAAGGAAAACAAATAGGATAATAACCGCAAGTATTGCGCCGAAGATCAGGGTTTCCGCAGTACTGCGCACTGAACGGTTGATAAAGTCTGCCTGGTCAAAAATGATGTCGACCTGGACACCGGGTGGCAGGTCTTCTTTTATTTTGTCGAGTTCGTTGACGACCGCGGTCGCGACCGTGACGGTATTGGCGTCAGTACGCTTCTGTACAAAACCCCATAACGAACGGACACCATTAGTCCGCGAGATAGAGGTCTGTTCTGATGCTAATGAGCGGACCTCGGCGATCTGGGAAAGCAGTATCGGTATGCCGTTATTATTGCCAACGATGGTATTTCTGATCTCCTCGAGGTTATCGTACTCACCGATCGTTCTTACGATATAGATCTTGCTCTCGGTTTCAATATTACCGAGTGGATAATTGATGTTCTGAGCCTGGAGTGCATTAGTGACTTGATCCGGGGTTATCCCTGTTCCTTTCAGTTTGAGCGGATCGAGCACGATCTGTATTTCTTTCATCGCTTCGCTCATAGCATACGACGCGGCAACACCGCCCACACGCTGGAGCCGATCGGCGACATCCTCGGCGACTTCATCGAGTTCAAGCGGGTTGATATCGCCACCCACAGTATACATGACCACAGGTTGCTGTGAAATATCGAATTTAAAAATAAGCGGGTAATCTGCATCGTCTGGTAAGTACGGGGTTATATAACCCAATACATCGCGCACGTCATTTGAGGCCGCATCAATATCTGCTCCCCAATCGAACTGCATGAAGATCAAAGAAAGGTTCTCTGAAGTCGTTGAGGTCATCTTATCGAGGTTATTGACCGTACCAAGACTTTTTTCAAGCGGGTCAGTTATTTGCGTCTCTATTTCTGCCGGACCAGCACCAGGATAGGTCGTCATTATGAACATCATGGGAAAGGTAACATCGGGGAAAAGGTTGACCGGTAGCTTAGTGACCGAGATCAAGCCGAATAATATGATGGCGAAAAAAACCATTAGTACGGTTAGAGGTCTTCTGATCGATATCTCAGTAAGATTCATTATTCACTCCTTGGAATTGGATTGATTTTTTCCCCACCGGCGAGTCTTTGCTGTCCAACGACCACGACCTGCTCACCTTGTGCAATACCATCGAGGATCTCCACAAATTTGTCACCGACCAGACCAACCGTGACATCGCGGCGTTCTGAAGTGCTGTCCCTGACCACGAATAAATAACTGTCGAGCAAAGCATCACGTGGGATGATCAGTACGTTTTCCCTGGAACCCAAGCTTAATGTTATCCGGGCGGTCATGCCGGGTTTTAATATCTTTTTTGGATTATTGACGACTGCCTTGGCGCTTATGGTCCGGGTTAACGGATCAATGACCGGGCTTACCTCTGATACTGTACCGTTGAATTGATTCCCGGGTGCAGCATCGACCATAACGCGGACTTTGCCGCCTTTGTTTATACAACCCATTGCATTCTCAGACATATTGAAGACAACCTCGACCGTTGAGAATTCAACGACCATGGCTACTGGTGACTGCGGGGTTACCATTGAACCATTGTCGACCATGATATTAGCGACATTACCACTGATCGGTGCGGTTATGTAACCCTCTTCATATTCAAAACCTAATGTCTCGTTACGCAAAGCCATAAGCTTGCTGTCTTTATTAACATAAGCGCCTTCTTTTACCAGTACGCGTGTAATGCGACCCATTATTTCGGGGAAGACATAGGCAGTTTTGTTTGCCTTTATCGTGCCGATGATCTCACACGTGCTCTGGACATTTCCCAGCCTCACCGGAAAGGTCTCGACCGGTACTATTTTCTCGGTTTCTTCCTGTGCGGCTGGTTTTTTCGAGACACTGATTCTGACTATGATAGCGATAGCCAAGACAATGACGATTAATAAAATAATTAAGAACTTGCGCATCTATTCCTCCTTACCGATTGCTTTGTTGATCTCGGCTTTTGCCGTGTAATAGTCTTTCAGTGCCGAGAGATAATTTGTTCTTGCCTGCATTGTGGCGAGTTGAACGTCCATGAATTCCAGGTTTGTCGCCAGACCATTGCGGTAACGTACATCGATGATCTGGTATGTTTTTTCTGCTTGAGTAACATTATCCTGTGCTGCGACAATGGACTGCTTTGCAGCCTGGAAATCGTAAAAAGCCTGTTTTACTTCGAGAATAATACCTTTTTCTAAATTTTCAAAGGCCAGCTGGGCCCCTCTTGCCTGGAGCGTTGCCTGTCTGTACTGTGCGAGATTTCTAAAACCCGTGAATATGGGGAAGTCAAAACCGATACTAAAGGTGATATTCGTGCCCCAGTCATCGCCGCCAAGACCAAATGGTCTTGTCCGCGAATAGGTCGCGCCGGCAACGAGCGACGGCAAATTTGCACGGGCTGCGATCGCTTTACTCAGCTCTGTTATCTGTGAATATTTTTTCAGGTTTTTCAATTCAACGCGGTTTTCAATGGCGGCTGTGGTCAGGTCATCGATAGCGAATTCCTCTTCAGCCATTTGTAGTTCACCGGTAAGCTTGAATTCCTGCTGCAGGGGCAGTCCCAGGAGCATTTTGAATCCTTCCCGAGCCAGTTTTAGACCATTTTCTGCTTCGATCACTTGTGGTTTCAGATTAGCTACCTGGACCTGGGCGCGGAGTAGCTCGAACTGAGGTACAAGACCGGCCCGGTATCTTGTTTCAACGGATTTCGCATGTCTCTCAAGTTGTACCAAACTCTCGCGTGATAGGTTTACCATCTGCTTCAGTATGAGTATGCCGTAGAATGCATCAGTTACTGAATATCGCACTTCCTGTTTTTTTCTTACCAGGTTGAGTTCGGCAATATCCTTACCGATATCAGAAATTTTGTAAGCATTATATATCTTACCCCAGGTAAAAAGAACTTGCTGAAGAGAAACTTGATAGCTATAGTTTTCATGTTGTCCTACTGGTATGAGCACGCTGTCGAATTCAAAAACCGAAACATCACTCATATATGCATAGTAGCCGCTCGCCGAAATGCTGGGATAGAATGCCGACCGTGCTTCATCGACCATCGCTTGAGCAGTTCCGGCATCCAGGGTCGATTGTTCGATCTCCGGATTGTTCTGCAGCGCATAATCTATTGCCTGATAGAGCGATAATTCTAGTGTATCAGTCGGTGCTGTACCTATAATAAATATCAAAATAAATGCCATGTGTACCTCCGATCAGGGTATAAAGATCTTGAGTCCGACACCGTGTTCCCAGATCTTTTCATCCTTATCAAAATACCCGTATTTTTCAGGTTCGCTACTCGCAATATAGTTGAAGCGCGTTGCATATTCAAGAGCGATATATCTTACCGGTCTAAGCTGCAGTGTTAAACCGCCGACAAAACCGGCGTCCTTTTCAGACATTTCTGTATTATCAGGCAGGACAACGACTGAACCGTTGTCCAGAGCGTGCCATAAGTATAGTCCAAAGCCTGTTTCAAGGGTGAATTTGAACCAGGTGGATTCTATGAAGGGCAAAAGATCAAAACTCGTACACAGCGTGAGCGGAACGAATTCATATTCATAAGTTTCTGTACCAGAAACTGCGGGATAAGTTACCATATTACCTCTGAATTTCAAACCTATACGGGGTATAAAATTCCTTATCTCAAGCTCGCCGCCAAAGCCCCATTCACCTCTTGGATCGAGGTCATCTTGATACAGATAATTATAAGCATAGTGGGGGCTAAAGGAAAGCACGATGCCATTGTTTCCATTAGCTGTTGCGATAAATAGGGGCAAAGTCAGTAAGATTATATTCAGCATACTACCTCCTTTTCTTCAAACCATTAAAAAACAGTCCAAGTATTTCACTTTTGTCTATTTGTTTCTCGGATACGATATAATTAACAAAAAATCCAGTGCGTATCGTGTTGAGATAATGAAGGGCTGCTACGTGCGGCTCGATTTTTCTGAATTCCTTTTTTATAATACCCTGTTCAATGATCCGCGCGATAATATCGATCATTTCCTTTAAACGAACATACATTATTGGTTTTACCGCCTTCATTATCTTACTCGAGAGATTTATGTTCTCAATGGAGAACATAAAAAATGAGCTCTTCAGTCTGATCATTACGTCGATCCACTCATCCGCTATTTTTTTCAGTTTTTTTGTGGACGACATCGATTCTTTCTCAACCTTATGCAAATATTCAATACCCACCTTGAAATGCTCTTCAATGACATCGATATATAGAGAATCTTTGTCTTTAAAATAAAGGTATAGAGTGCCTTTTGCAAGACCTGCGGCCTGGGCGATATCATCGACAGTTGTTTTGAAAAAACCCTCCTTGGCAAATATCTTCAATGCGCAGTTTATGATTTTTGCTCTTGTATCCTGTTCTTTTGTTTTCATATCAGTTTAGATTCCTTATTCTTTAAAAGGTTTATAATGACTGACCAGTCAGTCATTATATCGGAATATGGGGGTTTGTCAAGGGGGAAATGATCATCAGGGAAAAGCGGGTTTAATCCCATCTTGTCCTGTGCGCGAACGATTAATATTGAGCATAGTTGGCATTCTGTCGAAAATCAAGGCATAACCCGGCACGGGTAATCGGCTTGACATTGCCCGAAGCGACGCTATAATTGATTTTAGATAATTGCGCACTGACCGAATCATTAACCAAGGAGGTTTGCTTGAAGAAAATTCTTCGATATGGATTTGTTTTTTTGATAAGCGGTTTCTTTTGTTTTAGTTTTGGAAAGTCGGTTGATGAGTATATGGTAGAAGCACAAGGATATTTGGACAAAAATAATATAGAACAGGCGATCGCGACAATGGAGCAGGCGGTCAAGGAGTACCCTGACAGTTCTGTCGTTTACACTTATCTGGGCGTATTCTACAGTGAAAGAGCGCAGGGGATGTCGGATTTCTCGGTGATATTCGAAGTGCTGGAAAAAACTTTTGCGATGTGGGATAAGGCCATAGAACTCGATCCGAATAATTTCGAAGCTCTTTTCTACCGCGGCGCGTGGGGTGTCTCGATCCCGAAGTTCGCGGGACGGACTCAAAACGGGGTCGAGGATCTTGAGACCGTTGTCGTGGTTTTTGAAAAATCGGGTGATCCTTCTTTGCAGGAATATCTGGTCCAGGCATACCACTATCTTGGAACGGGTTATCAAAAACTGATGGAGCTGGAAAAGGCAAAGACGTATTATAATAAGGTGATTAAGGCCGCACCGGGTACTGACCTGGCCGAACAGGCACAGGGAAACATATCGAGAATAGCTGATTTTGAAAAATGGCAAGCAGAACACGATATTCAAGCCAGGGTCGATAACCCTCAGATCACTCAACTCGAGCAAGAACTCGCTCAAGATCCTGATGATACCGGATTAATATTATCCCTGGGACAGCAATACCTGGACACTGACCGATACCAGGATGCCGTAGGTTTACTGCAGAGAGCTATAATGGTGGATTCAATGAATGTCGATATTTATAAATTGCTCGCCATGGCTCTACAAAATTATGCCGGCGAAGAATACAATGCAAGGATATCGCTCGATACTGATTTCCGAACGGACCTGGCTTTTGGGTTGATGGCGATTCTCGATAGAGCAGTGGCGGTAGCTCCTGATGATATCGAGCTGAGGTTCTGGCGTGGTGTTGCCGGTGTGCAGATGCCGTTTTTTGTGGGCAAGCTGGATCAGTCCATCGATGAGCTGAATCTGGTCGTGCAAAGTGATTTGCCTGATGAAGATAAGGCTCAGGCCTTGTATTGGCTTGGACTAGCCTATCAGAAAAAAGCCATGACGCATTGGATAAAAGTGGTGACCGAGTATCCTGATCTTGAAGCAGCCCAGATGGTTTTCGATGAAATCACTCCCCGGATCGACCGTCTCGATCTTGCTGCACAAAAAAAACCATACGTGACGATCGATTTCATTATCGGCTTTCGCGATGAGCTTGCTCCGCAGACCGCAGTATGGGTCGAAGAAAAAAACGGCAAATTCATCAAAACAATATACGTATCCGGGTTTAGCGGTTATGCCAGGGGTAAGCAGGTGAACTTACCGATGTGGTCGCATTCCTCAGAATATAAAGACGTCGATGGCGTTACCGCAGCAAGCATCGATCTTGGTCATCATGTGTATGTCTGGGACCTGAAGGATTTCTCCGGCAACAAAGTGAAGTCAGGTGAATATGCGGTCGTCGTCGAAGTTGCTTTCTGGCCGAGTATGCAGTACCAGAGAGTTTCAGCAGTGGTCGAGATCGGGAAGAAAGGCAAGAAAGTGATTACTGAACAAGGAAACCTCATCCCTTACCTTGAAATTAACTATACGAAGTAGCTACGATGATATTGATTAGCCTGATTCTTTTGCTCCATTCTGAAGGGGCACTTTCACGCGTGAAGATATATTATCATGACCATAGCCAGTTAATAAAAATCGTGCAAACACCAGAGCTTTCCGTACTCAGGCATCGGGCTGGCGAGTATCTTGAAGTTGTCATAGAGCCTGATGATATAGCCGTGCTCGATGCTTTGGGCCTGGAATATGATATTGTATTGGATGACATCGCCCGACATCACGAGCAGGTACGCAGTGATAAGAGGGGCGGTGTATTCGGGAATTACTATCTATATAACGAGGTGCTTCAGGAAATACTCCAGTTACAAGGACAGTATCCAGGTTTGCTCAAAGTCGATTCATTGGCGATCCGCTCTATTGAAAACCGCGCGCTTTACACGGTCAAGGTATCGAACAGCCCCGGCGTAAATAATGGCAAACCCGAAGTCCTTTTTTCCGGTGCGATTCATGCATATGAACCGATCGGCGTATCAGTATGCATGAACGACATGACTCATCTCTGCGAGAATTATGGATCAGATCCGGAAATTCAGTGGCTCGTAGATAACCGGCAGATCTTTTTTATCCCGGTCATGAATCCTGACGGCTATGTGTATAATGAAACTTATCCATCGATGATGTGGCGTAAGAACCGAAGATATAACTCGGGTGGTTCTTACGGTGTCGACCTCAACCGCAATTACCCATACAAGTGGGGGTATGATAATGTCGGTTCCAGTCCAACCCAGTCTGCCTGGAATTATCGCGGCACTGAACCAGCTTCAGAACCGGAAACCCAGGCGGTAATCGATTTTGTAAATGCACATAGCTTTCGAACCTGGCATAACCACCATTCGCCAGGTGATGTATTGCTTATTCCTTTCTCATACATGAATAGTTATCCCTGGGATGATACACTCGAATACTATACGATATGCCGCGAAGAAAGTCTGCTCTATGGCTTCGTGGACTGGGGTAATTCAACGCAGGCCTATGGCTACCCGTGCAATGGCGAGTTAGGCGATTGGGCATGGTGTGATTCTGCGACGTATATGATATTTGGACTCGTTCCCGAGCTTGGTCCTGATTACTGGGGTGGATTGAACGATTCCTCTGAAATAATCGGCATCTGTCAAGATATGCTCCAGGCCGAGATATACCTTATGGAAGTGAGCGGTTTTTTCCCGGTATTTTCCGCTTTTACAGTCATCGATACCTTTGCAAATGCCAATAATGATGGTGTGCTCAATCCCGGTGAGACTGCCAGTCTCCATATTGTATTACAGAATAAAGCAGTAGTGGATACGGCTTCTGGTTTATGTGGTTATCTCAGGACAACCAACGGGCAAATCAATATTATGGACTCGATCGGCAATTATGGTGATGTGATAAGACTCGCCCAGGCTTCAAATATCGCTGATCCTTATGGTGTCGCCTGCAGTAGTGGAGCCACGCCCTATGAATGGGTGTATTTTTCTTTGGGCCTTATCTGGGATCAAGGTGCATATGAAAAAACCCTGATCTGCTCATTGCAGGTCGGTCCACAAACCGGGATCACCGAGTACGTTGAAAGGGTACCAGCACGAGTATCGGTCTGGCCA
>Ga0315534_1001961_pt1 | contig 14159 bp, 11 predicted proteins | sample SalMarSW160240MG_FD_203094 | JGI IMG/M metagenome (GOLD analysis project Ga0315534, IMG submission 203094) | Salt marsh sediment microbial communities from the Plum Island Ecosystem LTER, Massachusetts, United States - Salt Marsh Sediment SW1602-40 ... | reverse complement strand
ATCGGAATTGCGTTGCTGAGAACCGGCAATATTAAAGAGATTGCAATCTCAATTCTCGGACTGCTTACCCCGTATATACTTACAATAGGACTATACTATGTATTAGGGAAGGATATTGGAGCTTTTTTGGCAGACATAAATTATAACCTTTTTGGAAAAACCGCAGGATATTCCTTTTCAAGACTGACAATAATCGTTCTGATATTAACCGGTATAATTTTTTTGATCAGTACAGCTCTTCTGCTAATGAGGATGAGTTCCAAAAAAATAAAATCGCGAAAGACATTTTACCTGCTTTTGTGGATGTTATTTATTTCATTGGTCCTGTACCTTCTCCTGCCATCTGTTTCAGTTGAAATGATCTGGATAACAGGCATTCCTGCCAGTTATATTATTGCACATTATTTTGTGTTTGTAAAGAAAAAAATAATACCTGAGATTATGTTCTCAGGTATGTTTGTTCTTGTTATACTGTTACAGGCATTCTATATTTTCTGACGGGTCATTTTATCATAGATACAACACCCACTCCGGAACCCTGTTGGCCATCTGTAAAATCAAAACCAAGCTGGTAAATACCGCTCTTGTTACATATAAAATCAACGTAAGGATATGTTTTTCCGGTCTTCTGGTCAAAAGAGGAGAGTACAACTTTATTGGTGTTATCCTTGATCCTCAAAATGAGTTTTCCCTGTGAATCATCGGAATTACACATTGTAAACCGGTACCTTGTGTTTTTCCAGAGCGACATCTGGGTTTTGTATCTTAATTCACCCGGTTCAGCTGCTTTACTGAGCTGGACCCTGAAATCTTTAAGATATTTTGAGTTTGGTCCGGCACTGGCAATACAACTGCTTACAAGAGGATCTGTAGCCTGTCCGGATAACATTGCGCAGGTTGTAAACAACAGTATGAGGATGATAAAATGCTTTTTCATGTGTAAATACTATATTTTTAATGGTCACATGGAAGTTTAATACTAATTATTTAAAATCAGATTATCGCGAATTTCTTTAGTAACGTTAATTACTTCTGTCAATTGTTCGTCAGTCATTTCCACAACACTGGTTTCAGTTTGCTCTATAACCAGTCCGCCATCCTTTTCAACACTTATCGGTTCACCAAGAGTATAGGTGATCCTTATATCTCTGTACTTTTCCTTGACTTTCTGAAGATACCGGCAAAGATCACCATATTCGGAATCCCTGTTACAGTATGGGATTGCCAGCAATATCAGATCATTCAATATGATCTTCTGTTCACCTATCCTGTCCTTTAACATCTGGTCGGGATATCTTTTCACTACCTGTGTGGCAAGATACTGACCTTCAATCCACACACCAATGATCATAAGCGAAGAGAGTTGCCCCCGGTTATCATCACGAAGATAAGTATCGATCTGTGTATATGAATCAATGGAAAGGAACAGCAGTGAATCGAGGTTTGATTTATTCAGCGACAATCTCTTAATTGTTTCAAAATCAAAAAACTGGCCAACCCTGAGTCCCTCGGCAAGTTTCCTGATAGATGAAAGAATATCGATCGAAGTACCTGTTTTTTCATACATATTAAGATACCCGAGATCAGCGCCAAGAATTCCAAGTGACAGGGCCCTGTCGAATGCTGTATTCTGCTTATTAGCGTCTACTGACGAGGCAAGATATTCAGGAGAGAAAGGAACCTCCAGAAGCTGCAGCAGGTTAGCAATTTCAACAGGAGAGGATATGTTTTTCGAAATGTCGGCAATAGCCTCGGCACTTAACTGCTCAGCTTCTCCGACCGGTACACTATCAGCTTCCGGAAAGATAAATTCCTCAGAACTGTTTGATGCATTCCTGCAGGAAAAACATGCAATTACTGCAGCCAGTAAAAAAATAAAAAATCTTCCTCTCATAAGAATGAAGCAATAATAGCTAATGCAAAAATATAAAAATTACGTCTTAATCTCTTAAATATCTGCTTACGTATTCTTAAATTTTCAAAAAACTTCACGGTCCTTGCAAGCAGTTCGTAGTATAATGCCAGGTAGAGCAATATTGTGCTAAGGAGGACAAGGGTAATATTAAAGGTAAGAGTGTCTATTCTTATCCCGAAAATGTTCTTTGAAGGCGCATAAAAATGAGTTCTGTATCTCAGGAATCCATTATAATAGGGGTCAAGATAGATCGGATCGATATTCTGTACGATAGTATTATTATAGATAAGTATTTTTTTCCTTTCATAATATTTTGTTACTATCTCCTCAAGTTTGTAATTGTAATAATCATTCCTTAACTGGTTGAGATTCTCCTGGTTCAGATTATAGAAACTGTCCTTCTTATCGCTTGCTCTGTTGGAAGCAATGCCGAAAATGCCGTCCAGAGTTTTCAGGTAAGCATCAGCAGAATCTGCAATAGCAGGATTAAATGCAGAAGGCGTGAGGGATTCTATATATTTGAACCTGGGGACATTGTAGATTTCAGCCATCCTTGAAAGCTCATTTTTTAGAAGAGGGAGCCTGGTGTACTTTTGGTATGAATTATCAGAGGGAAGCTCTTTTCTGCTGCCGTTGTTAACCTGCAATGTTTTGTATTCATCCACGCTTATTTCAAGTGCCCTTATCAGTTCAGGGATTCTGTACACCTTGTTAAAATCAGCCACGCTGATCTTCTTCTGAAGAATATAAAAAGTCTCCTTATCCCTGGTATATTCAACATTACTGTACCTGTTATCCTTGAACTGTGAGACCATAAGTGCTTCATAAGTCCATCTGGTGGGTATCAGTTCTGCTATAAGCGGTACTTTATCAACGTTTCCGATCTGCCTGTTAAGTTTATCAAATGGGAACATGGCTCCGCTGAGCACCATCATGGGGATAATGAGCAGTGGAATTACAATATAGATCGTAATAGCTGAATTGAATGATGCTGATATATTAAGCCCTATCATATTGGCACAGAATGCGGTTGTGAATAGAGTTAACCAGTATTGCAGGAACATACCCTTGATACCGAGTATGGGGTTTGCTATTATAAGGAACATAACAGACTGCAGTGCGGAAATAAAGATCAGTATAAAAATCTTTGCGAAGAGGTAACTGGTTCTGCTCAGATTCAGGAATCGTTCCCTTTTCAGTATTTTCCTGTCGCGGAATATCTCCTCGGCACTGATCGTAAGACCCATGAAAAGAGCAACAATTATACTCATGAAAATGTAGATGGGGATATTCTCATTTTCGGAGAACAGATAAACCGCCGAATCGGGATCGGGAATATATCTTATTATAAATGACAGGATAAATCCCAGGACCGGCGCTTCGAGAAGCGTAAGCATAACATATTGGCTATTCGCGAATTTGCTTTTGATATCCCTGGAAAAATAGATCTGGAATTGTCTTAACAGTCCCGGTCTCTGCAGGTTCTTATGCGGAGGTTCTTTTATTTCAGTTATAATATCGGGTTGAGCGTTCTGTTTAAAGAGTGTTGCCCATTCCCGTGGTTTCACTTTGCGTTTTTCGGTATATTTGCCAAACTCATCAACAACCTGGGTCTCAATAATCTTGAAGATAGTTTCGGGATTTACGTTACCGCACATGGGACATTCTCCCTGAAGCGCATTTATTTGTGCATCAAGGGTTTTAAAGTAAACAACAGCATCAATAGGATTACCAAAGTATGCCATGCTCCCCTCCTGGTCAAGGATTATTACCTTGTCGAACATTTTGAAAATTTCAGATGACGGCTGGTGAATTACCGTGAAGATAAGTTTTCCTTTCAGTGTGAGATCCCTCAGGAGGTCCATAAGGGTTTCAGAATCTCTCGAAGAGAGTCCTGATGTTGGTTCGTCAAGAAACAGAATCGAGGGTTCGCGGATAAGTTCAAGTGCAATATTAAGTCTTTTCCTCTGACCTCCGCTGATGATCTTGTTATATGGAGAACCAACTTTAAGATCTCTTTTTTCAAGCAACCCCAGGTTTGAAAGAGTTCGATCGACGATGGCTGTAATCTCAGCACGGCTTTTCCCTTTAAAACATTGGCGTGCTGCATAATACAGGTTCTCGAAGACAGTAAGATCTTCAATCAGAAGATCATCCTGGGGAACATATCCCAGTACTCCTTCTAATGCCACCTCATCCTTATTGACATCCAGCCCGTTTATCTTTACGGTACCGCTGTTTGGTTTCTGAATACCGCATAAGAGGTTCAGAAGAGTTGTTTTACCCGAACCGCTTGCTCCAAGAATACCCATTAGTCTTCCCTGATCAATCGAAAAACTGATATTGTCTATAGCCGGATGGCTTTCAATAAAACTGTATGTAAGGTTCTCAACTGTAAATGATAGTTTGTGTATTGAATCCACTGAGAGAAAAGTGGAGCTTAGATCACTGTAATAAATTGCGTTACCATGTGTTGATCTTAATGAACCTCCCTTTGCAAATATGTAAACCTGACCTGACCTGATGGGAAGACCATTCAGATAGATCTGTTCGCTGGAAACATATTTCAGAAAGTAGAGATCAACGCTGGCTACCCTCAGAAAATAAATGTTGGTGTCAGGATAGCCGGTAATCATCCTGTTACAAAGGGAGCATTGTTCTTTTCCCGGGATGAGAATGTGAATAGCAGGGTTTTGCAGTTTCCCGGGTTCAGTATTCATTACAAATTGTTCTGTTGCGGCAAATTCGTCAGGTAAAATCTTAAAAACCTCTGCAACAGTGTTGACAATATTAATTCTTTGCGGTGTAAACCGCTTGTCGGCATTTACCAGTTCAAAAAGACGTAATAGCACAACAACCTTCTGGCCTTGATTCAAGGTGCGATTAATCTTTTTACATATTCCCAATATTTTGACAGAGTCTTTTACAGATGGAACAACAGGTTTCTTTGTTGCACTCTTTTCCCTGACAGGCCCGGCATGTTCATTGAAGAGAGAAAGATATTCCATTACACTCTCTTTTGCCAGCTGTTTATCGAGGAAATCTGATACATACTCGCGTTCATCCGCTATCATCCCACCATCCTGTTTGACAATGAGCGCGAACAGTTCCATAAGGGCTTTTAGTATTTCCTCACTCATAAGTGGATTATGATCTGGTCAATTAGGGAAAGCTAAGGTATGAAAACTATTTCTTTTTTGGCAGATGAAGTACAAATTTTCTCTGAAGCCAGCCGGGAACAATTGAGGCTCCTATTATCAGGTATGGATAATAGCTTATTATCCTCCATATTATAGCAATTGCAAGTCCGATGCTTCCAATTAATTCCGGATCAGCCGGTATAGCATCGGATATATAGCGGCCAAGAATAATTTCTGCAAATCCGGCACCCCCGGGTGTGGGGCTTACTATCATCATGATCCAGGTGACCAGCTGCCTGGCAAAAATCAGGAAATGGTCGGTGACAGCATAAAATGCCATGAGGATAGCATTTACCACCCAGTATCTTGATGTCCATGAGAGGAAGGTTGCAACAAGAGCCTTAATCCAGAATGAGAAAGGCTTTTTTCTGAGTTCGTGAGAACTGGACACTATATCGTCGCCGGCTTTGATTGCCGACTCTTGCCACCTTCTTATCAGTGGAAGCCTGAAAATATATATGATGATTTTCCGGATCTTGTCGGGATCGATAAAAAGACCATAACCAATTAAGATCACCCAGGCGAGTATTATTCCGTATCCTATAAAAGCAACTATAAGGAGGTTGTTAAGTAACGCAACACCTGTTCCCTGGAGGGCTGTGGTAAAGAGAATATCACCTCCGATAATCAGCAAAATGGCAGGAAACATAATCACAAAATAGAGCTCATCAAGAAATGAGGTTGCAAGAACTATTGCGGTACTTCTCCCAACAGATATATCTTCCTTATGTATAAATACTACAGCAAGTGCGGTGCCTCCGACTGTTGAGGGAGAAATTGACGAGGTAAATTCCCATAGCATGATCACCCTGAATGCCTGTCTCCAGGTAAGATCATTTTCTGACAGGATTCTGATCCGTATCATATACCCGAGGTCCCTGCCTATCATACAACACCAGGCAATGAAAAGCCAGAAAACCGAATTCCAGGTAAATTGCAACCTGCTTAATACATCGGCATCTATTTCCCTGATAATGAACCAGAAAACTATAGCCAGCCCGATTATCACAGGTAAGATAATCTTACCCGGCTTCAGTTTCTTTGCCAGGTCATAATGCCTGTCCTGAGTCATATTTTACACAATTTATCCCGGACTCCGGTATCCGGGTGTCAATATCTAAACTGCCTCGATCGTTGAAGGTGGTTTTGATGCAATATTGTAGGTAACACTTACTATGCCCGGAACCTCACTGAGAATGTCGTTTGCCAGTTTTTGAAGTGTTTCAAACGGCACATTTGTAGGTGTCGCTATCCGTGCATCTTTACTATCCCAGCAACGGATCTCTATCTGTTGACCAAAATCACGCTTGCCGTCGCGCATACCTGTAACCCTGTCCTCATGAAGGATTGCCAGATACTGAAAAGCGCCGGTATGTTTAAGCAAACGTTCAACCACCACTGTTGCCTTGCGGACTGTCTCAATACGTTCCGTTGTTGCTTCTCCGATGACACGTGCCGATAATGCGGGCCCGGGAAACGGTATACGGTCAAACAACTCAGGAGGAAGACCCAGAGCCTCACCTGTTTTTCTGACACTATCCTTGCGAAGTTGAATAAGAGGTTCAATGATCCTGTACCCGAAAGCTTCCTGGGGGTCAATGCCAAGCTGCTCGAATACATTATGCTGCCTTTTGATCCCTGCTATTGTCTCATCAACGTCGGTGAGGATGGTCCCCTGCAGAAGATATCTTGACCTGCTCTCTTGTACCAGTTTCCCGAATACATCTTTGTAGAAAGTCTGGGTTATGGCCTCCCGTTTTTCCTCAGGATCGGTTATGCCTTTCAAGGCTGCAAAAAATTTATCTCTGGCATCGACAATGGATACCTCCACACCCAGCTCTTTAAAAAAACCAGCCACCTGAGCGGGTTCTCCCTCTCTCATAAGGCCGTTGTCAATAAAAACTGTTTTCAGATTTTTTCCTAATGCTTTATGCCCCAGCATGGTGACAACTGATGAATCGACACCTCCCGACAGAGCATTAATAGCTGTTCCTGTTCCAACACTATTCTTAATTTCATTTACCTTCTCATTTATAAATTTTGAAGAATCTAATTCCTGAAGTGTGATTTCTTTGATCATCTAATTTTTTGATTTTAGATTTGTTATATACCGATTAATATAATTAACACGATTCTAAAGATATAATTTCAAATCCTATCAATAAGATTAACGAGGCAAAAATTACTAATTATAACCAACTATAAACAGAATTGTCCTTGTTTTTTCAGGTTTTTTTGTATATTGGAATGTTTCGCTGCATGATTTTCTGAAATGATAAGATTCAGGAATAAATATCGTATTCCATCAACAAGGCTGAAGGGATTTGATTATTCAAGAAATGGATTTTATTTTATTACGATCTGTACACATAATCATCAATGGTTATTTGGCGATGTTGTTAACGTTCCTGTTGATAACAGTAACATGCCCCAAATCATATTGTCGGATGCTGGTAAAATTGTATTGGATTGTTGGTATGATCTGCCAAATCATTATCCGAATATTTTCCTAGATGAATTTGTTGTGATGCCCGATCATGTTCATGGTATAATAAAAATAGAAAACCAACCAAACATCAAAATGAAACACGGATTATCAGAATTTATTCGTGCATTTAAATCGTTTTCATCCAGACGTATTAATGAATTACGAAAAACAAAAAAACCTGATATCTGGCAACAACGTTTCCATGACCATATAATCAGATCAAACAGGGAATTAAAACGGATACGATTATACATTAAAAAAAATCCAATTGAATTCATAAAAAAATATTGTAATTGATTACGTTTTTATTGGTTTAATTTGTATGTGTTGGGGAATTTGTATTGTAGAGACAGGTCTCAGACCTGTCTCTACAAATAATTAATAAAAATCCGTCAAATAATTGATAAAATCCCCCCAACACATAATGCAATCCCACCATTTAAATTAAAAAATAATAAATACGCATCCGGTTAAACCATTCAAATTTACCATTCGCAACCCATATTTGCCGATTCTGCATTTTTTATTTTTCCCCGGAAGGTTTAAGGTTTTCCTTTGAACAGGTTAATTGTTAAATATTAAAATTTTATAGTCATGAAAAAAAATCACATTTTAACAGTCACAGGAATTATGATAATAACAGGTATTATTTTTCCTGCAGCAGGTTTTGGGCAGAGTCAGGATGCCTTTATAAACAGATACATGCAGAAATTACCTCACGGGAAACCCGTCTGTGATGGTACCCCTCAGAATTACAGAATGTCTGCAGTTTACATTAACCTTGATCTTTATGGCAAATTTACCGGCAAAACAAAAGTAACCGGTGATTATACGCGGGGACTTGAAGGAGGTTTAGTCTCCTGGAATAATGTCTTTATTGCAAATTCCAACGATTTCTACGGTGCATTCCCTGAAGGAGTCAAACAGGAATATATGAAAAACTTCAAATATGTTCCGTCAACTGATATGCTGAGGGAAGAGGCATTTAAGGAATTTCCTGCCGGAGCAGAGAACGTATTAGCCAGGAACCTTGTCTGGGATATGGGTACCATTGAAGGATTTGCATGGGATTATTCAGACTCGCTGCAACTGAACATGAAATATATTATTCCGGATATCAGTGGTGAATTTGATATGGCAAATATAGGTACTTATGATCATTCCGGCATTCAAATATGCTGGACAGGTATCTCATATTTTAATAACGAATTATGTGCCGTAATTGAATACAGGGCAATAGATAACAAGCTTGAACTTAGCATGGAACAAATCAAATCGCGGGGAACGGAACAATACTGGGGCACGACATGGATATCGCTCAATACCAGGCAGATAGAATATGCGGAAATGTACGGGGGTACGATTCAGGAAATTGAGGTCACAGGTATGAAAGACAAATTTCTGATAAAAACTATAAGGGAACTGTGGGTTGAGAGAATTAAGTAAAGAAATTTTAATTTTGTCAAAATGAAAGGAACAACATTAGAGAGCTTGCTCAACCAGAGAAGACCGTTATCACATATCTTCTATATAGTGATTACTATGTTTGGTGTGGCGTTGATTGCTATTATTAACAGGAATGCCATTTCTCTGGATAAAGCAATTAATTTCTTTATCCTTGGATTAGTACAGCTGGAAATATTCATTTTTGCTGGCCGTATGATATTCAGAAAATTTGACACCACAATCCCGGGCAGGGAATTCACGAAGCTGATCCTTACGAAGTTCATGCTGTTTATTATTTTATGTTTTATAGCAGCACTGATTCTTATTCTTGTATTTAATTACCTGCTGGTTTTTATAAAAGGCGGGGATGTATCTCTTGTAATAAAAAATTTCTTCAATTATGAATTCAACACATGGTTCAAATCGATCCTGAGTGGTCTCTCAATAGGTGCAATTATCTTTATTGTTATTCAATGGCAGGATGCACTTAAAAGGGAACAGAAGCTGAGGGAGGAGAACCTTATTTTTCAGAATGAAACCCTCAAGAATCAGGTTAATCCGCATTTTCTGTTTAACAGTCTTAATACTCTTTCCGCACTTATCTCAACCAATCCGGAAGCAGCCGACAGATTTGTAAACAAGCTCTCTTCAATTTACAGATACATCCTTGAAAACAGTCAAAAGGATAAAGTATCACTTAAATCTGAACTCGATTACATAATTGATTACCTGGATCTTCATAAAATCAGGGGTGAAGAGAAAATATTACTTACACTAAATGTTACTGATCCAGATAAATATGAGATTCTTCCGGTATCCCTGCAAATACTCATTGAGAATGCAATAAAACATAACAAGGCAACAAGGGAAAATCCTTTAACGGTCGAGGTATTTATTGAAGAAAGCAATGTTGTGGTCAGGAACAACCTTCAAAGAATGGCCACAAAGCTTGAATCGACAGAGATAGGACTTAAAAACCTTGCTGAGCGCATAAGGCTGGTTACAGGAAAACCTCTGCAAGTTGAAGAGACAAAAAATAGTTTTATTGTTAAAATACCATTATTATGAATATTCTGATTGTTGAAAATGAGATCCCTGCTGCCGATAAACTTATCGGTATGCTCAATAAAACAGATAAATCAATAAATATCCTTGGTGTTTGCGAGAATGTGGAAGATACAATTAACCGTCTACAGGAAAAACCGCAGCCTGACCTTATCCTGATGGATATTCAGCTCGATGACGGGCTCTGTTTCGAGATCTTCGAAATGATCAAAGTTGAGACTCCTGTAATTTTTACCACAGCTTATGATGAGTATACACTCAAAGCTTTTAAAGTGAATAGTGTTGACTATCTGCTGAAACCAATTGAAGAAGAAGCTCTTAGATCAGCTCTTGATAAGTTTAAGAAGATATATACCGACAAAGATCCTTTTAAGAGAGATTTCAAACAGCTCCTGTATGAATTCAGAAATCAGTATAAATCGAGATTTCTCATCAGGATAGGAGAGAAATACAGATCAATCCTGGTTTCAGAGATCAGTCACTTAAGTATACATGAGCGAAATGTCTTCCTGACAGATAACCAGGGCAGGGATTATGGGATTGATTATTCACTTGAACAGCTTGAGAGTATACTTGATCCCCGCAAATTCTTCAGGATCAATCGTGAATGTATCGTGAATATAAATTCCATTGCTACAATGTACAACTACTCCTCCAGCAGACTGAAGCTTACATTAAAGAGTGAGGAGAATAAGGGGGAATTTATTGTAAGCCGTGACAGGGTAGCTGAATTCAAAAAATGGATTGACAGGTGATTTTCATGGATACATTTTGTCCTGCCTGTCATACAAAGTGTTATTTTAGGGGTCAATATCTTAACAGCCAATAAAAAGTTTTATCCCTAATACTTAACTCATGGAAAAAATATTTTTACGACTCCTGCTGGTAACCTGCGCAATTTTAATCAGTGGTGCAGGTTTTTTATTTTCACAATCTTACAGTGTTGTACTTGACGAACCGGAAAACGGAACCTTCAAAGTTGATCCGTCGCTTCCTGCTGATGGCAAGTATCTTGCGGGAACCATAGTAACCGTAACTGCAACGCCTGACAAAGGGTATGTCCTGGATGCAGGTTATTATTCTATCCCGGGAATGTGGGGCAGCATGTATCATGAATCTCCGGCTTCGCCGTTTAAGGTAACAGTAGACCAGGATAAGCATATAGGTGTTTCCTTCATTGATAAATCTGAGGTTGATCATATAAATGTAATCAACAATGTTGTCTATGCAAAGCCTGGTGTCAAACAGCTTAAATATGATGTTTATATACCCAAAGGTGCAAAGAATCTTCCCTGTATAGTCATTATCCACGGAGGTGGCTGGAGATCAAATGACGAAGATGTAATGAGAGGTCTTGCAAGGGAGCTTACGAGGGGTGGGAAATTTGTTGTTGCCAGTATTGATTACAGGTGGGCAGGAAATGCTGACGGAGATGAAAACGGGAATACAATGGCTGACCTTATCGGGGATGTGTTTGGTGCTATAGCCCATATCATGGAACATGCTTCCGAATATGGAATCGACAAGTCAAAGATTGGCCTTACTGGCGATAGTGCCGGCGGTCATCTCTCCGCAGCAGCATCTTTAATGGCAGATAAAATAGGCAACGGAGGATTTGGTAAGACAACAGGAGTGTTTGAGTTTATGCCTTCGTATATGCCTGATAACAAAATAGTTGAGCAAATCAGGGATGAGATGATGGCATGTATTAAAGCAGCAGCCCCAAGTTATGGCGTTTTCGGTGGCAGCTTGCTGAACCACTACTCAGAGGATCCTGCTGCCGATGACACCTGGAAAGATGCCATTGCACCTCTGGCAAATATCCCGGATGCTAAAGTAAGGGCTGTCCCACAATACCTGACAAGAGGTACACTTGACCCTCTTATTAAAGACGAAGCTATAAAAGAATTTGTTGACGCGCTGGTTAAAGCCGGGCAGAGAGTTCAGTATGTACAGATCGGAGGGGCAAGTCATGCATTCTTTGACTGGAAACCCGATAATAGGACAAAAGCCACTTTCTATAAGTATGGTGTCTACTATGCTTCTGAAATGAAGACTTTCTTCGAATCAGTGATGTATTGAATATCTACCTCACCCCTCAGTCCCCCCCTCTCCCAAAGAGAGAGAGGGATGACAAATAACAAATGAAACGAAATGAAAAAGTACAAACTGATAGCATTATTTCAATTAGCCGTTTTGTTGTCTGTTACGCCTTTAATCGGACAGGATATTCAACAGTCAAAGATTGACACCGGCCGGATAGAAAATGTAATGTACAGGATAGTGATCCCCGCAAACTGGAACCACAACCTGGTGATGTATGCACATGGTTATGAAATGGTCACGATGCCTGCTACTCCGGCGGCTTTTCACAATGAGCGAAATGACCAGGGAATAAAACCATATCTTGACAGAGGATTTGCTGTTGCACGGTCGGCTTACCGAAAAAAAGGCTGGGCCTTCCGGGAAGGTGTGGATGACACTGAAGCTCTTCGCCAATATTTTGTTTCAAAATATGGCAAACCGGATACATGCTATATTACCGGCCATTCAATGGGAGGAGGGATAACACTGGCTACAATTGAAAATTTCGGGAAATACTACGACGGAGCAATGCCTATGTGTCCCCTGGCCAGCAGACCATACCTCCAGGTTAAAATGACTTTCGACATCAATATTGTTTTTGCTGCCATGTTCCCAGGTGTTATCCCTCCGGTATCGGAATTTACTAAAGGTACAGCTCCGGCAATATCGATGCAGGCGGTTACTGATGCGATAAACAGTGACACATTGCTCTCTTCAGCCATTGCCAGGCGTTTCGAACTGAAACCAAAGGATCTGCCAATGGTGGTGATGTTCAATGATGCCATTATGCGCGACATAGGCACACAGGCAGGAGGTAATCCCTTTGATAATACGAACACTTTATACAGCGGGTTCCCTGACGATTGGGAACTTAACAGGAGGGTCGAAAGACTGGCGATGGCACAGGGAACTGAAGATTTCTTTACTCCTTACGACAGGACAGGCGAAATAGACAGGCCTGTTTTACTGGTACATACAATCTATGACCAGCTCATTCCTGCCAGTATGGCTGTAATTCCCTATGATAATATGGTTCAGAAAACAGGAAAGAAATCAAATCTTATTGTGGTTTATACAAACGGGCAGGGTCATTGTAACTTTACACCTGAGGAGACTGCAAGAGCATTTGACCTCCTCAGGAAGTGGGTCTCTGAAGGCGAAAGGCCTCAACCGGGAATTTTGTAAATGTCATGCGATCGTGCAATCTAGAAGCAAATATATGACTTGTACGATCGCATGATTGCACGATTGCAGGACTTTATTGTGACCAGGATTTGGGCTTCCTATCCCAGCGGTGTTTTTCAAGCTCCTTCATCAGATCGGGATCCAGAGGTCCGGCATCGCTTGCTGCCATATTCATGCTTGCATGGTGTGGTTTACGCATTCCGGGAATTATGGTGCATACAGTCGGCTCTCCGAGAATAAACCTCAATGCCATTTCCGGCATTGTCATTCCCTCTGGTACCAGCGGCTTAAGAGCATCTGCATGTTCTACACTGGAATTCAGGTTTTCCGGTACAAAGTAAGTATTACGCCAATCACCTTCGGGCCATTTGCTCTCCTTGGTCAATGTCCCTGTCAATGAGCCTTCATCAAAGGGAACCCTGGCAATGACTCCCACATTCATGTCGCGGCAGGCGGGTAACAGTTCATCTTTTGAATTCTGGTCAAAGATATTATAGATTACCTGGACAGTATCGATAAAACCACTCCTGACAGCTTTTACACCATTCCATGGTTCCCATCGGTTCAGGCTTAAACCTATTGCACGAAACAATCCCTGTTCTTTAAGATCAATCATCTTTTTAATCCCACGGTCATCCTTGAGCCAATCATCTTCCCATGTGTGAAACTGCATAATATCGTACGAGTCAAGCCCTGCGTTACCAAGACTCTTTTCCACATACTCCTCAATGTGGTCAGGAGGATAACAGTCGTCAAGTGAATACTCAGGACTGGC
>Ga0315534_1001960_pt1 | contig 14163 bp, 7 predicted proteins | sample SalMarSW160240MG_FD_203094 | JGI IMG/M metagenome (GOLD analysis project Ga0315534, IMG submission 203094) | Salt marsh sediment microbial communities from the Plum Island Ecosystem LTER, Massachusetts, United States - Salt Marsh Sediment SW1602-40 ... | reverse complement strand
TGAAGCAATGATTCTGATGCGCGACATGCTTCCGCAGGGCGCATTCTGGACCGGCTTCGGCATCGGTGGACGGCAGTTCGCCATGCTTGCGCAGGCGATTTTGCTTGGGGGACATGTTCGGGTCGGGCTTGAGGACAATCTGTACATCGAGCGCGGCGTGTTCGCGAAGAACAACGCTGAACTGGTGGCGAAAGCGGTCAGAATAGTTCATGCGCTCGATTGCGTTCCGGCGACGCCCGATGATGCCCGGACCATCCTTGGTTTAAAAGATCGCGCCCCGAAGTAAGAACGCTGCCGTCACCGCAACTACGAGACGGCGCCCGCTACGGGTTCTAGCACGATCATTCCCAAGTTGAGGCAGGCGCGAGCCGGTATCGCGACTTCGCGTGCTTGGTAGCCTGGGTGTTCGATCAGGAGGCAATAGTTCGCCGCTTCGGCCAAATCGTCGAATTCGAAATCGCCGTAGTTGTCGGTCCGCGTCGTCAGGCGCTCGCCTTCACGGTGGAGAACGATGCCGACGCCCTCGGCCGGCTTGTCTAGATGGTCTGCAAAGACGACCTCGCCGGCCACGAATCGCTTTGGCAGACCAAGATACTGAACAAGCGGCTTGGTCGTGAATTCGGGATGAAGGTCTTCGACGCGCTTCGCCGCGCGCAGCTTGGCGATATCGCTGTGCGGATCGGCGGTATCGCCAAATACGATAGCCTGAGTGGGACAGACCTCGGCGCAGCGGGGCTGCTTCCATCCGTCATCGAGAAGATGCGCACATAGCGTGCATTTTTGCGGGACGTTTTTCGCCTCATTCCAGAAAATGACTCGATACGGGCACGCGGCGACGAGATCGCGCTGCCCCACCGCTTTGACGGGATCGATAAGGACGATGCCGTCATCGCGTCGGTAGATCGCACCGCCGGTCGCAGCACGGATGCAGGGCGCATCCGTACAATGCAAACACGGCACCGGAACATAATCCACCTTCACTTTGGGAAACGACCCGCGTTCGCGCTCCCGCACGTCGATCCATCTCTGGTCCGCGGCCGGCTGCGCAAGCGATACGGGCGGGTAGTCGTTGTCAGCATGCTCGTCGCGGCAAGCTAGGAAACAGGCATAGCAGCCGACACAGCGGCTCACATCGATCACTAATCCGTAACGCGCCATGTCGCCGTTCCCGCTCAACCGTCCCACTTCTCGATTTCGATAAGGCACGAATTCGCCGCCATGCCAGCGACGCTCTTCGCGATCATGCGTCCCGGGGTCAGCATCGCGACGCAACCGCCCCGATCGGGCGAATCGGGTTCCCCGGGTTCCAGCGGCTCGTATTTCGAGGACGATATGTATGAGTGCACAACACCGCGCCGAACTCGCTCAGTGACCACCGCGATGCACAGCACCTTCGCCCGGTCGTTGAAGAGTTTGACGATATCGCCGTTACGGATGCTCCGTGCGGCGGCATCATCGGGATGGATACGCACCGGCCACCAAGCATAGCCGTCCCGGCGGATGCGATGGATTGGAATTTCGTCGAGCCAGGCGGCGTGCTTGTCGTAATGGGTGTGGAAGCTGAATCGCGGATGCGGCGTGATGAGTTGCAGCGGGTAGGTCGCAGCTGCCGCCGCATGGTGCCCTTCCCAGCTAGCGACGTAATGCGGCATGGGCGGCCGCTCCGTATCATCGGGGCTGAGCTTCTGCAGGCTGGCGGAGACGAACTCGATCTTGCCGCTGTGGGTTCCGAGCTCGTGCCCTTTGTCGGTCAGCCGCTTGGGGTTGCTCGGATCGGGCGTGTCGCAGGCGCGACCCTCGGCAAACCACCGCAGCGCCGGCGTCGAACGGTAATCTTCCGGCACGTTGATGATGTAATAGCCTTTGCGGTCGAACTCCTCCCACGAGATGAGCTTGGCGAGATCAGAGATCTCGAAGAACTTGCGCGCCCAATCGATGGCCGAGTTGCCCTCGGTGTATTCCTGTTCAACGCCGAGACGGCGGGCGAGCTCAGTGAAGATCGCGTAATCCGATTTCGATTCCCAAAGCGGCTCGATGCATTTCTTCATGCGGACGATGATGCGGAAATTGCAACCGCTGCTGCCCCCCTTGGATTGGCCGCCCGGCTCGCCCCACTCGCCTATGTCGTCGCGTTCGAGCTGCGTGCAGACCGGCAGGATGATGTCGGCATAACCGGTTTCACCGGTCCACCAGCAGTCCTGGTTGACGACGAATTCGAGCTTTGGACTTTGGTACATCCGCGGCCATTTGCTCGTATCCGTCATCGTGCCGATAAACGAACCGCCGTAGCGGTACCACAGCTTGACCTCCGAACAGCCCGGCATCGGGTAGGTGAAGGGCGTGAATTGCTGCTCGAGCGAGCGGTTGCAGAAGCCTTCGCCCTGCCACGCAACCGGCGGATTGAGGATGGCATCGGGAACGAGCAGACGATACAGCCGCTGTTTGACCGGGTTTTCCGGGAGAAACTTGGCGACCCGCGAATGCGCCATCCGTCCGTCAGGATCGCCGTAGGCGGGAAACCAGATCGCATTGTTCCGGGGAGCACCCATCGCGGTGCCCCAAATCCCGACGCCTGGTTTGCCGAGGCCTTGCATGGCCTGGAGCAGCACCATGAGGCGCGCCCATTCAGTCGCATAAGCTTGACGGCAAGCGCCGCCCTCGCCGCCGCGGGCGCCCGCGCCCAGCATCGTGCGCTTCGCCGCCCATTCCCGCGCGAGTGCGACGATCGTCCGTGCCGACACACCCGTTTCTTCGGCAGCCCAGGTCGGCGATTTCGCCGCGCCGTCGCTCTTGCCGAGCACGTAATCCTTGAATTGGTCGAACCCGATCGTGCGATCGGCGACATAGGCCTTGTCGTAGGTGTCTTCGACGATCCAGACGTGAGCGATCGCGAGCGCCAGCGCAGCGTCGGTCCCCGGCCGTGGCGCGATCCATTTGCCTCCCATTGCCGCGGCTGTGTAGTTGTGGAACGGGTCGATGAAGACCATCTTCACGCCCTTGTCCTTCAGCCACTGGCGCCAGATCGCCGCGTCATACCCCGTGTAGACGCCGCGGGTGGTATCGGGATCGTTGGACCAAAAGACGACCATCTCGGCATGCTTCAGCGCATCCTCGAGCATGTCGTAGGGCTCGGGCATGCCGAGCCGCCAGTAGAAGCCGTAAGTATGTGTCGCTCCCCAGTGCCAGCCTTCCCAGCTGTCCGGGTTGTCGAGCACCTGCGTGTAGCCGATCAAATTGAAAAAGCGCTGGAAGGCGCTTATTTTGTAGCCCACCAATCCCCAATTATGGTGCGACGAGGTCATCGCCGATACGGCAGAGGGGCCGTAAGTCGATTGCACGCGCTTGATCTCGCCTGCCACGATATCGAGCGCCTCGCTCCATGAGATGCGTTCGTAGCCGACCTTGCCGCGCGATTCAGGATTGCGGGCCCCGTTAGGGTCGAAGTTCACGCGCTTGAGCGGGTAGCGAATACGATCGTTCGAATAGACGCGATTGCGCTCGGTGAGCACGTAAGGCGCGACGTTGAACTTCTTAGGGGGCGTATAGCGTGTCCCGTCCGCCTCGATCGTCCACGGCCGGAAATCATTCTCGTCAGCGACCAACGGCCTGATGCGGACAATCCTGCCGTCTTTGACATAGACCGTGATCGGCCCGGCATTTGTGCAGCTCGTGAGGGTTTGCTCTGTCATGATTGCGTCCGAGTCTCGTCACCGGCCGGGTTGGTGCGTGAAGAGGGCGGCGGTCGGGCGATCGGCCAGCGTGGCGACAAGCTCGGCAGTCGGGCCGAATTCCATGCAGCGCGACTGGCAATGCTTGACGCAGGCCGGAAGCCCGTCCCGCTCGCGCGTCCGCCGCCCCTTGCACAGATCGCAATGCTGGGTGAAGAACGGCAGGAAATCGATCCGCACCCGGCCATTCGTCTCGTATTCATATTCCGTCACCACCACCCCGTTGGTGCCGACCGGATAATCATGCTCCTGCTGGCAGGCGATCTCACAGGAATGGCAGCCGGTGCAGTAGTCGTAGTCGATCAATAGCGCATAGCGGGCCATGGCCGGCTCCTTACTGGGCGATCTTGGTCAGCGTGCACAGCGTCGTCTTGTACTGGCCGCCGCCAAACCCCGACTTGCTGCATTGCGGCCCGGGAATGATCTTGTTGATCTGGTAGTCCCACACCCCGAACAGGCTCGGCGCCCTGCCGTCCTGTTCCGGCATCCACCAGCCATGCATGGTGTGGACGTGATGCGGCTTGACCTTGCGGGTCAGCGTCGCTTTGCGCTTGATCCGTCCCATGTCGTTTTCGAGATAGATCCACTCGCCCTCGTATATGCCGTATTTCTTGGCGGTGTCGGGATGAATCTCGACGGTGGGATCTGGCATTTTTTCCCGCAGCCAGGGGATCATGCGGTGCTCGGCGTGGAAGTACAGTTGCGAGCGTGCGCCAGTGATCATGACGAGGGGGTACTTCTTGAACAGGTCTGGGGTCGAGGACGCGCTTTGCGGCGGCTCCGTGTAGAAAGGCAACGGATCGAGGCCCCATGACTCGAAAGTCTCGCTGTAAACCTCGACTTTGCCCGACGGCGTATTGAAGCCGGGCTTCTTGTCGGTTCGCAGCAGTCCGCGCTCATGCCGGCGATACGGCTTTGACGGCCCTTCCGGCGGCATTTTCCAGCCGCCCTCGTCGAGCAATTGTTTGACCGTGAAGCCTGACGGTTTGAGCCTCTCGTCGAAGAGGTCTTCGAGCGTGGCCCATTGCTTCATTCCTTCGGGATTAAAGCGCTTGGCGAGCTCGAAATTGATCTCCCAATCCGACTTGCACTCCCCGACCTGCACGCGCTTCTTGAGGATGGCGAGGGGCGCCCACCAGGCGCGGATGCTGTCCTTCTCCGGGAAGGTCGCCGCCGGCAGCACGATGTCGGCAAGCGCCATCGTTCCTGGTGTATGGAATAGATCGACCACAACGATGAAGTCGAGCTTCTGCAGCGCCTTGAGGTGGAACTCGGCCCTCGCCGCCTGCCCCCCAATAATATTCGCAGTCTGAATCCACGCCGCCTTGATCGGATAGGGCTCGCCGGTCATGCACTGGTCGATCACCATATCGGGATGCGCCCAGCCGCGGAAGTTTCTGACCATGGGATACTTGTCGGCGCCGATCCGCTTCTCGGTCAGCCGCTTGACCATGTCGGCGCCGTAGAGCTGAACGAGCTCCTCGCTGGAATATGGATAGGAGCTCACGCCGAAGGAGGGACGCGCGATGACTTGCCCGCCGGGGATGTCGATATTGCCTGTGATCGACCACAGACAAATGATGGCATGCGCCACCGAGGTGCCGTCGGGGCACATGTCGATCGGCACGCCCCAATGGATTGCCGCTTGCTGGGCTTTCGCGAACAGGCGCGCAGCGGCGACGATCTCGGCGGCCGGCACCTCGGTGATGGCGGACACCTTGTCGACCGGATAGTCCTGCACCCGCGCCTTTAGCTCGTCAAAGCCGTGCACCCATTTGGCGACAAATTCCTTGTCGTAAAGCTCTTCGTTGATGATGACGTTGAGCAGGCCAAGGGCGAGAGCCCCATCGGTCCCCGGACGGGATTGAAGGTGATGCACTGCGCGGCTCGTCGTCCAGGTATTGCGCGGGTCGACGGCGATAATCTTCGACCCGCGCTTCATGCAGTCGACGATCCAGTGGCCAAAGAAGGCGTCTGGACATCCGTTCGGCGGATGCTGGCCCCATACAAGTATGACCTCGGGCGGCACCCATTGCGGATCGTCGTAGCGCTTTGCGAGAAACTGGGAGCAGTCGACCACGCCAAAATCGCCCATCACCGCTTTCATCGCGCCGAGCCGCGGCGTGTAACAGGACTGGCCGGACAGGCCGAGCTGACACCAGTTCGGGCTGCCGAAGCTGTAGGCGAGGAAGGAGATCGGGCCGCCGATGTCGCGCCCGGTGCCCTGGGCGAAGATCACCGACTCGGCGCCGTACTTGTCGCGGATTTCCTTGAGCCGTCGCTCGCAGGTGTCGAAGGCTTCGTCCCAGGTGATCGGTTCAAATTTGCCCTCACCCCGTGCGCCGACGCGCTTGAGCGGCGTCGTGATGCGATCGGGATGATACATGTATTGCTTGAGCGCGAGCACGCGCGGGCAGGAACGGCCTTGATTCCAAGGATTGTCCTCGTCCCCCTCGATGCGGATCATCTTGCCATCCTGGACGAACACCTTTTGCCCGCATCCGCCATGACAACCCGCCCCCGCCGACCAGCTCACCGTGCGGTAGACTTCGACCTCTCCCATTGTTTCAACTCCCTGTCCGGCTTGCCGCGGCGCGTTGGGTCTGGATGGAGCATCCGCCGCTAGCCATTTTTCTCAATCATTCGACCTCGTGCGCTGCCTCGCCGCCCGGCGCCTGATCGGCATCGATCGCCTCCCGCCGTCCGTCAGCGTCCGGGCGCGTGGGTGAAGAGGGCGGCGGTGGGACGATCGGCGAGCACGCCGACAAGCTCACTCGTCAACCCGAACTCCATGCATTGCGACTGGCAGTGCTTGACGCAGGCCGGCACCGCATCGCGCGCGCGCGCCCGCCGCCCCTTGCATAGATCGCAATGCTGAGTGAAGAACGGCAGGAAATCGATCCGCACCCTCCCGTTCGCCTCGTACTCGTATTCTCTGATCACCACGCCATTGGTGCCGACCGGATAATCGTGCTCCTGCTGGCAGGCGACTTCGCAGGAATGGCAGCCGGTGCAGTAGTCATAGTCGATCAGCAACGCATAACGGGCCATGGCGTATCCTCACTCGGCGATCTTTGTCAGCGTGCACAGCGTGGTCTTGTACTGCCCGCCGCCGAAGCCGGACCCGCTGCATTGCGGCCCGGGGATGATCTTGTTGATCTGATAGTCCCACACCCCGAACAGGCTCGGCGCCTTGCCGTCCTGTTCCGGCATCCACCAGCCATGCATGGTGTGGACGTGATGCGGCTTGACCTTTCGGGTTAGGGTGGCCTTGCGCCTAACCCGTCCCATGTCGTTTTCGAGATAGATCCACTCGCCGTCGTAGATGCCGTATTTCTTGGCAGTGTCCGGATGAATCTCGACGGTCGGGTCGGGCATCTTCTCGCGCAGCCAGGGGATCATGCGGTGCTCGGCATGAAAGAACAGCTGCGAGCGGGCCCCGGTGATCATCACCAAAGGGTATTTCTTGAACAGTTCGGGCGTCGCGGTCGCGCTCTGCGGCGGCTCGGTATAGAAGGGCAACGGATCGAGCCCCCACGACTTGTAGGTCTCGTTGAATACTTCGATCTTGCCAGATGCGGTCGCAAAGCCCGGTTTACCGTCGAGCCGGAGCAGCCCGCGGTCATAGCGGCGGTAAGGCTTGAACGGGCCATCGGTCGGCATTTTCCAACCGCCCTGGTCGAGGATCTGCCGAAAGGTCATCCCGGACGGCTTGAGCCGCTCGTCGAACAGGTCTTCGACCGTCTTCCATCGGCTCATCCCCTCGGGATTGAAACGCTTGGCGAGCTCAAAATTGATCTCCCAGTCGGACTTGCATTCGCCTACCTGCACTCGCTTTTTGATGACCGCGAGCGGGACCCACCACGACCGCAGGCTGTCCTTCTCCGCGAAAGTGGCGGCGGGCAGGATGATGTCGGCAAGCGCCATCGTCGTCGGGTTGTGGAAGAGATCGACGACCACGATGAAATCCAGCTTCTGCAGCGCCTTGAGGTGGAATTCGGCGCGTGCCGACTGACCGCCGATGACATTGGCGGTCTGGATCCAGGCGCCCTTGATGGGATAGGGCTCGCCGGTCATGCATTGGTCGATCACCATGTCGGGCTGCGCCCAGCCGCGGAAGTTCTTCACCATCGGATATTTGTCGGCGCCGATGCGCTTCTCGTTGAGGCGCTTGATGAGGTCGGCGCCGTAGAGCTTTTCGAGTTCCTCGGTGGAGAACGGATAAGCGGTCACGCCCGCCGTCGGGCGCGCGATCACCTGGCCGCCCGGAATATCGATATTGCCGGTCACCACCGACAGGCAGGTGATTGCGTGCGCCACCGAGGTGCCGTCCGGGCACATGTCGACGGGAACGCCCCATTGCACCGCCGCCTGTTTTGCGTTGGCGAACAGGCGCGCGGCGGCTGTGATTTCGGCGGCCGGCACCTCGGTGATCGCCGCGACTTTGTCGACGGGATAGTCCTGCACGCGGGCTTTCAGGTCATTGAAGCCGTGCACCCACTTGGCGACGAAGTCCTTGTCGTAGATTCCTTCATTGATGATGACGTTGAGCAGGCCGAGCGCGAGCGCGCCGTCAGTCCCCGGACGAAGTTGCAGGTGATGGGCTGCGCGGCCGGAGAGCCAAGTCGCGCGCGGCTCGACCGCAATGATTTTCGAACCGCGCCGCATGCAGTCGACGATCCAGTGGCCGAAGAACCCGTCCGGACAGCCGGTGGTCGAATTCTGCCCCCAGGTAATGATCACCTCCGGCAGCTTCCACTGCGGATCGTCGTAACGCTTTTCCAGGAACTGCGAGCAGTCGGCGACGGCGAAGTCGCCCATCATCGTCTTCATGGCGCCGAGGCGCGGCGTGTAGCATGAGTGCCCGGAAAGGCCGAGTTGCACCCAGTTCGGGCTACCGAAACTATAGGTGAGCAGGGTGATGGGCCCGCCGATGTCGCGCCCGGTGCCTTGGCAGAAAATCACCGACTCGGCGCCATACTGGTCGCGAATCTCCTTCAGCCGCTGCTCGCAGGTGTCGAAGGCCTCGGCCCAGCTGATCGGCTCGAATTTGCCCTCCCCGCGCGCTCCCACCCGCTTGAGTGGCGTCGTGATGCGGTTCGGGTGATACATGTATTGCGTAAGGGCAAGAACCTTGGGACACGACCGCCCTTGATTCCAAGGATTGTCCTCGTCACCTTCAACCCGTATGACTTTGCCGTCCTCGACAAACAGCTTTTGGCCGCACCCGCCATGGCAGCCTGGTCCCGCTGACCAGGTCACGGTCCGAAAAACCTCAACCTTGCCCATGATCATGCCTTTCTAGAGTGGATGAGCGGGTGACCGATCGCTTTCCGCGTGCAGCGGCTCAAGGCTGACCTCTCCCAGCCAGCAGCTCTTGGCCAACTCAAAATCGATCGTTCGCCGACGATAGCCATCGGCTGTTATGTCGAGGCTGTAAGCTCCGCTTCCGGGCGGTAGCGCGTCGAAACGAAAATCACCGAACGCATCGCTTGTCGCTTCGCCGACCCGCGCACCATTGTGCAGTAATGTCGCGCGCGCACCGGCGACGCATACTTCGTGCGGACCTTCAACTCCGACCAGAGTTCCCGCGACGAATTCATGCGTGAACCGGGAGAGGTGCCGATAGTATAACCGAGCCCCATGGCCGCGATCCGCTTGGAGGGTGACAAGCCCTTCCACCACCGCGATGTTTCGCATCTCCTCGTCTGTTACCTTCAGCGCCCGCAACGCCGCCGTTGGACAGGCCTGCACCGGGCGCGGCGCGCGCCATCCCGCATCGATGAGATGCGCATCGAAATTCCAGTGTTGCGGGAGTTGCAGCTCCTCGTTCCAGTGCACGGCGCCGTAGGGGCACGCGTCAACGATCTGCTTTTGGCCGCGGGCTTGTTCGGGGTCGATGATCACGATTCCGTCTTCGCGCTTGCGTACCGCACCATCACGAGCGACGCGCATACAGGGCGGATCATCGCAATGCTGGCAAGCCTGGAAAAGGAAAGCGACGTCGACTGCGGGAAACGCGCCGCGGTCGCGCCGGCGCAACTCGACCCAACGGGCGCCGCGCAGCGGCATCGGCGCCGCATAGCCGGGAAAGGCATTCCCGACATATTCGTCCTGCACGGAGAGCGTGCAATTGTGGCAGCCGGTGCAGCGGGTGAGGTCGAAGACCAGGTTCCACTTCTGCATGGTGGGGCTCACTTAGCCGGAACAAACTCGCGGACCGGTGCGTCGGCGCGCACGGCGCCCGCCGCCATCGCCGCACCGGCATCGTCATAGGGCGCGACTTCGACCAGGCAGTTGCTGCTGCCCAGCGCATGCGCGCGCGCGATCTGGCTTTCCTTCGGGGTGAGGACGTTCATCGTGCCGCCGCGGTCGGCGGAGCGTCCTGGTTCGCCCACGGTCTCGTAGCGCGCCGCCGACTCACAGCCGTGCACCACGCCCGGCCGCACCCGTTCGGTCACCTGCGCGGCGCAGATCACGGCGCCACGCTCGTTGAACACCTTGACGAGGGCGCCGTCGGCAATGCCGCGCCGCCTGGCGTCCGCCGGGTTGATGCGGAGGATCCAATAATCGTGCCCGTTCACGCGCAGGCGGTGGTCGTCGATATCGTTGATGAAGCTGTGTTTGCCGTCGCAATGGGTGTGGAAACTGTAGCGCGGATGCGGAGTAAGGAGCTGCAGCGGGTAGGTCGCCGCGCGCGGGGTCTCGATCCCCTCGCTCGACCGGGCAAAATGGAGCACCGGCGGGCGCTGCGGGTCGGGCGGGTCGAGCCGCTTTAGGGTCGTGCACTCGAATTCGAACTTGCTGGACGGTGTCTGCAAACCTTCGCGATAGCTGCCTTTGTACTCGCAGGGCAGCGGGTGCGGTTCCGGAACGTCCTTCTTTCGACCTTCGTAGAACCAGCGGAAGGCGACGGGCGCACGCAGTCGCTCCGGGGGCGACGGCACGACGAAATAACCCCTGCGCATGAACTTCTTCCACGAAATGTGCGCGGGCAGGTCGGACGCCTTGAAGATGCGCTGAACCCAGTCGAGGTCACTCATGCCCTCGGAATAGTAGGCGCCAAGCCCGAGGCGCTGCGCGAGGGCAACAAAAATCTGATAGTCGGATTTGGACTCGCCCAATGGCTCAATGCATTTGTGCTGGAGCACGATGACGCGGTGATTGAGCTGCGTCTGCAGATGATGCGCGAACCCGGAAACGCCGCTCCATTCGCTGATGTCCCACCGCTCGAAATTGGTGCAGACGGGCAGGATGATATCGGCGAATTTCGCCTCGCCCTCGAACCAGATCGATTGGTTGACCACAAATTCGAGATTGGGCGACTGATACATAGCAACGTAACGATTGCTATCCGGCATGGTGGCGAAGTTCGAGCCGCCATAGCGATAGAACAGGCGAACCCGTTCATGGCCGGGCGCTGGATAGCGCAGCGGCAAAAACTGGCCTTCGAGCGACCGACCATCGCGCGGATAACCCTCAGCCTTGCCGGTAAGAATCGCCTCGGGCAATTGCATGCGCGGAATCTGCTGCATGGGCGTGTTCATGCTCAGCAGATGCGGCATGCGCTGATACAGCGAAATAGCCGACGCGGTGTTGACTAGATCGCCCGAAATGCCACCCTCGCCATAGCCGGGGAAGTAGAAGCTTGTGTCAACCGGAGTGCCCGACTGCAGATTGCCGAAGTTCACGCCTGGGCGCCCGAAGCCTTGCATCGCGGCGAGACAGACCATGGCGCGCGCCCATTGGTGCCCCGTCGGACTCCGGCAGGCGCCGCCGAATCCGGCACCCCATCCGCCGGCAGCGAGATAGGTGCGCTTACGCCCCCATTCGCGGGCGAGCGCCCGCGCTTCCCGCGCGGGTATGCCGGTTTCCGCCTGCTGCCATTCGGGTGTCTTCGGCACCCCGTCCTCTTCGCCGGTGACATAGCGCTTCCACGCGTCGAACCCGATCGTGCGTTCGGCGACGAAGCGCCGGTCATAAAGCCCCTCGACGATCCAGACATAGGCGATGGCGAGCGCCAGCGCCGCATCGGTTCCCGGCCGCGGGGCGAGCCATTTGCCGCCAACGAACGCGGCGGTCGCGTTTAGATACGGGTCGATGTGGACCGTCGGCACGCCGAGCTCCTTGAGCCACTGGCGGCGGATGGAACCTTCATGCGCGGCATAGAGCCCGTTGGTCGATTCAGGATCGCTCGACCAGAACACCACCAGCTCCGCCTCCTTAAGGAGGTCCTCGACCGTTCCATAGGACTCCGGCATGCCAAGTCGCATCGTGTAGCCCCAATGGTGTGCGGCGCCCCAGAACCAGCCTTCCCAGCTATCGGGATTGTGCTGCATTTTGGTGTGGCCGACGGCATTGGCAAAACGATAGAGGGCGGAGTCCCAGTAGCCGACATAGCCCCAGGTCTGGTGCGAGGGATGGTTGAACGTGATCGCGCTCACGCCGTAGCTCCGCTTCACTCGCTTGATTTCCGCCGCGACCAAGTCGAGCGCCTCGTCCCAACTGATGCGCACATACCCCGATTTGCCGCGGTTTTCCGGCCGCCTCTCGCCGTTCGGGTCGAAATCAACCCGACGCATGGGGTAAAGCATGCGGTCTTGCGAATACACCAACGATTTCCACGCAAGCCCATGGGGAGCGATGGTCGTCTTACGCGGCGGAGTGAACTGTCGGCCACGTGCCTCAATGGTCCATGGCTTGGGATCGTCCGCGTCGAAGTCGATTGGCGTAATGCGGAGAATCTTGCCGCCCTGCACGTAGACAAAGCAGGGACCGCCATTCGTCATCCCGGTAAAGCGCTTGAGTCCGCCGCCGAGGTCGGTTCCGAACCGCCAACCGACGCGCTGTGCCGCAATCAGGATTTGAGTAAAGTGATAAATAAGCTCGTCCGGTCCCACAACCTGCAGGCGGAAGTTCTTCGCCGCCTCGGTTTGATGGCGTCCAAGCAGTTGACCGATGATCAGCGTTACCGCTTGCGCTGCCGTTTCGTAGCTGACCGTAACATCTGGGCGCGGGTGCAGGCCGGCGCGGGAGCGGACCTTGCCGCCCGAGAAGATGAACCATCGGCCGATATCGGCGTCGCGCACGCGTATCTGCGCAATGAAATCACGCTGTGCGAGTTGCGCTCGATAACTGGGGCTACGCCAGGCACAAATCCGGATAAGCGCATACAGTCCGGCCAGAAGAGCCGAAAACACCATTGACATCGCGTTTCCTCAACGAACGTCTTGGGCGCCGGCTGGACTTTCGGCCCAGTTTCGCCCTGGGCAGTCGCGCTTCTTTTTGTCTCCCTACCCGTGGGAGAATAAGTTGCATCTGTCAACAGTATCATATGCAACTTATTTGGTCAACGCATCCAAGGGCCAGTCGGGTCCTCCGCCCGAGCCGTCACCATTGACAACCAAGGATGATCAGACCTCACTGTCGCGGCGGCGAAAATCGAAAAAACATGTCCGGCGATCAACAGGATAAGGTAACATCGCGGCAAGGCCTCGGGGTACCGGCGCCCCGAACCGCCGGCCCAAAGATGTCGCTGCAAATAATCGAAATTCGGAACGCCCAATGCATTCCCAGCTTCTCCGTCATTTCTTAGCGGTCATCGACTGCCGCGGCATAAGCTCGGCGGCAAAAGAGATTCACATCACCCAGCCGGCTTTGACGCGAAGCGTGCGTCGACTCGAAGAGATTCTCGGCGTCAAACTGTTGGAGCGCTTGCCGACCGGCGTGGCGCCGACGGCGTTTGGCGAAGTCTTGGCTCGCCGGGTTCGTCTGATCGAACTCGAATACCGCCATGCTCTGACGGAGATTGAGGCGATGAAGGGCGGGATGGGGGGTAGCATTAATGTTGGAGCCGCGCCGGTCTGGATCGCCCAGCTGCTGCCGCCGATTATCGCCGAATTTCAGCGTGAACGGCCCAAGGTTAAGATCAAGCTCAGCGGCGGGGTGATCGATACGATGGTGCCGGCGCTGCTCGGCGGCGAGTTCGATGTGATTTGTTCATCACTCGATTTCCCAAGTCACCCGGAAATTATCAAGGAACAACTGATCGAGTTCCGCCACGTGCTGGTGGTTCGTCCGCAGCACCCCTTGGCAAACCGCAGGGAGATTACGGCAGGCGAACTTCTTGACTATCCCTGGATCGGGCTCTCGAACGACTATGTCGGTGGTGCGCGGGTGAATTCGTTCTTTGCCGCGCACGAACTCGCCCCTCCCCGAATCGCGGTCGAGACGAATTCGACATCAGGCCTGCTCAGCCTGCTGCAGGCCGGCGATTTCATCGTGAACATTCCAACGCTGATGCTGAACTATGCGGAAGTATTCGGACTCAAGGCGCTTAACGTGCATGGCACGCTGTGGGAAGCGCCGGCGGGGATCGCCTATCGCCGCACCAATAATCCGATCCCCGCAATAAGCTTGTTCTGCGGGCTGATTC
>Ga0315534_1001959_pt1 | contig 14164 bp, 13 predicted proteins | sample SalMarSW160240MG_FD_203094 | JGI IMG/M metagenome (GOLD analysis project Ga0315534, IMG submission 203094) | Salt marsh sediment microbial communities from the Plum Island Ecosystem LTER, Massachusetts, United States - Salt Marsh Sediment SW1602-40 ... | reverse complement strand
CGCACTCGAGGTGGCCGAATATTGCGGGTAGAGCGGCAGCACCAGCACGCGCCGTACGCCGGCCGCGCGCAATTCCGCCAGGCCCGTCGCTATCGAGGGGCTGCCGTAGCACATGGCCAGCGCGACCTTGACCGGCGCGCCGATATGCGTGTCCAGCGCCTGCTGCAGCGCGGCATGCTGCCGGCGCGAGATCACCAGCAGCGGCGATCCCTCCCCGGTCCACACCCTGGTATAGGCACGCGCCGAACGGCGTGGCCGGGTATTCAGGATCACCAGGTTCAGTACCAGCCACCAGAGCGGCCGCGGCAGTTCGACCACGCGCGGGTCCCACAGGAACTGCTTCAGGTAGCGGCGCACGTCGCGTGGCGACGGCGAATCGGGCGTACCGAGATTGGTCAGCAACACCCCGATGGAAGGCTTGCCTGCAGCTTGCATGTAAGCGTCACTCCTGACTGATCAGTGCCTGCTCGAGGTCCGGCTCGCTCACCGGAAGCGGCAACACGGCATGCAGCGGAAACAGCGCCGCCAGCCTGTCGACATACTGCAGCTCGCCCCGCTCCACCAGGACGATGATACGGGTATCCGCGGAATATTTCTGCAGGCTGTAGAGAAATACATCCAGGTTACTGACGTTCACGCCCGCGTAGTTGTTACCGTAGCCGTACATGAACTCCGCAACCACGAAATCCGGTGTGCGTGTTTTCAGCGCACTGATCGCCTTGCGCATGGAGCCGAAGCGCAGTGCTTCGAGGCCAAGGCGCTCGTACAGCCGCGAGAAGTCACTGTGTGCGGGTGATTCGATAATGGAAAAAAGCACCGGCGCGCTCATGGCGCGATTATACCCGCACAGCGGCTGACCCGTGCTTGTGCGCCCGGGGGAGCGGACCTTGTCCGCGATCTGTTAAACATACTTTCGCGCACCAGATGCGCTCGCAGGGGCGGATGCTGTCCGCTAACGAACCAGCCACCGCTGTTCGCGCATGCCTGCGCTCCTACACCAAGAGAGGCACCCCCAGGAACGGACTTCGTCCGCGAACGAATCGACCACCGGTTCGGGCGTGCCCACGCTCCTGCCCCGATAGCCACACGGAAGGTGCCGGTCACGGAAACACCGTGACCGCATCCCCGTCGTGCCACGGTGTATATTTCTGCATCACGCCGGCAAACAGCGCCGAGTACGCCAGCCGGTCAAGCCAGTCCTGAAGCCGGGGGTATGGCGACTGCATGAACCAGTCGACATCGACATGTGCGAACTGGCGCACGAAGGGAAAGATCGCGATATCGGCGACACCCGGGCTGTCGCCGAGCAGCCAGTCATGCCTGGCAAGTTGCCGTTCCAGCCTGTCCAGGAAGTGCTCGCACCCGGCACGATAGTAGCTGGCCGGATGTTCCGGGTAGCGCTCCGCATACTTGTAGCGGTCGAGCGTCTCCTTGAAGCGGCCGTCGTTTTCATTGAGCAGGGCCAGCAGATCGGCCTGCTGCACAGGCACCACCGGCCGCCAGCGGTCCGGGTCATGCTGCGCCAGCGCCCAGTCGATGATGTCGCGACTCTCTTCCAGCACCAGCCCGTCCGGCAGCACCAGTACCGGCACCGTGCCCTTGGGTGAACACGCTCGCAATGCCGCCGGCAGATCACGCAGTACCACCTCGCGCAACTCAACAGACAGGCCGCTGTAGCTGATGGCCATGCGCGCCCTGATGGCATAGGGACAGCGCCGAAATGAATACAACACCGGCAATGCGGAATTCACGGGGCTCTCTCCGGCCGCCCTGCAGCAGGAAGCCCTGTCAGGATGGTGAACTGGCGGTCCAGGCCAGGTGAGCAATGCGGGCTAGACAGGCCAGAGCCGGATACCCAGGTAGAGGAAACCGGACGCCAGCAGGGCGCAACCGACCACGGACAGCAACAGGCCGCCCTGCATCCCCTTCGCCAGCAGCGTGTTGACGCCAATGCCGGCGCCGATCGCGGTGACGAAGAAACCGAATTCGTTCACGATCAGCATCGTCAGGACCGGCAGCCGGTAGGCCTCGGCTGGTCCCAGCGCACCCGACCCCGTCAGGCCGAAAGCGACCAGCAAACCCAGGCCCAGCGCCAGCCACGGAAACGGCAGATTACCCATGAGCGTCCCTCTTGATGAATGCCTGCAACTGCCGGTCATGATACCGGCCCAGCATCAGCAGCGACAGCAGCGCACCCAGTAGCGCCCAGCCCATGTCGGATTGCGTATCCCATACATAGCCTTGCGTGCCCAGGAACGATTCCGCGGCCTCTTTCGACAACAGCGCGACGACCCACTCGACAATCTCGTAGCAGGCACTCAGGGCAAGACAGAAGCACAGCACATAGAAATTCAGCCAGCCACGGCCATTGACCACGCCGTTCCTGATCAGGATCTCGCGCGCCAGGATCGCCGGCACAAAGCCCTGCGCGAAATGCCCGACCTTGTCGTAGTTGTTACGCTCCAGGTCGAAGGCATCCTTGAGCCACTCGAAAAGCGGCACATCCGCGTAGGTATAGTGACCGCCCACCATGAGGATGATGCAATGCACCAGTACCAGCGCATAGGCCAGGCCGGTCAGCGGAAAGCGGCGCCGGGTCAGTAACAGGACGACCAGGCCGATGAGCGCGGGCGTGACCTCGAGAAACCAGGTAAACCGGTCCGCCGGCCCGATGGCCGACCAGACAAGGACCAGCGAGAACACGGCAATCCAGGGCAGCGACATGGCGGGACACGTTCAGGATGAAGTTCTCACTGTAAGGCAGTCGCCACTGTATTGACAAGCGGCCGCGCCGGCCAGGGTTTACCGCTCACGCGGGGGAGGAACGGCGCAGACACATCCTCAAGACAGCGCCTGTCCAGCTCGGGCATGATGACGCGCCGGATCCGGATTTCCATGCCCAGGGTCGGTACCAGCAGCAACAGCATGGCAAGCCATACAACAACCGGAATCACCGCGCCGTTCCTGTCGGGAACGACGAGCCCGGCCAGTGCCATGCCGGCAGGCACGCCCACCGCAAACCCGCCAGTCCCGTAACCCTGCGAGGCGCACAGCAGGGCACGCGTTGGCAGTTCCCGGACCGGCCGCAGCAGTTTCATGGCGTCAGAAACCACACCCGTCAGCGCCCGATGCCAGCAGCGGACGAAAGAATGCCGCGCCAAACGCCACGGCGCCCGGCAGGTCGACGATGCTGATGTTCTCCCGGTCTTGCCGTCGCCAGCCCTCGGCTGTTGCCTGATCAAAAAGAAACACCATCTCCAGACACAGGCTTTGTGCAGCGCAACCGGAGATACCCTGCCAGCGGATACCGATCCAGGGACTGGCAGGTTGCGCGGAGATCACCCGTATATCCTGCATGTGGATCTCGATCGGGCGGCCAGTGACATGGCAGCGCGAGTCGACACCCGTTCGGGTCCCGAACATTGGCGCAACCGACAGCGCATCCAGGGCGCACATGGCATATACCGAGTGCCCGTTGACCTGTACACGGTGTACCCGCTGCCCGGTCGTGAAGGGATAGGCGCCGCCCACCCGCTGCCGGTCCGGTGTCAGTACGATGAGGTCGTCTGCGGCAAGCCGCTGCAGTGCCGTATCGACATCATCGATCCCGCGACAGGCGGCGATCTGCGCGCGCGTGAGCGGTGTGCCCTCGCGGGCGAAACCGCTCAGGATAGCCCGATGCAGATCCCGCAGTGACGGATCGAGCGCGGCCTGTCGTTGCCGCAGTGGCAACAGGCTGTTGAGGCGATCGATGGCCGGTGCGTTATTCAACTCGGTGCACCTTGTCGTGCGCGAGTTCGGGGTTCTGGATGCCTGCTGCCCGCCGATCGGTCGCCGGTACGTCTGCCGGCCAGGATACAGCCAGTGTATGCCGGCTTGAGAAGCCTGCTCTGGCAGCATAGCCTGAATTACTAATAATTGAATTTACTATTCTAATCATCAGGTTACTCATAGTATCACGCCCTGCCGGACAGAGTGTCGTCTTGCGGCGACGCCCCCTGTGACCCGGTTCCGGCATAAATGCACGACGGCAAGCCGACCTGTCGCCAGTTCGCGACAGACAGACCCGGTCTCGCGCAGACCGCCAACGCGGGTTGTGCACCAGGTGCATGATTTTACGCGGTTTCCCGATATTGGCCCGGTCCTTGCTGCAGGTTTCCATGCGCAGCAGCGCGATGATGACAGCAGGATTTTCTGATTGGCTGAACAATGGAGCAAGCAATGAAGAAACTATTGATGACCGCGGCTTTCCTCGGTGCCGTCAGCGGGCTGGCACGGGCGGAAATTAACAGCGCAGTCCCGTTCAACGAGCTGGATGTGGACCGTGACGACACCCTGAGCCTGACCGAAGCAGGTCTATTACCGGACATCAGCGCACAGTGGCGATCCCTGGACATGGACGGCGACGGCAAGCTGAATCGCGGCGAATATGCAGGTTACAGCCTGCCGACACCGGCCGCAGGTAGTCAGGAGTAACCGGGCAGTATCCATCCTCCCAGCCATTGTACAAGGCAGACAATGGTGCGTGTTCCCCTACACGCAAAACCACAGGGACGTTTTACGGGGTGGTGGTCGTTGACAGTCGCCACCCTTTCTTTTCTAACGAGGTTATTGACGGTCGGCTGCGGCCTGACGGCACGGCTGGCGTGTCATTGCCGAACCGGCATGCTGTTCAGCCTGTCTTTATGCAGGCGCCAGTGCGGGAGAAACCTGTCCATCAGGGCGTGGAAACGCGCGTTATGATGCGGTTCCAGCAAGTGCATCATTTCATGTACCACGATGTATTCCAGGCATTCGGGCGGTTTCTTTGCGAGTTCCAGGTTCAGCCAGATGCGCCGCGCACGGGGATTGCAGGTGCCCCAGCGGGTTTTCATCCTTTTGACACCGAATTCGTCTACCTGCACCCCCAGCCGGGGCTGATAGCCGGCAATCAGGGCCGGTACCGCTGCTTTCAGTTGTTGTCGATACCATGCATCCAGTACCGAGCGGCGCCGTTCGGCACTGGCGCCCGGCCGCACCTGCAGGACCAGCGTATCGTGCCCGAGTTCCACCCTCGCAGGCGCACGGCGCTCGACGATGCGCAGTGTATAGCGTCGACCGCTGAATAAGTGGCTTTCGCCATCGGTATACCCGGGCGCCGCGCGGGATTCGCGGGTTGCCAGTCGCTGCCGGTGCTTTTCGATCCACCCCAGCCTGTCAAGCACGAACGTCCTGATCAAATCCTCCGGCATCGCCGCCGGCGCGGACACCTTTACCCTGCCATCCGGCGCATGCACGCTCAGCCGCAACGTCCTGATGTCTTTCAGGGTCACTTCAACGGTAATACCGCCCGGCAGCCGCCGCAGTGTCATGGTTTTCATGTCGTCTCATACGGGTCCGCGCTGGCAGCCAGCCGCCGACCTGTACCTGTTGCCGGTTCGGGGTTCGCTACCCGGTGTCGCGCAAGCGGTGAGCCCGCCGTTTGCCGCTGAAATACCCGCCCTGCAAGTGCGGCGCACCCGGTCAGCGGGCCTGGTGCGTGCCGCATGCCGGCGGCGTTTTCCGGTTCAGCGCTTGTCCTGCTTGCAAACCGGAAAAATACCTGTCTCCATTTCCACCCGCTGGCATCGGCCGCTGGTGTAAGTCGTCAGGTTTTGACTATCACTGGCATCCCGCTCTTCGCGCTCCATGCCCAGCAGCTGCCGGGCAAGATTGCAGCCCTCGGCACCGGCACATTGATCTTCCCTGCCGCAGACACGCCGTACCAGTTTCTCGCAGGGCGAGTAACCCACGATCAGCTCGCTTGCCCACTCTTCTTCCCGGGGTTCAGGCAACTTGCGGGCGTCGAGAACAGGCTGATTGGGCACGGCCACGCCCCGGTTGATGATGAGAATGGAGCCGTCCTCCATACGGTGGGTCCCGTCCCACATCGGGGTCGTGACACCGCCCCGGGTGATCGTGGCACGATTGGTATCCGGATCCACCCTCACCGTACCCCCGCCCTGCATGTCGAAATAGGTATCCGCCGCCCTTGCCGCGGACAGCGGCAGGAGCAGCAGGAAAATCAACAATGGAATACCAGCTTTCATGGCGTTATTCAGCAGCATGCGGGGTGCCAGGCTCATACTGCAAATATAAGCGAAAGCGCATGCCGGCACTATTTTTTCTTTTGATCCGGATCAAACCATGCGCTGAAAAGCGTCGCGACCGGCACACCGCGGAGCCGATGCGGACACGGCATCTCAGGTATCTGCTGCGGCGTCCTTGCCGGGCGTGGCAAAACGCAATATGGCGTAGCCAAGCAGGGCGGCCGCCACGGAACCGGCCAGGATTCCGAGCCTGTCATCGACGGCAAACCCGGGGCCGCCCTGCTCGAACGCCAGCGAACTGATGAACAGGCTCATGGTGAAGCCGATGCCACACAGTGCGGCCACACCATAGAGCTGCAGCCAGCTGGCCCCTTGCGGCAGCCTGGCCAGGCCGGCCTTGACGGCCAGCCAGGAAAGGCCGAACACACCCAGCTGATTGCCGAGGAACAGGCCCGCCGCGATGCCGAGCGGCACCGGATGCAACACCGAATCCAGCGTCAGGCCGTCAAACGAGATGCCGGTATTGGCGAAGGCGAACAGGGGCAGGATGCCAAAGACCACGGCCGGGTGCAGGTCGTGCTCCAGTTTCTCCAGCTGCGTGTGCGTCTCGCCGTCCTCCCGTGCATACGGAATGAACAGCGCGGCCAGCACGCCGGCCAGAGTGGCGTGCACCCCGGACTTGAGCACAGCCGCCCACAGCACCACGCCGACCAGCAGGTAGGGGGCCAGTGACAGGACGCCCCACCGGTTCAGTGCGAACAGCACGGCGAGCGCCAGCAGCGCAACCAGCAGCGAGTACAGCGACAGGTCAGCCGTGTAGAAAATCGCGATGATCACGATGGCGCCGAGGTCATCGACAATGGCCAGTGTCATCAGGAACAGCTTGAGCGTATTCGGCACCCGGCTGCCGAGCAGCGCCAGCACGCCGAGTGCGAAGGCGATATCGGTGGCCGACGGGATAGCCCAGCCCTTCAGGGCCGCCGGGTCGCCCCAGTTGATCGCCGCGTAGATGGCGGCCGGTACGGCCATGCCGCCGACCGCCGCGATTACCGGCAGCACGACGCGGGAGGGCTCGGACAACTCGCCATCGAGGAATTCGCGCTTCACCTCCAGGCCGATCAGGAAAAAGAATATCGCCATCAGGCCGTCATTGATCCAGAGCAGCAGCGGCTTGGCGATCTCGAACTCGCCGATCCTGATTTCCACCGGCGTGCCAAGCAGGACATCGTACAGCCCGCTCGCCGCCGAATTCTCGACCAGCATCGCCAGCACCGCGGACAGCAGCAGCAGAATGCCGCTGGCGGCCTCGAGGCGAAGAAATTCGGTCAGTGCGCGAAAAACCATTGATCTGGAAAAATCCGGCGGTTGTCGACCGGAACTTTAAAGGAGACCGGCCGGGACATCAAAAAAATCCACAACACCCGTCTCCAGCGAATATTCTGCGCCCACCACGAGCAGGCCGTCGTCCCGGATCAGTCGCTCGAGCACCTCCGAACCGTGCCGCAGGTAGTCGGCGGAAACCCGCACGTTGGCCCGCACCGCACTCGACATGAGGGCCCCCGGGTCCTGGCCGAGTTCCGTCGCCAGCAAGGCTTCCACCGAAGGGCGTATCCGGTTCACGATCGAACTCAGGTTGCGCGAGCGCCGCTCGCTCGGCTGTTGCAGTTCCTCCAGCGTCGCCTGTATCGCGCCGCACAGTGTGTGACCGAGCACCACGACAAGCCGCGTCCCGTATCGCTCCGCCGCGAACTCGACGCTGCCGATCTGGGAAGGCGCCACGACGTTGCCCGCCACGCGGATCACGAACAGGTCGCCAAGGCCCTGGTCGAAGACGATCTCCACGGGAACCCGCGAGTCAGAGCAGCCGAGAATAACCGCAAACGGTTCCTGGCCAGCCACAAACTCGTTGCGCCGCAGCTGGCTCATAAACGTTTCGAGACTGCGTATGCCACCTGCAAAGCGGCGGTTACCCTCGCGCAAACGTTCGAGTGCTTCAAGTGCCTTCATAAGTACCCGTTCACCTCAGGGTGTCACAGAAATCTGTCGCTGTCCCTGGCCGTGGCGATGACCTGAAGGACGGGTCACGGGCCGCCTGTTGCCGAACAGGAAATGCGAGCAGGCCGGACAAGCCGGGCAAGGGCCTTGCGCGGCATGCCGTGCCTGTCCTCAATCAACACGCCCGTTTTTCCGGTGCGGCCACAAAACTCGCCTGCATCAGCTATCGTGCGTATCAAACGCAACGGTGGCCAGACCCGGTTCAAACCTGATCTTGATGAAAACAGCGGCCCACCCCGCGCTGCCCCCAGATCATGCCTCATCCAGCGACTCCACAATCCTGATTGCCTCGCGTATCGATGGCGCGTAAAGCTTGGACACGCAGCACGATCCGGTTTGTGACGCATGTGCTTTCACCAGGCCCAGCATGACCTCAAGCGCCAGCGACCTTCCATCCGGTTCCGGCTGTACGACATTTTTCGTTCTGCGGGTCAGGGTATAAACGATTCCACTGGAGTCTACAAGATAATCCGAATCGTCATATTCGAATGAATGAAGGTCCGCTTCACTGTCCCAGACCGATTGGCTACGGACACAGGTCAATTCAGGATCATCCGGGTGCCTGATCACTGCGGGCCAGTCGATCGACCGCTTCACCATGATAACGCCAGCCGCGGGCAACCGGTTTGATAAACGCAGCGCAGGTATAACGGGCACGGGTTTGCAGTCTTTTCAGGCAACCGGGTTGTTTTCCGTTTCGATACCGCCCCGACAGGCAAATCCATACCTGGCGCAGCCTCCCTGTACAAGCCTCCGGATAATCGCATCACTCAGAGCCTCGCCAGTACTTCGTTGTCAACGAACGCGCACAACGGCACGAGGCCTGCATGCCGTTCCGCCATCCCGGTGATGTACCCGAGCGTACGCGGGATATCATCGAGGTAGCCCGGCTTGCCGTCACGGTGATTGAGGCGCGCGAAAATGCCACTTGCCTTGAGGTGACGCTGCACACCCATGAGGTCGAACCAGCGCAGGAACTGCACTGGATCCTCGTGTTCCCCGCGCAGGATACCGGTCTGCAGTGCAAGCTCCTGGTAGCCCAGTGCCCAGTCCTCGACGCGCGCACGCGGCCATGCGATGTAGCAGTCGCGCAGCAGCGACACGAGATCATAGGTCACCGGCCCGCACACCGCGTCCTGGAAATCAAGGATGCCGGGGTTGTTGCGCGCCGTCACCATCAGGTTGCGCGAGTGATAGTCGCGGTGCACGAACACCCGTGGCTGTGCCAGCGCGTTGCCGGCCAGCAGCTCGAAGGCATCGTCCAGCAGCGCGTGCTGCGTGCCGCTGAGCGTGATACCGAGATGCTTACCCACGAGCCACTCGCGAAACAACTCCATCTCGCGCAGCAACAGCGCGCGGTCGTAGGGCGGCAGGCCATTGCAGGCACAGGTCTGGATGATGGCGAGTGCGCCCAGCGCGTCGCCATACAGGCGTTCCACGCTCGTTTCATCCAGCATACCGAGATACGGCGTGCTGCCGAGGTCTGACAGCAGCAGGAAACCCTGTGCCAGGTCCTCGTCGAGCACCTCGGGCGCGTTCAGGCCGGCGTCGAACAGTTGTTTGGCGACCCGGATGAACGGCTGCGAGTCCTCCTGGTCCGGCGGCGCATCCATGACAATAAAATTTTCACCCTCATGCACCACGCGGAAGTAGCGCCGGAAGCTGGCATCGCTCGATGCCGGGTTGAGGGTGTAGTCGCGGAATTCGAGTTCGGAATCCAGCCAGCGCTTGAGTTGTTCGAGACGTTCGGGCACGTGTTGATTAGCTTTGTGAAGGTGATTGGGAAACCGTGGAAAATACTACCCCGTATTACGCATCAGTGCCATGTCCCTGTGTTATGAAGCGGGAGGTCCGCAAGACAGGTTGTTCGCGGACGGCATCCGCTCCTGCACGTAAATAATGCGCAGACAATCGCATGACCCTGCGCCCTCCGTGTTCTCTGTGGCGATATTTTATTAGCTTCGAGCCTTTGCATCTCTGCGCGAGATATGTTTATGCAATGAGCATCCGCTACGCCTCCGGCTTCGGGAACAGCACGCGGAAGCGCGCACAGCTCCATTCACGCAGGTCGTCCACGATCAGGTAGAAGCTGGGAATGGTGATCAGCACCACCATGGTGGCGAACAGCAGGCCGAAGCCAAGGCTCACCGCCATCGGTGACAGGAACGCGGTCTGCCCGGTGGCAAAGAAGATCAGCGGCGAGATACCGAGGAAAGTGGTGATACTGGTGAGCAGGATCGGGCGAATGCGCACCCGGCCCGCCTGCACCATCGCCTCGATGCGATCCAGCCCTTCGCTGCGCATGCGCTTGGCGAAGTCAACCAGGATGAGCGAGTCGTTCACGACGATGCCGGTCAGCGCGAGGAAGCCGATCGCGGAGAGGAACTGCAGGTTGTAGCCGAACAGCAGGTGGCCGAACACCACGCCGATGCTGCCGAAGGGTATGGCGATCATCACCACCAGGGGGTCGAGCAGCGAGCGAAACAGAGCGGCGAGGATGAAGAAGATGATGGCGGCGGAGATCAGCAATGCATCCTTCATGCCGCTGAACGACTCGGATGCGTCCTTTTTCTCGCCGAGGAAGAGCAGCTCGTAGCCGGGCAGCCGCTGCTCGATGTCGCCGAACTGCTTGCGTATCAGCTCGGTGACTTCGAGCGGCGTGGTCACGTTGTCGTCGACGTCGGCGGTGACGATCCCCAGCCGGTGTGTATCGCGCCGGCTGATGGTATTCATTCCGCGACCGGTGGCGATGTCGGCCACGTCGCCGAGATAGACCAGCCGGCCGTCGGCCAGCACCAGCGGCAGGTCCTCGAGATCGCTGCTGTGCCGGATCGTTTCCGGGTAGATCACACGCACCGGTATGCGCTTGTTGCCGCGCGTGACATGCACGGCCTCCACGCCGAGGAACCCGGTGCGCACGGCATCGGCCAGGTCGCTCTGTTTCAGGCCCAGTTCCTTGCCCCGACCGTTCAGCGAATACTGGAACTCCAGCTTGCCGGTCTCGAGGTTCTGGCGCACGTCATGCACGCCCGGCAGGCGCTGCAGGTAGTCGACGATGCGCGTGGCCTCGTCGCGCAGCACCCGCACGTCCCGCCCGGTGACACCGACCTCGATATCGGCGCCGGCCGGTCCACCCTGCGGACGCTGGATGGAGATGCGCTGGATACCCGCAACCGCCTGCAGTTTCTCGCGCAACTCGTTGATGATGTCCTCGGTCGGCCGGCTGCGGCTGCCCTGCTGTGAAAAGTCGAAACTGACCAGCGGCGAGATATAACGCTCGATGATGCCCTCCGGCTTCGCCTTCTGCAGGTCCACCACCAGCTGGATGTAATGACTGCCGATCTGGAAGCGGTTGAAATCAATGAAGCTCACGCCGACGTTGGTCAGCAGGCTATTGAGATCCTGCTCGTCCAGCGCACCGAGTACCACCTGCTCCATGCGGGTGGCCAGCCGTGCGGTATCTTCCAGGCTGTAGGTCTGCGGCGCCTCGGCGTTGATGAAAAACTGGCCGACATCCACATCGTCGAACAACTGGAACGGCACGCGTGTGACCGCGAAGATGACCGTGACCACCAGCAGGCCGGTACTGAACAGCGCTACAAAATAGCGGTTTTCCAGCGTCCAGCGCAGCCAGCCGATGTAGCGGGCCAGCAGGGCGCTCCAGTCCACGCTGCGCTCGCCGGCCTTCTGTGCGCGCCTGCCGGCATGCAGCATTTCGGCGGCATGCGAGGGCAGGACGCCGAAGGCCTCCCACAGCGAACCGAGCAGCGCGGCGCTGACCACCACCGGGATCACCTCGATGAATGCACCCATCACGCCCTTGATGGAAAACATCGGCATGAAGGCGGCCACCGTGGTGGCGGTACTGGCGATCACCGGCCACAGCACCTCCTGCGCACCTACCCGCGCGGCCTCGTGCGCAGGCTTGCCCTGCTCCATGTGCCGGTACATGTTCTCGGTGACGATGATGGCATCGTCGACGATCAGGCCCAGCGCGATCAGGAATGCAAACAGCGACACCATGTTGATGGTGTAGCCGAGGTAGAAGAGCGCCACCACGGCAACCAGGAAGGATACCGGGATGCCCATGGCGGTGATCAGCGCGACGCGGAAGTTCAGGAACAGGTACAACGACAGCAATACCAGCACCAGGCCGACCAGCCCGGATGATTTCACCGTGTTGAGGCGGTTCTTGACGTAGACCGAGAGATCGTTGAACAAACCGACCTCGACGGTCGGCGGCAACTCGGCCCGGAGTTGCGCGGCAAATTCACGCACCTCGTCCGCCACGTCGATGGTGGAGGCATCCACCGTCTTGGTCACGGTGAGGTTCACCGAGTGACGGCCGTTGAAACGTCCGAGGGTACGCGCCTCTTCCAGCCGCAGCTGTATATTCGCGATCTCCCCCAGCCGGAGCTGGCCGCCCCGGGCGTTGCTTTGCACCGCGATCGCGGCGATGTCCGCGGGTTTCGGCGCCACGCCCTTGCCGCGCAGCAGGATATCGCCCTCGCGCGCCTTCAGCGAACCGCCCGGCAGGTCGCGCAGGTTGCCCCGTACCGCCGCGAGGACCTCGCCCAGCGAGACGCCGTGCGCGGCAAGCTCGTACGGGTTCACTTCCACCCAGAGTTCCCACTCGCGGTCACCGGCGGCGCCTACGCTGGCGACACCGGGCAGCTTGGCCATGCGCTCCTTGACAAGGTCGGCCTGTTCATAGAGGTAGCCACGCGACACATCGCCGTACAGGCTCAGGCTGATCACCGGGAAACGCGCCTTCACGCGCACCAGCTCCGGCTCCTCCGCCTCGTCCGGGAGGTCGGTCACCTGGTCGAGCGCGGTCTGCGCGTCGCGCATGTACTGGTCGACGTCGGTGCCCGACTTCAGCTTGATCATGATCGACGTTGCACCCTCGCTGCTGGTCGAGGTGATTTCGTCGATCTCCGGCATACCCTCGAACTCCTCCTCGATGGGGATGGTGACCTGGCGTTCGACCTCCTCCGGCGAGGCACCCTCGAACACGACCCTGACACTGACCGCATCCAGCTCGACGGTTGGAAACATCTCCTGCGGCATGGCCCTCCACGCCAGCACACCGAGTATCACCACGATCCCGAGCAGGAGGTTGGTGACCAGCGGGTTGCTGATGGAGAAACGGATCAGCGACATCGCGATGCTGCCCGCGCGCTCAGGACGCCGGTTGCGGCGCGGGCAGGTGGTCGACGTTCACGACCTGGCCGTCACTGAGCGCCGCCACATCACGCGCCACGACCAGGTCGCCCGCATCGATGCCGCGGCGGATTTCCTGCCACTCGCCGACGCGCTGACCGAGGACTACCTCGACGCGCTCGAGCGTATCGCCGCGCAACCGGAACACGAAGGTCTGGCCTTCCTCGTACAGCACGGCCGTGGCCGGCACGGCCGCCACCTGGTGCAGCGCCTGCAGTGGCAGGTGTACCTGCACTACCTGTCCCGGGCGCACGCCGTTGCCCGCCAGGCGCACGCGCAGCGCGTGCGTGAAGGTCACCGGGTCCGGGTCCAGCTGTATGGAAAACACCTCGCCTGGCAGCGTGCGGCCATTCACCTCGACCTCGACCGCCTGTCCCTGGGCAAGCGATTCAATGACATCGCCACGGACCTCGACATACATATCGAGCATGGCGGCATCGACCAGGTCGACAACCTGCTGGCTGGGGGTGACGTAATCGCCGACCTGGGCGTCCACGCGGTTCACGGTTCCGGCAAACGGCGCCTGCAACCGTGTGCGTTCGAGGTTGCGTGCGGCCCGGTTGCGCGCGGCCGCCTTCAATGCCAGGCGCGCATCCGCCGAGGCGGTGCTGGCCTTGAGTTGCGCGACCTCGGACTCCAGCCGGATCAGCTGGATGCGCACCTCGTCGAGGTGCGACTTGGACACCAGCGATTCCGCACCGAGCTTTTCCAGCCGCTCGAGATCGTTTTTCTGCAGCGCGTAGTTCTGGCGCGCCAGCTTGAGCAACTCCCGGTCGCGCTGGATGTTGCGTGTCTCCTGGTCGAGCTGGGCCTCGGCC
>Ga0315534_1001956_pt1 | contig 14171 bp, 18 predicted proteins | sample SalMarSW160240MG_FD_203094 | JGI IMG/M metagenome (GOLD analysis project Ga0315534, IMG submission 203094) | Salt marsh sediment microbial communities from the Plum Island Ecosystem LTER, Massachusetts, United States - Salt Marsh Sediment SW1602-40 ... | reverse complement strand
TCTCCCGACGCTGGTCCTCGGTTCCGAGCGCCATGAGCGTCGGGCCGACGCTGTTGAGCGTGAGGAGCGGCAGCGGCACGCCCGCCCAGTGCGACTCCTCGACGAAGATCATCTGGTCGATCGCGTCGCGTCCCTGGCCGCCGTACTCGACGGGCCATCCGAGACCGAGCCAGCCGTCGTGGCCCAGGCGACGGACGTAGCGCGGGTACGTCGGCTCGTCGGTCTGCTCACCCTCGACGTCGGTCACGACCTTCGCGAAGTACTCGCGGAGCTCGGCCTGCAGGGCACGTTGTTCGGCGGTGAGCGCCAGTCGCACACCGCCCGGTCTAGCCGGTCGGGGCTGGCGCTCGCTCCGCGGCCGTGGCGAGGCGCTCGTCCCAGCTCGCAGGCACCACGGCCCGCCAGCCGTCGGCGCGGAGGCGGTCACGGCTGCGCGTGAACGACCCGACCGGTTCTCCGGCGCGAGTGACCCGGAAGACCCACGTCGAGCCCTGGTCGAGCACGTCGTCGACGCGCGTCGCCGAACGTGAGTCGACCGCGGCGAGGAGCAGCTTGCCACCGTCGGCCCCACCGGCGACGGCGACGTCCACGGCGACGCCGGAGCGGTTCTCGACCGTGATCGTGTCGACCGTCTCGGTCGGCTCGACGAGGCGAAGCAGTCCGGCGAACAAGACCGCGCAGCCGAGGAGGGCCACGACGGGAACGGCGACGTCGCGCAGGCGTCGCACGGACTCGGGTGCGTGTCGGGTGAGGACGGGACCCATGTCACGGCCCTCCTTGGTGGTCGCTGATCAGTGGACTCCCCGCGAGCGCACGAACGTCACGCTACTCCTGGGTGAATTCGGCACAGGCAGACTGGCGCGATGAGGAAGCAGGCCGACTACGGCTTCGACGACCATCCCGAGGGCGATCCCGAGCGCTCGCGCCTGGCCTGGGCCGTGGCGATCCTCGACGACTGCGACGAGTGCGGCGATCTGCGGGTCGAGCTCACCGTCGAGGAGGCGGGCCGACCCGGCACCGGACTCGTCGGCCATCTCTCCCCCGACACCGCGCGGCGCCTCCGAGCCGCCCTCGCGACGGCGCTGCGCGAGCTCGGCGAAGACCCGGGGTCCTGAGCCCCAGTCCGCGCCTTTCGCTCGGCGCGCAGATCAGGGAGCCGGGTTGGCGTCGCCGGCATCGTCCAACAGCGCGGTCGTGTCGGCGTCGTGGTGCTCGCGGAAGTCGCGCAGCGTGTAACCGGTGACGGTCGCGCTCGTGGCGCCCGCTCGGGCCGTCGCCGAGCGTCGCAGCCCGAACATCGGCGCGAGCTCGCCGAAGTAGCCGGGTTGATCGATCCGCGCGAGCAGCTCCTCGCGACCATCGGTGCACTCACGCACGATGTCGATGCATCCCTCGTCGACGACATACACCAGGTCGCCGTGGTCGCCCTGGTGGAAGAGCACCTCGCCCGCGGCGAGGGTGCGCTGCTCGGGCGGGCGCGAGCCGGCAACGGCGCGAGGTGTGAGCTCCACGACCTGGTCGGCGAGCGGCAGAAGGCGCTCGTCGTGAGTCGAGACGACGACGACTCGGCCCGGCTGCGCGAGGTCGCGCAGCAAGCGCAGCACGCCGTCGACCTGGATGTAGTCGAGGTGTGCGGTCGGCTCGTCGGCGACGACCAGGGGTGGATCGAGCGCCAGTGCACGAGCGATCGCGACGCGCTGCTGCTGTCCGCCTGAGAGGTCCCCGGGCCGGTGGCGCATCCGGTCGCCGAGGTCGACCTGCTCCAAGAGCTCTTCCGCGCGCGCCCGCGCTGCTCGCGTCTTCACGCCGGCGCTGCGCAACGAGGCGACGACGTTGTCGCGCGCGGTGAGGCTCGGGATCAGGTTGAACGCCTGGAACACGATGCCGACCGTGTGCCGTCGGTACTCGGCGAGCTCCTGACCGCGGAGCTCGGTCACCTCGGTCGTGCCGATCCGGATCGACCCGGAGGTCGGCCGGAGGATCGACGCGAGGGCCGAGAGCAGGGTCGTCTTGCCGCTGCCGCTCGCACCCAGCAGGAGCACGAGCTGCCCGTCGTCGAAGGTCAGATCGAGGTGGTCGATGGGGCGCACCGCGTAGCCACCACTCGAGTACTCGATCGTGAGGTCGCGGATCTCGACGCGCGTCATCACGCGGCCCCGAAGGCGAGCGCCGGATCCGTGGTGAGCGCGCGTCGCGCGCCGATGAGGCTCGTGACCAGCCCGACGGCGATCGCGACCGCGAACATCTGGGCGTACGAGGCGCTGCTGAGCTCGGCGGGGAACGGCAACACGAGGCTCACCAACCACGCCACGCCGACGGCGAGCACCGCGGCGATGATCGACAGGAAGAGCGACTGGATCGCCAGGCCGCCGACGATGGCCCGGTTCGGAGCTCCGGTGGCCTTCAGCACCGCGAAGTCACGCGTCCGCTCCAGGGCATTGAGGTACACCACCGAACCGATGATCCCGATCGCGACGATCCACAGGAGGATGCTGACCAGATCGATCGTCTGCACCCCGGGCTTCGTGATGCGGTCGAGATCGGAGATGACGTCGTCGTTCGTCAGCGCCGTGAAGCCGTCGGGCAACGAGCTCGGTGTGCCGTCGACGGCGACCGCCATCGCGAGTTCGCCTCGATCGAACGTGAGAGCCTGCGCATCGCGCAGCGTGAGCAGGACGGTGGGCGCGCCGAAGTTGTAGCGCAGCTGGTCGCCGACACCCACGACCTCGAACGTTCTCGAACCGACATCGAGGTCGTCACCCACCGACAGGCCGAGGCTCTGGTCGACCACGGTCTCGCCTCGACCGCGCACCTCGCGACCGTCCTCGATCGGCGGTGGCGGGATCGACCCGGGCACGTAGCCGATGAGGTTGGCGTCCTTGTCGGGGTCCACGCGCGCGACCGAGCGCGAGAGGACCACCGGGCTGGCGCGGCGGACGCCCGGATCGTCGGCGATCCCTTCGGCGACGTCGGCAGGGAACACGGCCGTGGTGGTGAACGGCCCCGTCACGCCGTCGGGGACGACCCAGCGGTCGGCGCCGAACATCTCCACGGTGCGTGGCACCTCGTTCCTCACGGAGCGCTTCACGCCGTCGAAGACCAACGCCATGCCGAACACCAGCGCCGTGACCAGCACGGCGACGACGAACCGCCGCCGCCGGAAGACGAGGTCGCATCGGCTGATCAACCACATGGAAGTGCCCTGCCTCGGGTGGCCGGTCCGTACCCGCGTCGCGGATCGTAGGCACACGCCCCCGGGGACCGTCCTCTCGACAATACGAGGCTCGATCTCTATTATGCGAGAGATGGCCGGCCAGCGATCGAAGCCCACGGAGCGGGTCGTCAAGCTCCTCGAGCTGCTCGGCGCGCGCGCCGGCGCCGCGCTCCGCTTCAGTGACCTCGCGCGCGAAGGCGGGCTGAGCCAGGCGACCTGTCACGCGATCCTCGGCACGCTCACCGAGGCGGGCTACGTCGTGCGCGACCCGCAGACGCTCACCTACACGCTCGGACCCGCGCTGATCGCGCTCGGTGCCGCGGCGAGCGCGTCGCACGCCGAGGTGCGCGCGGCCCACGGCGTGCTCGAAGAGCTGTCGCAACGCACCGACCTCGCCGTCTCGGCGGCCACCGTCGTCGACGACAGCATCGTGGTCGTCGACCTCGTCGCGCTCGGCCAGAGCGCGTCGCCGATCCGCGTCGGGACGCGGGTGCCGTTCGCGCCGCCATTCGGGGCGATCCACGTCGCATGGAGCGGCGCCGAGGCGATCGACGCGTGGATCGCACGAGCGCCGCGCCACACCCTGACGACGGAGCGCCTGCTCGCAGTCATCGAAGACCACCGGAAGACCCATCTCGCCGTGGCGCCGTGTACCGCGACTTCCGCCGACCTGCGTGCCGCACTCGGCGAGCTCGCGATCGACGCGCAGGCCGGCGACGTGCGCGAGCGAACCCTCGATCTCCTGTCCGCGATCGACGAGCTCGACTACACGTCCGATGTGCTGAGGCGAGCCCGACATCTCCCGGTGAACACGCTCACTGCTCCCGTCTTCGATGCCGAGGCTCGGACCGCGTATGCGGTCGCGCTGCACCTCGGCGCGCCCGACGTCAGCGTCGAGCGCGTCCGCGCGCTCGGCCACGAGCTGCTTGCAGTCGCCGAGCGACTGACCGAATCGATCGGCGGCTGCCAGCCGTCCGGCCGTGACCGCACCGACGACCTCGCCGTCGTCGCAGGAGGAAGCTCATGACCAGCGTCACGATCCGCCGCCCGACCGCACCGCCGCCGGAGCGCTCCGTCGCGCCGGCGTACACGCTCGACGGCTCGCTTGGCGGGCTGCGCATCGGACTTCGCACCGACGGCGCGTGGCGCTCCTGGGTGCTCATCGCCGGCGAGTGGGAGAAGCGCCTGCGCGACGAAGGTGCCGACGTCACCTGCGTCGAGACGAACGCTCAGGTCGGCGACGGTGGGCGCACCGACCGTCGCAACATCGACGAGTGGTCTGAGCAGATCGACGCCGGCCTCGTGGGCCTGGGAACGTGCGGTTCGTGCACGTCGTTCACGGTGCACGACGCCGTGACGCTCGAGTCGCACGCGAAGCCTTCTGTCGCGGTCGTGACCGAGGAGTTCGAGACGCACGCACGCAACATGGCGACGTTCCTCGGGCACGGCGACCTCAAGGTGCTGGTGCTGCCGTACCCGCTCGAAGCGCGGCCTGACGACGAGCTGCGCAAGATCGCGGCGGAGTACTACCCGCAGGCCATGGAGCTCCTGGGGGTGAAGCGATGAGCGCGACGTTGACGGCCGAGCAGGTCGAGGTCCCGGCCGACCCCGGCGAGCTCTACGAGCGCAGCCTCGAGGAGCGCTGGGGTGACGGAGCGCCGATCGTCCCGCCGACGGACGACCGAGTGCTCGCCTTGCTCGATGCGACGCCCTACGCGCCTGACCACGTCCTCGGCGCGCTGCCCCCGCAGTACGGCGTGGCGACCGTCGAGCTCGTCGCGATCAACGCCGCGATGGCGGGCTGTGAGGCCGCCGCGCTGCCGTTCGTGCTCGCCGCCCTCGAAGCGATGCTGGTGCCCGAGTGGAACGCGTTCGGGCTCACGACGACGACGTCGAGCGTGTTCGCGATGCTCCTCGTGAACGGACCGCGCCGGGACGACCTCGGCATCGACTACCGGGCGGGTTGTATGGGCGGTGCGGCGGGACGCGGGTCGATGACGATCGGCCGCGCCGTCTCGCTCTGCCTGCGGAACGTCGGCGGTCAGCGGGCGGGGGAGACGTCGCGAACCGTCTTCGGCCAACCCGCCCGCTTCGGCATGTGCTTCGGCGAGTGGGAGGAGCGGTCGCCGTGGCCGTCGCTGGCGGCGCGACGCGGCTTCGACACGTCCGACGACGTCGTCACGGTCCACGGCGGGAAGGGGACGTTCCCGCTCGCCGACATCCACAACGACGATCCACGTGACCTCCTGTACCTCATCGCGAAGTCGATCGCGTTCCCGCTCAGCAACATGTTCCTCAGCGGCACGCCCGAGAACGGCGAGGTCGTCGTCGCGATGAACCCCATGTGGGCGGAGCGCTTCGGCAGCGCGTTCCCCGACGTCGAGGACGCGCAGTCCTACCTGTGGGAGCACGCGTGGCAGCCGCTCGAGCTGTGGCCCGCCGGCAACCAGGACATCCTCCGGGGGAAGGGCCGCGTCGACGGCGACGGGAAGGTGCGCCTGGTGGCGTCTCCCGCGCAGATCGTGCCGTTCGTCTGCGGTGGGCTCGGGAGCCTTCACGCGGTGGCGCTGCCGAGCTTCGGCGAGAGCCAGCTCCAGAGCGCCGTCGTGCAGCGGAATCAACCGACGAGGTGATGGAGATGGAGCGGAGGCGTGGCCGGACGGCCGGGACGCCGGAGCGGAATCGACCGACGAGATGATGGATCAGGAAGCCGTCGACGAGGCGGTCGACGAGATGGGCGCGCTGCTCCGCAGCGACGGCGCCGACCTCACGCTCGTCGAGGCCAACCCGAAGACCGCGCGCATCGAGCTCCAGCTCGAGCTCGGAGGCGCCGAGTGCGCCGAGTGCGTCCTGCCCGCCGACCTGCTCGAGCAGATGATCAACGAGGCGCTGTCGCGACGGGTGCAGGGTGAGTTCGAGCTGGTGCTGCACGATCCGCGACGGGGCGAGACCGGCTGACCGCGACGGGCCGGCGCCGCGTGGCCAGCACGCGGGCGATCGAGAGGAAGATCACGAGGGTCGTGCCGCCGAGCGCCGCCCACTGGACCTTCCAGCTGCGCACATCGGTGCCCGCGGCGAGCATGTGCGCGGTCGCGAGCACGAAGAGCACGTAGCTCGTCAGATGCACACCACGCCAGAGTCGACGCGGCAGGCGACGCATCAGCAGCGACGTCAGCTCGATGGCCAGGAGCAGGTAGAGCCCGACGACGCCGAGCGCGACCTCCGTCGGCTTCCACGACGACGCGAACGGCACCAGCAGCTCCGCGAGCCCGAAGGACACGAAGGAGTCGGCGGCGAGGCCGGCGAGGTGCACGCCGGTGAAGACCACGGCGAGCCCGCCGAGGAAGCGATGCAGGTCGAGCGTCCACGCGGGGCGCGGTCGGTTGCGGCTCATCCGCAGCGACAGCCACAGGCCGAGGACGACTGCGCCCGTGACGAGCCCCCATGCGACGAGGCCGCTCGCGCGGGCGAGGTACCACCAGGAGTGGGGATCCACGTCAGCTCCCGCCGGTGCTCGTCGCCGGGGCCGGAGCGGGTGCCGGTGCCGGCGCCGGCGCGGCCGCGGGCGCCGCGGCGGCAGCGGGTGCCGGAGCGCCCGGGGCCGCGGCGGGCGCGGCGCTGCGCGTCGAGCCGCCGCCGCTGCCCCCGCCACCGGAGCGTGCCGGTGGCACGTAGACGGGGACGAGCCGGTACTCGTAGATGACCTCGGGTGCCGGGACCGTCGTCGTCGTGACCGGCGGTGCGGCCGACGGCGCGGGCTCGGCGAGCGTGAGCAGCCCGACGAGGCCCAACGTCGTCGCCACGGACAGGCCGACGACGAGGATGCGCGTCGCGCCGGCCGCATGGCCGCGCCGAGGACGGCGTGGCAACGCGGCGTCCTCAGTCGTCGTCACCGGGTTCCTCCCGCTCGGGCGCTTCGTGCTCGTCCTCGTGCCCGTCCTCGTGCTCGAGCTGGGGCACCGTGGCGCCGTCGTCGCCGGACCCGGAGGCCGCGACGGGCGCGGGTGCAGGTGCCGGCGCGGCAGGGGCCGCGGTCGGCGCGACGCTGCGGCCAGTGGAAGCCGCGCCACCACCGCCCGTGGCTCCGGTGACCGGCACCGGTACGTCGATCACCTCGGTTCGCGGGGGCGGCTTGGTCGCGTCGACCGGTTCGAACGTGCCGGGTCCGGCGCCCGAGCTCGTCAATCCGAAGAGCCCCAGGTTGGCGCCGAGCGCGATCGTCGCGGCGAGTGCCGCCGCCGTTGCCGCGCCTGCGGTGGCGAGAGCCTTGCGTCGTTCCATCGTCGTCTCCTCTTCTGGGATCGCCGGGTCAGCGTGTGGCTGGTCCGCGTGGTCTGGTCGGGGACGGTGCGAACGTACGGAGCGCCGCTGCCGGGGAGCCACAGGCGGGTGCCAAGTCCCGACCAAATCGCACGGGCTCAGGCAAGATACGGCTCGAGATCGCCCAGCTCGTGCGCACGACCGGTCTCGTCGAACGCGAGGCCGACGGCGCCGCGCTCGCGGAGGACGGCTGCCGCTGACGCCGTGTCGCTCGTCAGGAACGCCGCCGTCGCTCCGACCTCGGCGGAGGCGGCATCACCGGCGACGACCGTGACCGAGGTCCAGGGCACCGTGGCGGAGGCGCCCGTGCGCGGGTCGATCACGTGGTGGGCGAGTCCGTCGGCCCGTCGCCAGACCCGGCGCCGGGCGCTCGTCGTGGCGACGCCGCCATCGGAGAGCGCCAGCGTCCCCCGCGTTGCGGACGCCGACGTGTCGCCCGGCTCGGCGTCGATCGCGACCGACCACGCTCGATCGTCCGGGGACGTCCCCAGCACTCGCAGGTCGCCGCCGAGGTTCACGCACACACCGGCCGCGCCGGCGGCACGAAGCTCGGCCGCGACGAGATCGGCCGCGAAGCCCTTGCCGATCCCGCCCGGGTCGATCTCGGTGCCCGGACCGAGCCGAATCGAGCGCACGATCGGATCGAGCGCGACGGCGCTCACACCGGGAGCAGGCGTCGCGGGCGACGAGGCAACGGTGCCCGGATCGAGGGATGCGAAATCACGGTCGTAGCCGGCGGCGACGAGTGAGCGCAGCACCGTCGGGTCGAACGCCCCGCCCGTCGCCCGTGACTCGGCGACCGCCCGCGAGACGAGGTCGTAGGTGACCGGCGAGACGACCACCGGAGCACCGTCTGCCGCGTTGAGACGGGAGATCTCGCTGTCGGGGCGGAACCGCGACCAGCGTGCCTCGAGGTCGTCGAGGCGCAGCATCGCATCGTCGACGAGCTCCGGTGGGCCGCCGATCACGATGACGTGGACCCGGGTGCCCATCACGCAGCCCGAGCGCTCCGTTCGTCGTACCAGCGCGCGCATGGCCGCACGATACGGATCGGCCGTCGCGCCCGACCCCAGGTGCCTGCAAAGTCTCGGCAAAGTCGTCGCTCCTGGGCCTGATGGCTGCGTCAGCGTTGTGGCAGCGTTGCCTGGTGCGCGTGCTCATCGTCGAGGACGACGACCGAATCGCCACGCCGCTCTGCAAGGGCCTCGACCGGGAAGGCATGCAGACAGAGCGCGTCAAGACCGGTGGTGAGGCGTTGGCGAGCTTCGAGGGCGAGCCGGACGGGCCCCGCGCCGACGTGATCCTGCTCGACCTCCGACTGCCCGACGTCGACGGATTCGACGTCTGCCGTCGGATCCGGGCCGTCGATCCCGACGTGCCGATCATCGTCGTGACCGCGCGCGGAGAAGAGGTCGACCGCGTGCTGGGGCTCGAGCTCGGGGCCGACGACTACGTCGTGAAGCCGTTCGGGTTCCGTGAGCTCCTCGCCCGCATCCGCGCCGTGACCCGGCGTGCGCAGGCACGCACCGCGGCGGCACCTCCGGTGCAGGAGCTCGGCGCGCTCTCGATCGACCGTCGGACGCGCTCGGTCAGCGTCGACGGCGGTGAGGTCTCCCTCACGCAGAAGGAGTTCGACCTCCTGTCGCTCCTTGCCGAGGACCCGGGCGCGGTGTGCTCGAGGATCCGGATCCTCGAGGAGGTCTGGGACCCGCACTGGTACGGGCCGACCAAGACGCTCGACGTCCACGTCGCGACGCTTCGCAAGAAGCTCGGGCACCCGGAGTGGATCGAGACGGTGCGCGGCGTCGGTTTCCGCCTCGAGGTGTCACCGGGCGATCGATGACGCGTCGATTGCTCCTCAGCTACCTGTCGATCACGGTGCTCGTCCTGCTGATGCTCGAGATCCCACTGGGTTTCGAGCTCGCCGGCTCCGAGCGTCGGCACCTCGAGAACGACGTGCAGCACGACGCGTTCGCGCTCGCGCTGCGCTCGGAGGAGCTTCTGGAACAGCCGGAGCAATCGATGGCCGCGCTCCAGGAGCTCTCCGACCAGTACCAGGCCGAGCAGGGCGGTCGGGTCGTGTTCGTCGACTCCGACGGCCAGGTCCTGAGCGACAGCGATCCGCCCGCGAATCGTGAGACGTCGGGACGGGACTTCACGTCGCGCCCGGAGATCGCGCGGGCGCTCGACGGGAGGGAGACCACCGGAGAGCGCTACTCACGCACGCTCGACACCGACCTCCTCTACGTGGCGGTGCCGATCGCGACCGGTGGTGAGCTCCACGGCGCGGTCCGGGTCACGTACCCACTCTCGTTCGTGAACGAGCGGATCCGCCGCAACTGGCTCGTCCTCGCGGGAGTGGGCGGGGTCGTGCTCGCCGTCGTGTTCCTGGTCTCGGTGGTCCTGGCACGCTCCCTCGCGAAGCCGATCGAGGACCTCGAGCGGGGCGCGATCGCGCTCGGTCGGGGTGATCTCGGCACACGCGTACGCGTGCCGGAGGGACCCCACGAGATGGAAGCCCTCGCTCGATCGTTCAACACGACGGCGGCCCGGCTCGAGCAGCTGGTGTCGGCGCAGCGGTCGTTCGTCGCCGACGCCTCGCACCAGCTGCGGACGCCGCTGGCCGCGTTGCGCCTCCGGTTGGAGAACCTCGACGATCAGGTGAGCCGCGAGGGTCGGGACGATCTCGAGGGCGCGTTGGACGAGGTGAGCCGGCTCTCGGTGCTGGTCGACGGGCTCCTCGAGCTCGCGCGAGCCGAACGCCACGGATCCTCGCCTCGATCGATCGATCTCCGCTCGCTGGTCACCGAACGCCGCGACGCGTGGTCGGCGTTCGCGGCCGAGCACGGGGTCACGATCGACGTCTCGGTCGACGGTGGTTCGGTGCTCGCGACACCGGGGCGTCTCGAGCAGGTCCTCGACAACCTGTTGAACAACGCGCTCGAGGTCGCGCCTTCGGGCTCGTCGATCGACGTCCGTTCGGAGCGCGCGGGCTCGACGGTCGACGTTCACGTCGCCGACGCCGGACCGGGGATGACCGACGACGAGCGGGCGAGAGCGTTCGACCGGTTCTGGAGCGCCGAGGAAGGCGGGAGCGGGTTCGGGCTCGGACTCGCGATCGTCCGCCAGCTCGTCGTCGCCGACGGTGGCGACGTGCGCCTGCTGCGGTCGAGCGCCGGCGGTCTCGACGCCGTGGTCAGCCTGCCGGCTGGGTGATCGCCGGGCGACGGAACGCCACGGTGCCGATGCCGACGGCCATGGCGAGGGCGGTCGTGGCGACCAGTCCGACCCATCCCCACGCCGCGAACGCCGCGACCAGCGCGACCACGACCTGGGTCGCGATCACCGCGCGCCGCACGACCGGTCCGAGTGCGTGGAACCGGCGGTGGAACGCCGCGAGTCCGTCGAACGTGTCGAAGCGCGCGGTCGCGAGCACGACGACGCCGCGCACGAGCGCGAACGTGAGCGCGACCGCGAGCGCGATCCAGACGGACGCGCCGAGCGCACCGAACGCGATCATCACGAACACGGCCGCGGTCATGATGTACGTGGCGACGCCGGTGCCGATCTGCCATCCGAAGCCGACGCCGTAGAGCCACCCGCGGTATCGGGGCAGCCAGTCCTCGTTGACCTGGCGCCGGTTGAACGGAGGCGACCAGGGAAGCACGTGGGCATCGCTCGCGGCGCCGGCCAGCGCGATGACGGCAGCCGTCCCCGCAGCCGCGGCGGCACCGACGCCGAGCGCATCGACGACGACCGCGAGCGCCATCATCGCCGCGCCGAGCGTCGCGCCGCCGGCGAGCGCACCGAGCACGAACCATGTGGCTGTGACCGGGTACCGCTGGCCGCGGGAGCGCTCCGCGAGCGGGTTGAGCTGGGAGAGCATCGACTGCCCGCACGGCGACCACGTGGAGTAGCAGGCCGCGGCGCCGGCCACGACGAACGCCAGGACGTCGACTGTCTCGCGCACGTGGCCATCGTACGCGGCCCTCGCCGTGTCGGCGCGCCTCAGTCGAACCAGTCCCACTGCCAGGGCGTGATCGTCTCGAGCGGGCCGGCGTACTGCGGCTGCACGGTGCCGTCGCGCCAACGTGCCTCGACGAGTGGTGCGAGCGCTCCTGTCACGCTCATCGGATCGTCCTCGAGGTACACGACCGCGATGCGTCGGTTCCCGGGCTCCCACACGAGCCGGTTGAGCCGCGGGCTGGTCGCGAACGACCACACACCGGCGACGCCCTCGACGTCGAGCACCGACGGCGTCCACTCGCGGTGCAGCCACCGCTCGCGTGCGTCGTCGCCCGCGCCGTCGGGCGCCTCGACGATCACGAAGACGCCGCGGTGGGGACGGTAGGGGACCGCTTCCCCCGAGATCAGCGCGCTCGGAGCCGCATTGGCCTCGAGCACCTGGAGCGGACCCGAGAGATGCGAGCGCCGATGCTCGTGGAAGCGCCCGAGGCTCCGCAGTCGCTGGCCGAGCGCGAGGAACTCGTCGAGCGTCTCCTCCACCGGCTGCGTCATCAGATAGAGCGTCACGTAGTGCGTGGTCGACAGCCCGCCGTCGGCGGCGAGGCGTGCGCGCGTGCACGCCGGCGTGGCGACCCAGCGCTGCCCGAACGCGACGCCGCGCAGCGGGAGCTGCTCGGGCATGTGGTCGAGCTGGTGCCACTCGTTGTACGCCCGGTGCTCGTGGGGATCGGTGATCTCCGTGAACGAGAAGAACCCGACCTCGACCTTGTTCATCGCCGCCACGCGTACCACGGACGGCGCCGACGGTGTCGCGACCCGAGCCGCTCCGCAGACGCCGCAGCAGGGCTCGGGGTTCACCCGAGGGCGACGGGGGTACGGTCGCCGCGGGCTGATGGTCGCGTCGCCGCCTCAGCCGATGTCGTCGGGTGGGTAGCCTCGACGACGTGACCGCGACGATCGACACGTACCGGCAGGCCACGTTCATCTCGACCGACTCGCACGTGACCGAGCCGATCGAGCTCTATCAGGACCGCGTCGACGCCCCCTACCGCGACCGCAGCCCGCGCATCGAGACCAAGGACGGTTGGCGCACGCTGTTCGTGGAGGGGCTCGACCCCCGCAAGCTCATGACCGCCTCGGAGCGCGAGGTCGCGATCGTCGGCGGCGACGACCCCGCCGAGCGCTTCCGCGACCAGGAGCGCGACGGTGTGGTCGCCGAGGTGATCTTCCCGACGTTCGCGTTGCAGGCGTGCTTCGCGTCCGACGACCCGGGGCTCCAGCTCCAGCTCTGTCGCGCCTACAACGGGTGGGCGAGAGAGATCTTCGGCGGCGAGCGTCGGCTGCTCGCGGTGGGTCTCGTGCCCATGCTCGACATCGACGACGCGATCACCGAGGCGACGAGCCTCGCCGCTGCCGGCTGCCGCGCGCTCTTCCTGCCCGCACGCGTGCCGTCCCGCCCCTACAACGACGCCGAGTACGACCGCTTCTGGGCGATGGCCTCCGAGCTCGGCCTGCCACTCACGTTCCACTCCGGCACCGGCCACGAGCCGCGCGTCGTGCGTGGCCCCGGGGGCGCGGTGATCAACTACCTCCTCGGTGCGCAGCTCGACGGCCCGATGGTCATGCTCGCGATGGCCGCGGGCGGTGCGCTCGACCGCTTCCCCGAGCTGCGGATCGTGACCGTCGAGACCGGCGCGTCGTGGCTGGCGTGGATCATGACGCAGGCCGACGCCATCTACGACGACCACATCATGTTCGCCAAGCCGAAGCTCTCGCTGAAGCCGAGCGAGCTGCTGCGCCGGCAGGCGCACGCGACGTTCATGTACGACCCCGTCGCGATCAACAACCGTCACGTCACCGGCGTCGAGATGCTGATGTGGGGCAACGACTACCCGCACCCCGAGGGGACATGGCCCTCGTCGCAGGAGGTCGCGGCCAAGCAGTTCGCCGACGTCCCCGACGACGAGCTCGGCGCCATCGTCGGCGGCACGGCGGCCCGGGTCTTCGGCTTCGACGTCGCCTGACCAGCAGGTTTCCAGGTGCCCGACGGAAGCGGTGGCATGGCGAGTCCGGTTTGCTAGCGTTTGTCTCGACACAGTTCAGCGATATCTGTTGCCACCCCATCCAGGCGTTCGGCAGCACTCGCGGACACCACCCCCGATGGGAGCATCACAATGGCAACACGAGGCACCGTGAAGTGGTTCAACGCGGAGAAGGGCTACGGCTTCATCTCCCGAGAGGGCGCTGACGACGTCTTCGTCCACTTCTCTGCGATCCAGGGCGACGGCTACCGCACCCTCGAAGAGGGTCAGGCGGTCGAGTTCGACGTCGGCCCGGGTCGAAAGGGCGAGGAAGCCCAGAACGTCCGCGTCGTCTGACGCCTGCTCGGCGGGCGGCATCCGCTCGGCTCTCGAAGCCGTGAGGTGCCGCCCGCACGAGTACCACCACGATCCACGATCCACGATCCACGATCCGCTCCGCCGACGCGCGCGTCGCCGAGGTCCCCCATCTCATGACGTCCGCGCTCCGCCGCGGTCAGCGGCGGCCATCGCTCGACTGAGCCGCCGCGCCTTCGGGTGCGAGCGATGCTGCCGCGGCCGCCTGCACGTCCTGTCGACGGCCGCCGCGGGCGCGCTTGGTCGTCGCGAGGTCCGAAAGGCGCGCCATGCCC
>Ga0315534_1001953_pt1 | contig 14180 bp, 16 predicted proteins | sample SalMarSW160240MG_FD_203094 | JGI IMG/M metagenome (GOLD analysis project Ga0315534, IMG submission 203094) | Salt marsh sediment microbial communities from the Plum Island Ecosystem LTER, Massachusetts, United States - Salt Marsh Sediment SW1602-40 ... | reverse complement strand
TGTTCATCCCACGCCACTTCAGACCGTAAGCCACATTATCATATACACTAGTATTGAAAACCACCGGTTTTTGCAGCACAAAGGCCATACGGCGTCTTAATTTGAGCCTGGCCTTCTCCGATGTTGCTACATCGACACCATCATAATAGATTCGCCCCCGGCTGGGGATATCCAGCAGGTCGATAATCCGTAAAAGCGTCGTCTTTCCCGCTCCGGTGGGACCAATCATAGCGAACACCTCACCGCGGTCGATGCTGATATTGATATCCTTGAGGATATCTCTTGCCTCACGAGTCTGATCTATATTTCTCAATTCTATTAAGGCCATATTACCTCTGCTGTATCCGGTTCATCACAATATTGACCACCAGCGCCAGGAAAATAAGAATCATTCCCAAAGCCAGAGCAAATTCGAGATCACCCTTGCCCGTTTCCAAAGAGATAGCCGTGGTCACGACACGGGTAGTGTTCCGGATATTACCACCGACCATCAAGGATATGCCGACCTCGGAGATAGCCCGACCAAACCCCATGATGACAGCCGCCATTACGGAAAACCGGGCTTCTTTGATAACCAGCGTCGCCATCTGCCAGCGGCCGGCGCCCATAGAACGGGCGGTATCCAGTATCGTCACGTCGACACCCCTGAGGGCCGAAATGATCAGGCCGAGCAATATAGGGGTAATCAGCAGTACCTGGCCCACCACGATAGCCACCGGGGTGAATAAAATACCCAGGCCGCCGAACGGACCGGCGTTGGAAACCATAACGAACACAAAAAGCCCGACAACCACCGTGGGCACGCTGTAAAAAGTCTGAATAAGACTCACCAGTAACCTTTTACCCCGGAACTGGTTAAAGTGAATAAGGGCGGCAATCGGGATGCAAATCACCGAGCCGATCGTAATCGAGCTCAGCCCGATGTACAAAGACCTCCCGGCTATCTCCATCACTTCCGGGTCGAAGGTATAAATAAGTTCGAGGGCTTTTAGAAAGCCACCCCATAAATCATCCAAGTGATATTTGCTCCAAAATATTATTTTCCTCTCCCCCCGGTGGGTGACGGGGGAGAGGACCAACCGGGATATGCATGGCATCAGGTATATCTATAATCAGGTAGTTGATGCATACACCCTATTGATATATGGTAACACTTTTTATAGCTCATAATCGGGAACGGGTTCGGTATATGCTTCCACGGGAGGACATCCCGGCATATCACAGCTAGCAATTGGATTAAAGAGGGAACGTCCGTATTCGGCACTCCCGTAGGCGGCGATAATTTCCTGAACATTATCAGAAATCAGCCAGTTGATGAACTGGTTGGCAATGTCTATCTTGGCCTTGGGGTGTGTTTCGGGATTGATGGCTATGGCCGCGTACACATTTAGGAAAATCGGGTCTTCTTCAACCAGTGACACGATATCCAGACCGCTCTTGAGGTTATATGCCAGGAAGGTAGAGATATCGGCCAGAACATAGGTGCTCATCTCGTTAGCCATCAGCAGTGTCTGCCCCATACCTTTTCCGGCTTCTACATACCAGTCACCGGAGTTGCGGACTTCCTCGTAATCATAACCGGCTTCACTCCAGATGAGTTTCTCCTTGGCATGGGTACCGGATTCATCTCCGCGGGACACGAATTTTACGTTTCCCGCCATCCCTGCCTCGTATATTTTCTGGACGGCCTCAGCCGCTGTCGATCCTACTATACCGGCCGGGTCATCGACCGGACCGGCGATTAAGAAGAAATTATAGGCAAAATTACGGCGATTTATGCCGTATCCATCGGATAGGAAGACATCTTCCCTGGCTTTATCATGCACGATGATAGCATCCACATCACCTCTGCGCCCGTACTCCAGAGCAATACCGGTGCCGGCGTCGACAATATCCATCTCGACATTGGCCAGTTCTTCAAAAATCGGCTCAAGATGATACCAGAGACCGGTATCATAAAGACTGGTGGTGGTGGCAATCTTGAACCTCACCAGCGGGTCATGTAAGGCGAAACCTGCCGTCGTTTCTTCCTCGGTACAGCCGGCGGCGGTAATGAACATACTAGCCAGTAAAGCAACAATTACTAGAGTGCACAGCACCTTGCTTCTATTTATCCATTTGAAAGACATAGTTCTCCTCAATAAATAATTTATTGTATTTATTCTTATTGGTTGATTAAGAACCTTTATCCCGGTGGCGAACGCGCTATTAACAGATAGCTAAAGCAGAAACAAATGTAGCGGGAAATGTGTTGCCGGGGATAATTTACATGTAGAGTCATTATAACTCTCCTTTCCTAAAAAGGAAGGCATGGCCGTTTCCAGCGATACCCTACCGGCCTGTCTCCGTAAGCTGGTGCCCGTAGGAGATAAGGCTCGGAGAGAAACTCAGTTACCGGAAAGGATTATAACACAACACCGTTATGTATGCAACATCATAACGGAAAAATTAATAATCATTCCGTTTTGACGATAATCAAGCCTTCTGTTAGAATTAATGGGGACATTTTAACGGTCAATATCAAACCTGATATAATTCACTGAATGGAAATGAAAACGGGTTATTTACGACAAATTAGCGGTTTGCCGGATTCAAACCGGGTGAATAGCTGGAACGATAAAGGAGATTTATCATGACATTAGAAGGCAAAGTAGCCATGGTAACCGGCGGTTCCGGAGGTCTGGGAAGCGTACATTGTCTTTCCCTGGCCAGGGCAGGTTGTAACGTGGCCGTCGTCGCTCACTGTCACCTTGACAAAGCGGAGAAGATAGCCGAAGAAATCCGGGCTATGGGGAGAAAGGCGCTGGCAGTGGCGATGGATGTCGCCAATAGTGACGAGGTGGAAGCGACGGTCAAGAAAATTGAAAAGGTGCTGGGACCGATTGATATCCTGGTCAATAACGCCGCCTGTGGTATCGTACGAGCGGTAACCATAGCCAAGATGAAAATCCAGGACTGGACCAAGGATTTGGGTGTCAACCTTACCGGCCCGTTCAATACCATTAAATGCTGTCTGCCGGGGATGCTGGAGCGGGGCTGGGGACGCGTTATCAATATCTCGTCTATCACCGGTACCATGGGTGGTGCCGGGCAGTGCAGCTACGCGGCTACCAAAGCCGGATTGATCGGTCTTACCAAGACCGTCGCTCTTGAAGGAGCCCGCAAAGGAGTAACCTGTAATGCCCTGGTTCTGGGCGTCTTCGGTGCCGGTGCCTGGCACGAAGTAGCCCCGGAGTTCCAGGAGCGTATCCTGAAGAGCATGCCGATGCGCCGGCCGGGCGACCCACAAGAACTCAGCAATCTGGTTGTCTTTATGGCATCCGAGGAATCAAGCTATATCACCGGCGAAGCCATTGAAATAAGCGGCGGCGCCGGACTATTTACATTCTAAACGTTATAATCCATGTTTCTTACGAAAGGAGAAAAAACACATGAGTGAGGCAGTGATTGTCAGCGGTGTCAGAACGGCTATCGGAAATTACGGGGGCTCCCTGCAGGACGTACCGGTGGTTAAACTGGGCAGCATTGTTATTAAAGAAGCCCTGATAAAGGCCGGCCTGAAACCTACCGGCGATGCCGCCTACGCCCCGGATTCTTTAAAAGATGAGGGCGTGATTGAGCTGGAAAAGAAGTACGCCGACTGGGACGGCTCTTTACAGGAAGTGGCGGTGGACGAGGTTATCATGGGTAATGTCATCCAGGGAGGCCAGGGACAGAATACAGCCCGGCAGGCATCAATCTACGCCGGAGTCCCCAAGGAAGTCAATGCTTATACGGTAAATAAAGTGTGCGCTTCCGGCATGAAAGCAGTAGCCCTGGCGGCTCAATCTATCAAGGCCGGTGACGCCGAGGTCGTCGTGGCCGGCGGCATGGAAAACATGAGCGCCGTCCCCTATTACGCCCCCAAGATGCGCTGGGGCGCCCGGATGTTCAATGCCGAGCTAGTCGACGGCATGGTGCACGACGGTCTCTGGGAAGTGTTTTATGATTATCACATGGGCGTTACCTCGGAAAATATCGCCGAAAAATACGGCATATCCCGCGAGGAACAGGACGCCTTCGCTTTGGAGAGTAATAACCGCGCCCTGGCGGCTACCAGGAACGGCATCTTCAAGGAAGAAATTGTACCGGTTGAGGTTAGAGTTAAAAGAGAAACCAAGGCCTTTGAAATCGATGAGCATCCCCGGGAGACCTCGATGGAGTTATTGGGTAAATTACCCACGGTGTTTAAAAAAGACGGCGGAGTTACCGCCGGTAACGCTTCGGCCATCACCGATGCCGCCGCCGCCCTGGTGATAATGTCGGCGGAAAAAGCCGCCAGCCTAGGACTGAAACCAATGGCCACTATCAAGGCCTACGCCGCCGGTGGGGTCGACCCGGCTTACATGGGACTGGGCGTAGTGCCGGCTACCAGGAAAGTCCTCAAGCTGGCCGGACTTTCTCTGAAAGATATCGATTACATCGAGCTTAACGAGGCTTTCGCCTCGCAGTCGCTGGGCTGCATCCAGGAGCTCGGCTTCGACATGAGTAAGACTAACCTGCACGGTGGCGGTATATCGCTGGGCCATCCTATCGGCTGCACCGGCGCCAGGATTCTGGTGACGCTGGCCTACGAGATGAACCGGCGCGACCTTCAATACGGCCTGGCAACGCTGTGCATCGGTGGCGGCCAGGGCATGGCGATGATTATCGAAAGGTAATAGGAGCCTTTAAATCTCTAGAGGGTATTTGTCCCCTTCTTCGTATCCCGGAGAGGGGGATAAATTTATAAGAGGTTCCAGGAGGTTTTGATATGAAAAAGACAGGCGTTTTCTATCACGATGTATGCGGGAAAGAGGCCTACAGCAGTCTGGCTATGGGTGTTGAAGAAGGATTCCAAAGCATAAAAAAAGAGGGGCTTTTCTCTCAACCGAACGTAACCTGGTTTGAATCGGAACCGGCTACAGAAGAGCAAATCTCCAGACTTCACAGTCAGGAGTGGATAAACCAGGTAAAACAAACACAATGGTGGAAAGTATCACTTTATTCGGTCGGAGGTATGATAGGGGCCACTGAAAAAGTACTGAAAGGCGACATCGATAACGCTCTGGTAATTGCCGGGGTAGGGGGTCACCATGCTCACCGCGATAATGCCTGGGGCGGCTGTTATTTTAATGTCATCGGTCTGGGCATTCCTCATGCCAGGGCTCTTTCACTGGGCAAAAGATTTGCCATAGTGGACACCGATACCCATCATGCCGATGGCGTCAGAGACCTCTATCAAAACGACGAGGATATGCTGCATATATGCTTCTGCGATACCTTCTCCTGGTCTTACAATTCGGATGACCGGATGGAAAGTAAAACGAAATTTTGTTTTCCTCACGGCTCCAATGATGAAGAGGAAATCGCCAACGTGGCTAGGGAGGTCCCGGAAAGAATAAAGGAGTTTAAACCGGAACTTCTATACTGGCTGTGCGGCATGGACACTCACCAGGACAGCTACGGTACAGCTGCCCTGACCGAGAACGCTTATCCCAGATTGGCGCGAATCATGAAACAACTTGCGGATGAGTATTGCGGCGGTAAACTAATCGTCAAAACGTGCTGTAATACCCGTCCTCATGCGACCAGGTATATAATACCGAGGATTGTTGATTGCCTGGCAGAACTAGGAAAATACTCTAGTGAGTGAGAATAAAAAAGCTACGGGATGTCTATCCCCGCTTTTCGTAGTCCGGGCACCAGGTGGCACGGGGGCGCTCCGGCCTCTTGCAGGCACTCCGCCAGTTCCACTTACAACTATCGCACAATAAGACTTTCATGCCCAGCCATTTCTTCAGACCGATTCTGAACCTGTTCCAGATACCGGGGCCCGTTTTGGCTTTCATACTGATACAAGTGTATCAAACCGGTCAGATGATAACAAATGAAAGCGCCGGGTATTCCTCTGGAGATACAATTGTGCTAAAATACGTTAGAGCTTTTGACTATGAGGTAAAGGGTCATGGCCAGACTAATCAACCGACGTCGGAGAACGAAAAGCAAAACCGAAACCGCCCAGGTCCCGGAAGGATCGTTGCGCGTGGAAGAAATAACCTGGGGTGGTCTTACCTGGGTCAATATTGAATCCCCCACCGAACTTGAGACGGACTACCTGGCGGAAAAGTATAATTTTCACCCCCTGGCCCTCGACGACTGTGTGAGTCGGAAGCAGCTGCCCAAAGTAGACGTTTTTCCGGGGTACCTCTTTTTCGTCTTTCACTTCCCCTTTTACGATAAAGAAACCCGCATCAGCAGTAAAAGGCAGTGGTCGGCATTTATCGCCGATAATCTCATTGTTACCCTCCATACCGGAGAGCTGAAAACCCTGGTAGCGCTGTTCCGCGATTGCCAGGCTAACGAAGATGCGAGGGAAGAATATTTCAGCAGCGGCTCCGGCTTCCTACTCTACCGTATCCTCGACCGGGCTATCGACTCCTATTTCCCGGTACTGGACAAGATACTAAGTCTGATAGAGACAGTTGAGGATAGTGTCTTCGACGAGGACGTCGAAGCTGCCAAAGAACTGAGTATCATCCGGCGGGATGTCATCACCCAGCGCGCCGTCATGTTCCCGACCCGGGCTATTTTCATTGAAATGGAAAATAAGCTGAAACGCTTCAGCAAAGTAGATGTACAGGCCTACTATAACGACCTCATGGACCACATTAATAAGATATGCGAAACGCTGGATGAGGTCCAGGATATCATTGAGGTTTACAAGGACGCCGACTATACGCTGGCCACCTATCGCATCAACCGGGTTACCCGCCTGTTGACCATCTTTTCCACGATAATTCTCCCGTTCCTGCTGGTTTCCAGCCTTTTTGGTATGAATGTCGTGCTGCCGGGCGGCATTGACGCGGGTGAACCCGTCGCCTTTATCGTGCTGCTGGTGATCATGGCTGCCATTGCCGGCGGTATGCTTATTTTCTTCCGCCACCGACGCTGGATATAAAAATGAATATATCTTACCGACTGGTGATAATCACCACCCTGTTTATCACCTGCCTGATTACCGCCAATATCATCGCTGTAAAGATTGTCAGCCTGGGATTCTTTATCGTTCCGGCGGCAATATTTGTATTTCCGGTAAGCTATATCTTCGGCGACGTTCTTACCGAGGTCTACGGCTACAAGACAGCTCGGAAGGTTATCTGGCTAGGGTTCGGTTGCAACCTGGTTTTCGTGTTTTTTGCCTGGATAGGACAGCTCCTGCCGGCAGCCGATTTCTGGCAGGCGCAGGGAGCCTACGAGACCATACTGGGTTACGCGCCCCGCCTGCTGGCCGCCTCGTTAGCCGGTTATCTCGTCGGTGAGTTCGCCAATTCCTTCGTGCTGGCCCGGATGAAAATACTCACCAAAGGCCGCTGGCTGTGGAGCCGTACGATAGCCTCGACAATTATAGGTGAAGGGCTGGACACCGTGGTTTTTATCACCGCGTCTTTCAGCAACACGGGTTCGCCGGTGCTTACGATGATATGGCACCACTGGCTCTTCAAGACAGGCATCGAGGTAGTGGCCACGCCGGCCACCTACGCTATCGTCAACTGGCTAAAAAAGAGTGAAGGAATCGACACCTACGATTACAAGACCAGGTACAATCCTTTTAACGTAACGGGATAGCAATGGAGGAGGTTTGGAATGAGTATATTTGTGCAATTGGCTTCATTTCAGAGTATAAGCGGAAAATTTGATGAAAAAAAGGATTCGCAACGTATCAATGAAATCTTGAGCAAGTTACGAGAGAAAGGGGCAAAAATCGAAGGAATAAGTGCCAGTATCGGTGGTTCCGGAGGAGCGAACGCCACCGCTATATATTTAATAACTTATGAAGCCAACGCCTCCATAGAAATTTGATACAGGCAACACCGAGATATCAAAATTACTTAAGAGGAAAACCACGACGAAAATGGATATTACAATACTGGGCGCTCATAATATAGAGTCGAAAACCACGGGATTGGTTACCCTGCTGTTTGACGATATCCTGGCCATAGATGCCGGGGCGCTTACCTCTAATCTCAGTTTCGATGACCAGCTGAAGTTCAAGGCTATCCTGCTTACCCACCAGCACTACGACCACGTCCGGGATATACCGGCCATCGGTATGAACTTTTTCCTGCACCAGCTAAGTCTGGATGTTTACGGCACGCAGCCGGTGCACGATGCCCTGGCGACTCACTTTCTGAATGGCGTCGTCTATTCCAAGTTCCTGGAAGAGCCCCCCGGAAAACCCGCTATTAATTTCAAATTACTCGAAGCCGGACGGGAAGAAAACATCGGCGGCTACCAGGTGCTGCCGGTGCCGGTAGACCATTCCCAGCCGACGGTCGGTTTTCAGATTAATTCCCCGGAAGGGAAAACCATGTTCTACACATCCGATACCGGCCCCGGTCTGGCAGAAGTATGGCGGCAGGTAGAACCGCAGTTACTGATAATCGAGGTAACGGCGTCCAACCAATGGGAGAATACCGCCATTGAGAGAAAGCACCTGACTCCCTCTTTACTACGTCGGGAACTGGCGAGCTTCCGCGATATCAGGGGCTATCTGCCCCGGGTAATCACGGTGCATATGAACCCGATCGAAGAGAACGTGATAGAAAAGGAAATTGCCGAAGTAGCCGGGGACTTGAACGCTGATATCAGCCTTGGCTATGAAGGAATGAGAATACAGATGTAAAGGGGCGGGGAGGGGATTATCGAAGAGATAAGGTTTATCATCGACCATAACGTGGGCAAACTGACCAAATGGCTGAGGATGATGGGCTTTGACAGCCGGTTCTTCAACGGGAGCGACGATTCCGACATGGTAAGGCAGGCACTTACGGAGGACAGGGTGATATTAACCCGGGACACAGAAATTATGCTGAGAAGAGTCGTCAAGAACGGCCGTATTAACGCCATCCTTATTTCGAGCGAAATCCCGGAGGAACAGATAGTCCAGGTAATAAAAGCTTTTAACCTTACCGATAGCCTGCGGCCTTTCACGCGCTGCCTGGAGTGTAATGCAGAGCTTACCGGGCAAACAAAAGAGGGAGTTAAAGACCGCGTGCCGCCTTACGTCTTCGGCACGCAGGACCAGTACATGGAATGCCCCACCTGCCGCCGCATTTACTGGCGGGGTACGCACTGGGAGGCGATGATAGACAGACTGCAGAGGATATTAGGAAATAAAACTGATTATCTTAAGGAGGTATCCTCATGAACGTATACGAAGCCGCCACAAAACGCCGATCGATAAGAAGATTCAAAGATAAACCCGTGCCCTACGAGGTACTGGAGAAGTGCGTGGACGCCGCGCGCCTGGCGCCGTCGGGAAGAAACCAGCAGGTATGCGAATATATCGTTGTCGACGACCCGGATCTATTACCGAAGATGTTCGGTAACATCGGCGGCTCGGTAAAGCTGCCGCCGGAAAAGGGCGGGCCGCGCCCGGAAAACACCCCCAAGGCCTACACGGTAATCCTGATCAACAAGTCCAGGGAAGGCGATGCCAACCGTCGTACCATCAGCCTTTATGATGTGGCGATGGCTGCCGAAAATGTCATACTGACCGCCCTGGAAGAGGGTATCGGCTGCTGTCCGGTGATGATGTTCCAATCCGAGGGTATGAAAACTATTCTGAACATATCCGATGATTATGATATCGGGCTGGTCATCGTGATGGGCTACCCGGATGAGAGTCCGGTGGCCGAGGTAGCTACGGATTCTATCGACAGCCATGTCGACGAGAACCTGCAGCGCCATGTCCCCAAGCGTAAGCTGGCGGATGTCCTGCACCGGAATAAACTCTAAATCAGTCTTGTTGACCGTAGTATAATATATTGATACACTCAGTTCATCGGAACTACCTATGAAAATAGTAACGGCCGAACAAATGAAAAACATCGACGGGGAGTGCGCCCGGCAGGGCACACCGTCCAGCGTTCTCATGGAAAACGCCGGTAAAGCGGTCGCTGAGGAAACACGGAACTTCCTGGGCAGGCTGGAGAGCCGTAACATCCTGTGCCTTATCGGCGCGGGAAATAACGGCGGAGACGGACTGGTGGCAGCGCGTTACCTCAACGAATGGGGCGCGAAAGTCAGCGTTTACCTGTGCGCCGGGCGATCCGCTGATGATGAAAATCTAAAGCTTATCCGGGATAAAAATATCACCTGCATCGAGGCCGACGACGATGAAAAGCTCGAAATATTCGACGGACTGCTAGCATCGGCCACATGTATCGTTGACGGAATGCTGGGCACGGGTAAGATGCGCCCTCTTACGGGTATATTCCAGCAGGTGCTGGAAAAGGTAAATAACGCTAAGATAAAGCGTAATATAAGTATCATCGCTATCGATATACCGTCGGGCATGGACGCCGACACCGGCGCTGTCGATGACGCCTGCCCAACTGCCAACGTCACGGTGACACTGGCCTTTCCCAAGCCGGGGCTGTTTAGCTTTCCCGGCGCCGGAAGAGTGGGTTTACTCAAGATAGTCGATATCGGCATAGCGGAATCGCTGGCTAACGATATCTGCCTGGAACTCATCGATGATAAATGGGCTAGAACCGCCCTGCCGTCAAGACCGCCGAAAGCTAACAAGGGTACCTTCGGGAAAGCACTGGTAGTAGCCGGCTCTATCAACTATTCCGGTGCGGCTTACCTGGCCTGCAGCGGCGCCATGCGTGCGGGGGCCGGACTGATAACCCTGGCTATCGCCGAAAGCCTGCAGCCGGTACTGGCCGCCAAGCTTACCGAAGCTACCTATCTGCCATTGCTGGAAAGCCGGCCTGGTATCATTTCCACCGAGGCGGTCAAGATCATTAACGATAATCACCGGCAATATAATACCCTCCTGATAGGGTGTGGTCTGGGGCAGGACCCGGCGACCGCCGAGTTTGTAGGCTCTTTAATCGGCCAAGAAGAATTGCCCAGATTAGTGCTGGATGCTGATTCTTTGAATATATTAGCGGGGGTCTCAGATTGGTGGGCTCAGGTAAACGATGATGCTATACTCACACCCCACCCGGGAGAGATGAGCCGTTTGTGCGGACTCACTATTGAAGATATTCAATCCGACAGACTCAATATTACACAGAAGTTCGCCGCCAAGTGGCGGAAAACGGTCGTCTTGAAAGGGGCTTACAGCATTATCGCCGCCGCCGACGGCCGGTGCCGGGTCAGTCCTTATGCCAATCCGGGGCTGGCTTCAGCCGGGACGGGTGACGTACTGGCCGGGATAATCGCCGGGCTGTCGGCTCAGGGTCTTTCGCCTTTTAACGCCGCTTCTCTGGGGGTATATCTACACGGCAAAACCGGCGAAATGGTGCGGGATATACTGGGAGACACCGGCATGATAGCCTCCGACCTGCTGACGGCGCTGCCGGTAGTCATCAAGCAGCTAAAAGATAATACCAACTCAGCGGGAGGTTAAACGGATATTATATGTTGTTAGCTTTAGACATAGCCAATACCAACATCAAGATAGGCATGTTTGACGGAGATGAACTTCGAGCTACCTGGCGTATTGTTACTTCCGTTCAGCGTACGCCGGATGAATATGCTGTTACCATACTCAGTTTACTCCATCATCGGGGAATAGACGTAGCCGATATCAAAGAAGGGGCGATAAGCTGCGTTGTCCCTCCTTTAGTGACCACATTCAACGAGTTATTCCAGAGTTATTTCAAGATTCAACCTCTATTTATCGGGCCCGGTGTTAAAACGGGGGTAAGTATCCGCACCGATAATCCCCGTGAGGTAGGCGCCGACCTGATTGCCGATGCCGCCGCATCTCTCCATCTCTACAAACTCCCGGTAATCGTGGTGGCCCTGGGGACCGCCACCGCTTTCGGGACTGTTTCCAGGGATGGTGATTACCTGGGTGGGGTAATTGCGCCGGGTATCGGCATTTCTGCCGAGGCTTTATATACCCGTGCCGCCGCCCTGCCCCGTTTGGATCTAGTACGCCCAAAAACAGCCATCGGCCCCAACACCGTAGCCGCCATGCAGTCCGGTATTATCTTCGGCTACGCCGGGCTTATCGACGGCATCGTAACGCGGATACAGGAAGAACTGGGAGAGAAAGCCACCGTGGTGGCTACCGGGGGTTATGCCGGTGTTATCGCCAATGAAACCCGGACAATCGATGAAATAAATCCCGATTTAACCTTAATCGGCATAAAAACAATCCACGCCATGAACCGGGAATAGTCGGCCAAGGAGAATAAAATGTTAGAAAATAAAACCGTAGTCCTGGGTATTACCGGGGGCATCGCCGCTTACAAAGCCGCCGACCTGGCCAGCAAGTTGACCCAGGCCGGCGCCAAAGTGGAAACGATTATGACCGAAGCGGCTACCCGGTTCATCACGCCGTTAACCCTGCGCAATATTACCGGCCGGCCGGTGGTCACCGACATGTTCGAGATGGCTTCCGAGTACAGCGAGGAACATATCGCCCTGGCCGAAGCGGCCGACGTGGTTATTATCGCCCCGGCGACGGCCAATACGATAGCTCAACTGGCCGCGGGCATGGCCGACGATATGCTGGGCTGCGTGGTGCTGGCTACCGAAGCCCCGGTTATCGTCGCACCGGCAATGAACGACGTGATGTACAAGAACGCGGTCACGCAGGAGAATATCGAGAAACTCAAGGCCAGGGGTTTCCGGTTCATCGAGCCGGAGTACGGCCGACTGGCCTCCGGGAAGATGGGTCAGGGACGCCTGGCAGCGACCGAGACAATAATGAAGTCGATAGAACAGGCGGCCGGTGAGTAAACAGGATTTGGTCGGGAAACGTATCGTGGTAACAGCCGGAGGCACCCAGGAGCCGATAGACCCGGTAAGGTATATCGGCAACCGTTCTTCGGGGAAGATGGGCTACGCCCTGGCCAGCGCCGCCCGCGACCGCGGGGCTGAAGTTACCCTGATAACCGCCCCCACCGCCTTGTCGGAACCATCCGATATGAAGATTGTACATATCAGAACGGTGGACGAGATGAGGGAGGCGGTAATGAAAGCGGTAAGCGGGGCTGACGTGCTGATAATGGCGGCGGCGGTCTCGGACTACCGTGTCGACGGTCCGGCCGACCGGAAAATCAAGAGAGAAAGCGGTAAGATAATCCTGGAGCTGGTGCCGACACCGGATATATTAAGCGAAGTACCGGACGGTATAATAAAAGTGGGTTTTGCCGCCGAGAGCGAGGACCTGATCATTAACGCCAAGAAAAAGCTGGAATATAAAAGACTCGATATGATTGTAGCCAACGACATTACCGCCACCGACAGCGGCTTCGATGCGGATACGAATAGAGTTTCACTAATAGATAAGACCGGCAAGGTAGAGGAACTGCCCCTGATGAGCAAGCGAGAAGTGGCGGAGATTATCCTGGACAGGGTGGCGGCGATATTTTAGGTTAATCTATCGATTTCCCGGCCCCACCACAGGTGATGCGAGGGCGGTCGGGTGGGAAAAGATATCTCAACCGGGGCGGGGGAAACCCTGAAATACGGAAAAATCCATGATAGTTGAACAGTATAAACCAGAATACGAAAACGCTGTTATTGAACTATGGGAGAAATGCGACCTGACCCGACCGTGGAACTACCCTGGGCTGGACATAGCTCGCAAGATGAAAGTAAACCCGGAACTTTTTCTGGTAGGCCAAATCGACGGTAAAATAGTAGCCTGCGCTATGGGCGGCTACGAAGGCCACCGCGGCTGGGTCTATTACCTGGGCGTCGATCCGGAATACCGGCGGCAGGGATTGGGCAAGCAGATGATGGACGCCGTTGAAACCAGGCTCCTGGAGATGGGCTGCCCGAAAATCAACATACAGGTACGTGACGGAAATACCAACGCTCTTAATTTCTTCAGTAAAATCGGCTATAGTACAGAGGATAGAATCAGCCTGGGTAAACGACTGATCGAAGATGGATAATCTGGAAATAATAGCTTTCGGATTCCAGCGAAGCATTCCTGAAATAATAGCGTGGAGTATGGGTATTACCCTGGCCATAATCATGCTCCGACGGGGCGGTAAAAAACCGGAAATACTGCTGCTGCTCGGATGCATCCTGTTCCTGCTGGCTTCACTTTCATCGCTGATAATCACCAGCCTTATCCAGTGGGGGCATGTGTTTGATATAAGCGCGGTGGGATACGGGCTTAT
>Ga0315534_1001952_pt1 | contig 14184 bp, 12 predicted proteins | sample SalMarSW160240MG_FD_203094 | JGI IMG/M metagenome (GOLD analysis project Ga0315534, IMG submission 203094) | Salt marsh sediment microbial communities from the Plum Island Ecosystem LTER, Massachusetts, United States - Salt Marsh Sediment SW1602-40 ... | reverse complement strand
ACCGTGCGGTGGTCTTCGTGGGCATTGGCTTCGAGACTACCGCTCCCACGATCGCCGCCACAGTTCTCCAGGCAGAGGAGGAAGGGATCGGCAACTTCTTCGTGGTGTCCCTGCACAAGCTCACGCCGCCGGCGATGAAGGCTATCCTCGATCTGGGGGAATCGCGCCTCGATGGGGTCATCGGGCCCGGGCACGTGACCACGGTCATCGGATCACAGGCCTGGGAGTTCGTCCCTCGGGACTATGGCCTCTCCTGCGTCGTGACCGGCTTCGAACCGCTTGACGTGTTGCAGGGCATCTACACCTTGGTAGAGCGGATCGAATCGGAGGACCCGGGCGTGGACAACGCCTATACGCGCAGCGTGCGGGCAGACGGCAACCAGAGGGCCCTGGACCTCATGTACGAGGTCTTCGAGGTCTGCGCTGCCGACTGGCGTGGAATAGGGAGCATCCCCGACAGTGGTCTTGCCTTCAAAGGCGAATTCCGTCGCTTCGCTGCGTGGGGCCGTTTCGACGTGGACCCCGGCCCGCCGGAGGAGCCTGCGGGGTGTATCTGTGGCGACGTGATCAGAGGTGCGGCCAGACCCACCGAATGCCCGTTGTTCGGGACCGTGTGCACCCCTCCACGACCTGTGGGGCCATGTATGGTCTCCAGTGAGGGTACCTGCGCTGCATACTATCGATACTCGGGGGCATGAGGTTGCGCCCCTGACGCGAGGATGGAGACATTGGACAAGATTCTGTTGGCCCATGGCGCGGGAGGAAGGCTATCTCACGATCTGGTGCACGATGTCTTCCTGCCTCACTTCCCTGCGCCCGCCCTAGCCAGGCTGGACGATTCGGCCGTAGTGGAACCCGGCGCCAGCCCGGGTCGCCTCGCCTTCACGACGGACTGCTACGTGGTCAAGCCTTTGTTCTTCAAGGGGGGTGACATCGGACGGCTGGCGGTCTGCGGCACCGTGAACGACCTGGCTATGGTGGGGGCCACGCCTCTCTATCTGTCAGCAGGCTTCGTTCTCGAAGAGGGTTTAGACCTGGACATTCTGCGCAAGGTGGCGGCTTCGATGAAGGCTTCGGCAGACGAGGCACGGGTGGAGATCGTCGCTGGGGACACGAAGGTGGTGGAGAAAGGCGGGGCAGACCAGCTTTTCGTGACCACGGCTGGGGTCGGGGTCGTGCCAGAGGGAGTAGACATCTCGGCTTCCCATGCACGACCGGGTGACGTGGTCCTGCTCTCGGGAGCGATAGGGGATCACGGCATCGCCGTGCTCAGCGAGCGAGAGGGACTGGCCTTCCGGACGCAGCTCAGAAGCGACGTGGCACCGCTCAATGGCCTCGTCTCAGCGATGATGGAGGTTTCTCACGAGATACACGTCCTCCGGGACCCCACGAGGGGAGGTCTGGCAACCTCGCTGAACGAGATAGCTCTCCAATCCGGGGTCACGATGAGGATTAGCGAGGCGGATGTCCCGGTGCACGACGGTGTGCGCGCGGCGTGCGAGATGCTCGGCTACGACCCTCTGTACGTGGCCAACGAGGGAAAGCTGGTGGCAGTGGTCGCCTCTGACGATGCGGAGAAGCTCCTCCAGGCAATGCGCGCAGACCCTCTGGGGCGCGAGGCTACCATCATCGGCGAGGTCACGAATCAGACAGCGGGCAAAGTCCTACTCACGACCCGGATCGGTGGGACCCGCATCGTGGATATGCTGGCCGGTGAGATGCTTCCCCGAATCTGCTAGCGACCTCCTCCAGCGCAGGCACAGGCGCACCCGGCGCACGCACAGGCGCAGGCGCAGCTACTTCCTCCACTGCTGCTGCTCGAGCTACTCGAGGACCTGGTCACCGGGACTGGATGGGTAACCCTGGTGACTCGCGCCGTGAAGTCGGAGAGGTTGGTGACGATGGTATTGGATACGCCCTCTATGCCACTCACCACGCTGTCGGCGAACTGAGCGCCGGGCACGGTCCGTGGCCCGCCCGTAGACGGGGCAGCCTTGCCGACGCTGGTAGATGGTCTTGAGGAGGTGTCCGGAGTAGAGTGGACCCACCACCATGCAGGCATGGGTAGAGGTTTCGAGCCGAAGGTATCCGGCATCTTCTTCTCGAACTCCTCGTCCATCATCATCCATTCCAGGTTCTCATCCACGACCTCAGGAGTGTCGCCCGCTTCGACCTGCTTCCAGGCCCGGGACACGATGTCTTTGTAGAAGGCGATGGTGTCCTTGGCGTGGAAGCCCTTCATCTTCTGGTTGACGTCTTTGATCAGCTTCGTTGTGATCCCGGTCAGCTCCTTCTGGCTGAGGTTTCCCTTCTTATTGATGGCCCCGAGGAAGTCATTCTCGTAGGTGTGTAATCCCTCGGGCAAGGGATCTGCCTTTTCCAGTCGCAGGGGCTTCTGCGAAACTACCCGCACGGCGCCCTTCTTGACCAGGCTGAAGAGGATCATGGTCAGCACTTTGTTGAGCGGGGCCTCCAGCAAGGTCGCCGCCTCGACGGCGGTAAGACCTCGCTTGATCCCTAGCCCTTCCACGGACACCAGGGGCGGCATGTAGTCCATCAGTCTACCGCGGCGTCTCACGGAGCCAATCACCGCACCCAGGATGACCCACAGAGCGAAGCCGCCGCAGATGGTGAGAGGCAGGAGGCTGCCGAACAGAGCGCCTACCACACCGAGTATCGTCCCCACGAAATCGAAGGCGGGTTTGGCGTAGACCTGATTCACGTACTTCTTGGGGAAGGAGATGCCGAACTGGTATTGCCGGTCGGCTCGTGCCTCTGTGTTCACCCAGGTCATTACGATGCGATCGGCTTCGACGGCAGCCTCGGTGAACTCCTGGTCATGGTAGCGAGACTCGTCAGGCTGAACCCCCGGGGGGAAGTAGAAGCTCACTCGCAGGTAGCTGGTGCCATGGCCAGTTCCCTCGTAGTAGTGGGGATAGAACCTCACGCTGGCATACTCTTCGTCATCGTCGTCCTGGTACACCATGTGGGGGTTGTTGATCTCCAGATGCAGGGTCCCCGTCTCGCCGGGCCGGATATCGTTGCTGCCCAAATGGATCTCCACGCCAGTGTCCAGCCATTCGGACTTGTAGATGCCGGTCACTGGCTTGCCATCGATGGTGGCCGTGGCGGTGGATAGGTCATAGTAGTCGTTGGGCAAGCCGATATCCACGATGTCGATGACGTGGGCGCCCGGATCGCAGGTGTAAGTGACGTCGTAGACGATGTCTACAGACCCATCCTCCTGCACGTACACCGAGGAGAAGTTACTGTCCACGGTGAAGCTGTAATCCTGGGCCAGGGCGGTCTGCACGGGAACGAGGAAGATCAGTGCAGTCAGGAACAACCCGACCGCCAGGCGGGCGAACCGCGAGGGACGTTGGCCTACCATTTTGGCTCCTCCGTAAGCTGGTACGTGGATCCACAGTAGGGGCAATTGATCATCACGGCACCTTGGACCAGTGACACACTGTCCTTGCTCAGCTCCGCGCCGCAGCTCTGGCACTTGAGCTGCTCCACGTTCAGCTCACCCCCCGCCTCCAGGTCCAGCTCCACCTGTTGCGTGATTTGCTGTATCGTGGCTGGCCCTCTGGTCCTCACCACCCAGATGATGGCCACTCCGACCGCCACAGAGATGACTCCCACGATCAACCTGGAGACGAGCTGGCCGGATCCCGCCGCTGGAATGGACCACAGATAGAGCACGCCGAAAAGAATAAGGATACCCGCCACCACGTAGCCTACTATTCTCCCCACCATGGCACCGTTCCTCCTGCCGAAGTTTACCCTATTCTACCACATGTGGTGGAGGTGGGCAACGAACTCGCCGGTCGACGCTCGGGTACGCCTCAAGGGTGGCAAGAGTCTGGACACTCGTCAAGGACCACCTGTTGCATGGCCAGACTTCTTCGATCTGCGCCTGGGAGGCTGCCGCTTGTCACGCAGCGAAACTTATGCTATACTGGGCCCAACACGGAGACGACAGAGTGATCGAGACGGCGGGTACATACAATCTAAGGTCTGACCGGGGCACCAGGTCTCTTGGTGTGGGCGTCTACTACTTTCTCTACATGCCTCTAGAGGCGCTGCTTCGCGCTGGAGGGCCGCCGGACCCTGGGTGAGAGCTTAGACAAAGGTCAGTACTACAGAAGAGCGTGGAGCAACCTCCACGCTCTCTTTTTGTGAAGGAGCAAGCGATGGTTCGTCGGGGGGTTCGAGGAGCTACTACGGTGAAGGAGAACACGCCTCAGGTCATCCTCACGGCATCTGAGACGCCTCTGAGGGGCTTGGTGGAGGCCAACGGCATCGTCTTCGAGGATGTGGCCAGCGCCTTCTCACCACCACCCCTGACCTGGATGCCTCGCTTCGCGCGGCTTGCCAGAACCATCATTGCGCAGACCAAGGCCGTTGGCAAGTTGTGCTGGTCTATCACCCAAGTTGACTTGACAGGTGTTGCCTTCTGTGATATACTTGCCTAAATGGCGGAACATTCACATCGGCCAGCGTGTCTACCGCATCACAACAGGTTCGATCCCAACTATCTCGGCTCTATGAGAGGCTCAGCCTGGCTGAAGCTTCTCTATCTATGGAATCTCGGTTCGTCGCTGCAGAGGGACGTGACTAAACAATGAGAGGGGGTGATAGCCTGCCAGACATGGAAGCCTACATCGTGTGAATTGGCGAGCGGAGATGTGCAAGGCGGGTAGCAGGGCCCGGGGGTTCTCATCTTGTCCTGGAAGGTGGGAGCGGCACTCAGATCTCCGCTGCCATGACGTGATCTATGGAGCAGGCACAGAGGAGGAACGAGAACGATGGGAAGGCGAGAGGAAAGTGATGCGGTGAAGGCACTGCGTCGAGAGGTGACGCGACGGCGGTTCCTTCAGTTGTTGGCGGGTGGTGGTGCTGTCCTGGCCACCAGGTGTGGTGCGCCGTCTACGCCGGAACCGGAACCAACACCGACCACCGCGCCTGCGGCACCGGGTGCAACTGCAACGCCAGTGCCCCCCGAGCCGACAGCCACGCTCGAGCCGGCTGCTGAGCCACAAGTGCTAATCTATGCCGGCGGGCAAGACATCCCCACCCTGGATCCCCGGGATAGGGGAGACTACTCCATCAACGCCATGATGCGAGCCGTCTACGACTCGCTGTGGTGGCAGGAAGGATGGCCGCCTAAGCTGACGCCCAATGTCTGCAAGAGCTACGACGTGTCTGATGACGTCAGGGAATGGGTTTTCCATCTCGATGACCGTGCCGTGTTCCACGACGGTACCCCGCTGACGGCGCACGCGGTCGAATGGACGCTCAAAGGCATCTTGGAATTCCAGAGGCCCCGGGCGGCCAACATACTGCCGGTGATGAACGAGGACAGCATAGAAGTCGTGGACGACTACACCCTGCGTATCGTCCTTACCACACCCTTCGCCGACCTGCCCTGGCTACTGGGATACGCGGGAGCGGTCTTCGTTGCCAATCCCGACGAGGTGATGGCCCATGAGTCCAACGGCGATAAGGGAGAGCAGTGGCTGCTGGAGAACTCCGCCGGCTCAGGGCCCTTCAGAATCAAGCGCTGGGAGCCTGGAACGGTATATGAGCTCGAGGCGGACCCCGACTACTGGCGCGGATGGCCGGAAGAAGGTCGGCTTGCAGGTGTGATCTGGAGGATCATCCGCGACAGCGCAGAGCGACGAATGGCTTTGCTGGCCGGCGAGGTTGACGTCGTGGATACAATCCCCGCGGATGACTTGTCCTTGATCGACGACAATCCAGGGACCCACACCGAAGTGAACGCGGGCTTCTTGAGCTTGTATATCAAGATGAACAACCAGAAGGAGCCGTTCACGGACGTCAACTTCCGCAAGTTCATGGCGCATGCCTTTGACTACGAAGGCTTTGTCGCCACGCAGGGTGGCCCGGGACTGTGTCCGCTACTCACTGGCTGTCTACCTGACGGCGTGCCAGGCCATGACCCCAGCGTCCAGCCACTCTACCGTCAGGATCTGGAGAAAGCCCGGGAGTATTTGGACAAGACGCAGTGGGCGGCTGGTGGATTGGACCTAGACTTCGTGTACGTGACCGGGTTGCCGTTCGAAGAGGCCATGGGCACGATGCTCGCCGAGCCACTGGCTCAGTTCGGCATCACGCTGAATCTGGTCCCCATGGTGTGGCCGGACATGGTTGCCATGTCCACATTCCCAGACACCGGAGCAGATACGATCGCCATCGCTGATGATATCGGTCCGATCGCCACTCAGTGGTTCCGGTACCAGTACTACTCCAAGTTCTGGGACAAGCCAGAAGGAGGCACCTTCCAGTCTTCCTGCTTCTACAAGAACGCGGACTTCGATGCAGTGCTGGAAGAGGCTGAGGGGACGGCCGACGCGGAAGAGAGGATGGAGCTGGTGAAGGACATGCAAGGGATGATCATGGCGGATATCCCGGCGATCATGGTCTACACCATACCCAATATGCTCGGCTTCTCGGACCGGGTCAAAGGCTACGAATACACCGGGTACATCGCGCTCGACTTCTGGCCCCTGTGGATCGAAGGGTAGTCCGCAACTTGGTGGTGAGGCACGGCCGTAAGCGTCGTGCCCTCACCACCAGTCGTCGTTGTAGGATGCAGAGTTGTGTGCACGGCGATGGAGAAGCGACCTCGGCGGTGAGGCTGGTACGCTAGGATGATCGGCCACTTCACGGTGTTCAGCTAGCGCGCGGACCGAATCCTCCTGCTGGCGGACCTCTGGCTTAGCGCTTCAGTAACCGCAGGAGGCGTATTCCCCTTGGGCGTCGGTACACACTCGGACGAGATACGATGCGCGGCTTGTGAGGGAGGAGGCAAGCGCGTCGAGCTAGTCTCTGCTTCTACGATGGCCTGGGTGCTCCGGTAATCCCCTGTAGTGACGGCATGGCGGGTGGGCTGCCCATGAATCCGCAGATGAGAGAAGGTGAACTGTGGGACTCCGTTATTACTTGATACGGCGACTGCTGCTGATGATTCCGGTCCTCATCGGGCTGTCCATCGTCACTTTCGCGATATCCCACGTTGTGCCGGGGGATCCTGTGAGGCTGGCCGCTGGCCCTCAGGCCACCGCTGAGCAGATCCACAAACTGGAGGAGGAGTTCGGTCTCGACAAGCCCCTGTATCTCCAGTATTTCCAGTACATGAGTGGCGTGCTGGAGGGTGACCTTGGCACCTCCATGATGAACCGGCATCCGGTGGCTATGGACCTGAGGCGTTACTTCCCGGCGACGTTGGAACTGGTGCTGGTGTCCACTTGTCTTGCAGTCGCCATTGGCGTGCCTATGGCCATGGCCGCAGCCGTGTTCAGGGACAGATGGCCTGACCAGTTCTCCAGGGTGGTGGCCCTTTCTTCCATCAGCATGCCCGTCTTCTGGCTGGGTATGGTGTTGCAGTTGATTCTGACCATGAAACTGCACCTTCTGCCCATCAGCGGGCGCTTCGACCCGCGCATACCCTTCCCTGATTCGGTGACCAGGATGCTGTTGGTGGATAGCTTGCTGGCCGGTGATCTGGAGAAGTTTGGAATCGCTCTGAAGTACATCACCCTTCCCGCCTTCTGTCAAGCTCTGCTGGGCATTGCTTTGATCACCAGGCTGTTGAGGGCCGATCTCCTCGAGGTGATGCAGAAAGACTTCGTGATCATGGCCAGGGCCAGCGGCCTTCCAGAGCGAGTGATCCTCTTCAAGTACGTGCTCAAGAATGCTCTTATCGCCACAGTGGCTATGTTGGGATTCCTTATCGGCTGGCAATTGGGCGGTTCGGTGATGATAGAGACCGTGTTCGACTGGCCTGGCATAGGCTTGTATGCCGTCAAGTCCGCCATGGCCCTGGATTTCCAGCCCATCATGGGCATCACGCTTTGCGTGGGCTTACTGTTTACCATCATCAATCTGTTGGTAGATCTTTCGTACGGAGTCATCGATCCGCGTATTCGCTATGGCTAGTGACTCATACCCAGGAATAGGTGCGTGCGGTGACTGTGTCAGTTGAGACGAAGGGCTGGTGGGCTCGTTGGCGAGCTGAGCATCAGGGCTTCATTGATGAGACGAGTCGTGGGTTCTACCGGTTTCGACGGAGCCGATTGTCCATCGTAGGTGTAGCGATTATCGTCTTCCTCCTGCTGGTCGCCCTCACGGGACGCTACTGGGTTCCCTATCCGGGCGATGCAGGGTTCACAACCCACGTGGAGAAACGTCTCACCGGTCCTACCAGGGAGAACGTGTTCGGCACCGACGAGTACGGACGCGACATCTTCACGCGCACCATCTGGGCCACGCAGACCACCCTGATCGCGGGAACGGTGATCGTGCTTGTTGGGGGGCTCATTGGCATCATACTGGGCGGCATCGCCGGCTACTTCGGCGGCGCGATCAACGAAGTGATCATGCGTGTCACGGACATCTTCCTGACTATGCCGGGGATATTCCTGGCTCTAGCCATAACCGCTGCCCTGGGCCCAAGCATCCTTCACGCCATGGCCGCCTTGTCCATCACCTGGTGGCCTGGCTACTGCCGTCTGGTACAGGCCCAGGTTCTGTCTATTCGCGAGGAAGACTACGTTGAAGCAGCACGGTGCGTGGGAGCGGCTCGTCCGCGCATCATCTTCAGCCACATCCTGCCCAACTGCCTCTCCGCCATCATGGTCAAGGCCTCCATGGACTTCGGCCTTGCAGTCTTGAACCTGGCAGCGCTGGGCTTCATCGGAGTGGGAGCCCAGCCTCCCATCCCTGAGTGGGGAGCTATGATCTCCAAGGGTCGGGAGTTCCTTCCCTATGGCTGGTGGTATTCTACCTTCCCTGGAGTGGCCATGTTCTTGACTGTGTTCGGATTCAACATGCTGGGCGATGGAATAAGAGATCTCCTCGACCCCAGAGCACGCAGGTAGTGTTGAGGAGTCGGACTGCCATGACTAGCAACTTGCTGGTAGAGATCAAGGACCTCCATCTCAACTTCCGGACCTTCGACGGCGTATCCAGAGTCCTCAACGGCGTCAACCTCAAGATGTGGCGCGGGGACATCCTGGGCCTGGTCGGGGAGACCGGCTGTGGCAAGACGATGACCGCCCTTAGCATTGCACGCCTCGTGCCCTGTCCTCCCGGCGAGATCACCGGTGGTGAGGTCCTATTCGAAGGAGAGGATGTCCTGAAGAAGAGCGCCGAAGAGATGCGTCTCCTCAGGGCTCAGAAGCTGGCTATGATCTTCCAGGACCCCACCACAAGCCTGAACCCGGTGTTCTCCATCGGCGACCAGATGATAGACATCATAGGCTCCAGACAAGACACGTCGAAGGCTTCGCGACTGAGTATGCTGGGAGGTCTGGGGAACCTGGTCCCGGGCGTCCGAGTGCTCCGGCGCGGGGCCAGAGACAGGGCGTTGGAGATGCTCAGCAGGGTGGGCATCGCCGATGCTGCCAGGAGAATCAACGACTACCCTCACCAGTTCAGCGGTGGCATGAGACAACGGGTGCTGATCGCCACGGCTTTGTCCGGAACCCCAACGCTGCTCATCGCAGACGAGCCCACTACCGCCCTCGATGTCTCCATCCAGGCCCAGATCCTGCGTCTGATCGAGGAGTTGGTGCAGGAGTTGGACCTCTCGGTACTCCTCATCACCCATAACCTCGGTGTGGTGGCCAAGATGTGTCAGAAGGTCGCGGTGATGTACGCCGGGGTGGTGGTGGAGTATGGAAGCGCCCTGGACATCTTCAAGGGCCCCAAGCACCCCTACACGGTGGGGCTGATGAGGGCCATCCCGACGTATGGGACGAAGAAGGGCGAGATCCAGGGGATACCAGGGTCCGTGCCCAATCTGCTGGACCCACCACCGGGATGCAGGTTCCATCCCCGTTGTGAGCATGCCATGCCACGCTGCGCCGAGGAACCGCCGCCACCGCCGGTCCAGATCGGCGATGGTCACGAAGTCAGTTGCTTCCTCTATGGCTAGACGGGAGTTCTGATGGCTGAGGTGTTGTTGGAAGTCCGAGGATTGAAGAAGTATTTCCCGGTGCAGGGTGGCCTTTTCAGCCGCGTGGTGGGATACGTGAAGGCGGTGGATGGGGTGGACTTGGCCATCTTGCAGGGCGAGTCGTTTGGTCTCGTGGGCGAGTCGGGGTCCGGCAAGACGACGGTGGGCAAGACCGTACTACGGTTGATCGAGCCCACGGAGGGGGAGATTCTCTTCGAAGGTGAGGATCTCTGTCAGTTGTCGGAATCTGAGATGCGGGGGCATCGCTCCGAGATGCAGATGATCTTCCAGGACCCGTACTCGTCGCTGAACCCAAGAATGACCGTGAAGAGGATCGTTGGTGAGCCCTTGGTGGTCCACAAGTGGGCCAAGGGCAGTGCTCTGGATGCGAAGGTCCGGGAACTGATCGACGTGGTGGGCTTGATGGAAGACCACCTGTATCGGTACCCCCATGAGTTCAGCGGGGGACAAAGACAGAGAATCGGTATTGCCCGGGCCCTGGCGCTCGAACCGAAGATGCTGATCCTGGATGAGCCCACGTCGGCGTTGGACGTCTCCGTCCAGGCCCAGGTGCTGGATCTGCTACTCCAGTTGCAGCAGAGGCTCAATCTGACGTACCTGTTCATCTCCCACGATCTGGCCGTGATCCGCTACATCTGCGACCGGGTGGCGCTGATGTATCAGGGCAAAATCCTGGAGTTGGGCTCGGTCGAGGATATCTTCACGGAGCCCATGCATCCCTACACCCAGGCCCTGCTCTCCGCGATGCCGGTTGCTGATCCTGAGTTCGAGGCCGACGAGATCATCCTCGAAGGGGAGATCTCGACCTTGGGAGGTGAGGAGGGAGTGTGCCGTTTCGCCCCTCGCTGTCCCGTGCGAGAGGACGCCCGGTGCTCCAGGGACGAGCCAGGCCTGAAGGAACAGGTGGAGGGGCACTTCGTGGCTTGTCACCTTTACGACTGAGTCCCTCGGGGGACTGAGTCCATAGTGGTGGGGAGGTTGTACTCCATGGATGTGATCGACGCCCTCAAGGGCAGAAGAAGCATTAGACAGTTCACCGACAAGCCGCTTGCGAAGGATGAGCTGGAGAGGCTTCTGGAAGCGGCGAGGTGGGCTCCGTCGGGCGGCAACTTGCAGAGATGGCGGTTCGTGGTCGTGACCTCACCATCGCAGAAGGAACTGATCAGGAAGTTCGCCCCTGGCATCTTCGCTATGCCTGCCGCCTTCATTGTGATCTGTGCCGACAAGGAGCCGGATGCCAACGCCTGGAAAGAGGCCCTGTACCTGGCTGACTGCTCCATAGCGGCGCAGAACATCATGCTGGCAGCCTACGAGATGGGTATCGGCACCTGCGTCGCGTTGTCATACGCCAAGTCTGCCATCAGTGAGATTCTGGGTTTGCCGGAGAACGTAGAGCCTATGCTCGTGCTCACGCTGGGCTATCCAGCGGAGGATCCCGCGCCACCCCCAAGGCTGGAGTTGAGGGAGCTGGCCTTCGTTGACTATTACGGCAAGGAGTGGGAGTCATGACTGCACGTATGGTTGTTTCCGAAGAGGGTCTCTACGAGATCCTGGCTTTCCTCTTCTCCAGCGCACATCTGCTGGTCAACGAACCTCACCTCTACGGCACGTTTCGGCTCATCGATGGGGCCAGCAGGCTCATCGGATTCGCGCTTGACTCCGGTCAACTGGAGGACGAAGAGTTCCTGAGCCGTTTGAAGGAAGAGGTGGACGAGAAGAAGTTCTTGGTGATGACTGACGAAGACACATACTTCCAACTTCTGGAGGAGACGACGCGCGCCATGGCCAAGGAGATGAAGGCTAGGGCCGGCTCCTAGGAGGCTGGCTCTGGACTGCGGGCCGGCTACACAACGTTACACGGAGGAGAGGGGTCATGAGGATTGGGGTTGACGTAGGAGGCACCAACACCGATGCAGTATTGATGGACGGGGACAAGGTCGTCGGCTGGCACAAGACACCGACCACGCCGGACGTCACCGGCGGTATCACCGCGGCCATCAGGACCGTGTTGCAGGAGACAAAGGTGCCGGCGGGGCAGGTCAAGGCAGTGATGATCGGCACCACCCACTTCACCAATGCGGTGGTGGAAAGAAAGAGGCTGATGGAGACCGCCGCAGTGAGGCTGGGTCTTCCTGCCACCGAGTGCTTGCCACCCATGGTAGATTGGCCCGCCGACTTAAGGGAGACCTTGGGCAACCACACGTACCTGGTCCACGGCGGACACGAGTTCGACGGTAGAGAGATCTCGCCGCTGGATGAGAAGGAAGTCCGTGGCGTGGCTAAGGATATCAAATCGAAGGGCATTCGGGCGGTCGCGATCTCGGCGGTCTTCTCTCCCGTAAACGGTTCGTTCGAGGAGCGCGCCGCTGAGATACTTCAGGGCGAGATCCGGGATGTGTCCATCAGCCTGTCCCACGAGATTGGGCGGATGGGGCTGCTGGAGCGTGAGAACGCGGCGATCCTCAACGCCTGCCTTGGTGAGTTGGCCCAGAACATCGTGCAGTCCTTCAGGAAGGCCCTCAAGGAGATGGAGATAGAGGCACCCTTCTATCTCAGCCAGAACGATGGCACCTTGATGGGTGCTGACTACGCGGAGAAGTATCCGGTGCTGACCTTCGCTTCCGGCCCCACCAACAGCATGAGAGGAGCAGCCTTCCTGTCTGGGGCCCAGGATGCCATGGTGGTGGATCTGGGGGGCACGACCTCGGACGTGGGCATGTTGCTGCGCGGCTTCCCTCGTGAGGCGTCTGTCGCGGTCGAGGTCAGCGGCGTTCGCACCAACTTCAGAATGCCAGACGTATACTCCTTTGGACTCGGCGGAGGCAGCCTGGTCTCAGAGGATCCTCTCAAGATCGGGCCGCAGAGCGTCGGCTACGAGTTGACGAGCAAGGGCTTGGTGTTCGGCGGTTCTGTCCTGACGACCACAGACCTGGCCGTGGCAGGTGGGCTGGCGGAAATCGGCGACCGCGGTGCGGTGAAGCACCTGGGTGCCTCATTCGTGGACCAGGCTCTGGATGAGATGCAGTCTATGGTGGAGGTAGCCGTGGACAAGATGAAGACCAGTGCCGAGCCGGTACCGCTGATACTGGTCGGCGGCGGTACCATCCTGGTCTCCAGGCAGGTCAAAGGCACCTCGGAGATGATCAAGCCTGAGCACTTCCCGGTGGCCAATGCCATTGGCGCCGCCATCGCTCAGGTCGGTGGTGAAACCGACCGGGTCTTCGCCCTGGCCGAGCTGGGCCGGGACGAGGCCCTGGCCCAGGCCAGGCAGGAGGCCACAGACAAGGCCGTAGCTGCCGGTGCCAGGGAGGAGACGATAGTGATCGTTGATGTGGAGGAAGTCCCGCTGGCCTACCTTCCCAGCAACGCGGTGAAGATCCGTGTCAAGGCGGTCGGGGACCTGGCCCTCTGAGGAAGCGGTTGACAGAAAGGACGACTTGAGATGAGACTGCTACACACTGAGAACGTCGAGGATATCGCCCTGGGAGCAGCCGTCCTGGGCACTGGCGGCGGCGGTGATCCCTACATCGGCAAACTGATGGGCATATCGGCCATACGCGAGTTCGGTCCGGTGACTTTGCTCTCCCTGGATGAGGTGGACGACGACGCGCTGATCGTGCCCACCGCGATGATGGGTGCGCCCACGGTGATGCTGGAGAAGCTTCCCAAGGGTGACGAGATCATCAAGGCCTTCCACGCTCTGGAGAGCTATCTTGGCAGGGAGATCACGGCCACGATGTCTGCTGAAGCGGGCGGGTTGAACTCCGTCACGCCCCTCACCGTGGGCGCGCGGCTGCGGATTCCCATGGTGGACTGCGATGGAATGGGACGGGCCTTCCCCGAACTACAGATGGTGACGGCTACTCTGTATGGCATCTCGTCCACTCCCTTCGCCATTGGGGACGAGAAAGGCAACAGTGCCATCCTGAACACGATCAATAACCGTTGGACAGAGACTTTCTCCAGAAGCATCACCGTAGACATGGGCTGCGCGGCCATGATCGCTTGTTACGCAACCACGGGAAAGGAGCTAAAGGAGTGGGCCGTACCTAATACCATGACTCTCGTGGAGAGTATCGGCCGCACGATCAGGGAGGCTCGCAGAGCCAAGGCCAATATCGTCGAGACGGTGAGAGAGGCCGTGGGGGGCTTCGAGGTCTTCAAAGGCAAGATCGTGG
>Ga0315534_1001950_pt1 | contig 14185 bp, 9 predicted proteins | sample SalMarSW160240MG_FD_203094 | JGI IMG/M metagenome (GOLD analysis project Ga0315534, IMG submission 203094) | Salt marsh sediment microbial communities from the Plum Island Ecosystem LTER, Massachusetts, United States - Salt Marsh Sediment SW1602-40 ... | reverse complement strand
CGACGATACAATGAATACATCAGCCCTCTAACCTGATCTCTGTTCCAAACGTAGCCTCGCTGAAACTCAGGCAGTGCCATTGCCCCTAAATCTATCTGGTCAAGAATCGTACTGATTTGCATCTTAATTTCTCCCTTTAATTATTTTATTGGCCAGCCGCCGTGGGCGTTGCCGGCTTTGTTCGTTACGTCCCAGCCTAATTCTTCGAAAAATGGGTCGATGAATTCTCTGTGAAGCTGGGTCTCGTTGTATTGCTGCGAGTGGAGTGCATTGATATTCCTATCAAAGGTTTCAATCAGTTTCACAACTCTGGAAGGTGTATTACTCATTAAACAATTTCTCCGCCACTAAACGCTATACGCTAAACCCTATACCCTGTCTTATGCAAACCTCTCCAAAACTAAAATCCCTCTGATAGCAAACAGCACAATCCACCAAAATATTTTACCGACCAAACCGGACAAATAAAAGACAAATCCCGCAATCCCCACTTGCCCCCAGGGTGAACTCCTGTGCACCCACAAGCTGGGGTCAAAACAAATAATCAATAATCAATCATCAACTTGTGCCTGCGTAGAGCCTGCCCTGATCGGTGAGTGGTTATCCGTGAAATCCGTGGTTCCCACCCCGGCCAACGAAAATCAAGAGATAACTAAGTTTTATCCCCGGTGTTGGCTTAAGCAACGGTAAACGGCTATGTTACTCTCCGATGCTTTACGTGCGGCGGTCCTTTAGTAAAAGATTGTTTGACAAAGCCCAATAATGTGCTATAATTAATAAAACACAAAGGATTAGAAAATCTTTATGTCGCAGAGGAACTAACCTTTGCAGCTTTTTTGTACGGCGCTCTACCTACAAAGGAGTAACGATGGTAAAAACACTGAAGACCTCGGCTGAGGGCAGGAAATGCATGTTTCCGCACTGCAAGTGTATCTTGAGTATCTATAACCATCATGATTACTGTCATATACATCGGGATCAAGAGCCTCGGGAACTGAAACAAAAAGTTCCATATCATCATTTTGTATAAAACGAATGATACAGATAACTTTTTGCAAGGGCCTCTGGGGCCGGGCGCACTATGCCAAAACTATTCGGATAAGGCCAAACACAAATTCCGCCATATCTTCACTGCTCGGCTTAGGTGCGGCCATGCTGAAAAGATAAAGCTGCTCTTTTCGTTCTAATTTGCATTAAATTCCCCCGCCCCTGCCTCTGATACCTTTTGGCTTGAGTTCGTCCATTGTAGAACCCTAAAACACCTCTCACGCCAGTACCACAAAATCAACCAAATTCCCCCAAAAACACACGAAAATACGCGATAGTCTTCACTCTTCACGCAATACTCAATACGCAATACTCAATACCCAATACGCAATCCTGTCCTGAGCGAAGCTTGTCCTGAGCGAAGTGAGTTTACCCTGAGTGTAATCGAAGGGAATGGGCTCGCTTTGAGAATAGAATCTGCCAAGAACACCAAGCCGACTGAATCCGTGTAAATTAGTGTAATTCGTGGCTTAAAATAGGTAGAAATTCCCCTGATTTTCAATCAAAAACGCTGATACCTCAGAACAAAAATAAAGATTTTCAAAAATTTCTTAACTTACTGTCCCAAATCGAGTTACGAGAATCACGAATCAATATTCGAGGACTTTTTTCGCATCAAAAGTGCGGGTAGCTCTAATTATAGAGGGAGTGTTTTTTTACTCCCTGAGTTTACCCGAGTTTATCCCCGGGTGTACTTACACGGCTCTTCTGCCGGGGAGTGTGTGCTTACTTGCTTTTCTGCCGGGGGCTACTTTTTCGCCTCCGGCAAAAAGATGCCAAACTCTAAACTTGTCCTCGAATGTCGTAGCCGGGGATCCAGATTAGTCAATATTCAATCGTCAATATCGAAGTCGCAGCAAAGCGAAGATCCGCCGTCTTCTGGCGGAATCCGCTGTCTTATGGCGGAACCAATAAACCATGAACCAATTACCATTTAACCAAATTAACCATATTAACCAATATCGCAGATCCGCCGTCTTATGGCGGAACCAATTTAACCAAATTAACCAACTACGCAAAACAAACCCAATTTTAAAGATGCCCAAATGAACGTAAACACATTAGTGACAATGAATTATGAAAATTTTATCCCGCTGGCGGGGCAAAAAAACAAACTGTCGTCTGTCCTCTGTCGTCGGCCCTCTACATCTGTCGAGAACCCTCTACAAATCAACCCTTTTTATGCAAAACAAACCCAATTTCCGAAAGGCCAAAATGAACGTAAGTAATATTATAACAATGAATTATAAAAATTTTATCCACCTGGCCGGATATAAAAACAAACCCAATTCAAACCCAATCAAAGCCTGTCCTGAGCGCAGTCGAATGGGCCAATTTCCGAAAAGCCAAAATGAATGTAAACTCACTTATAACAAAGGATTACAGAAAAAAAGATGATTTTTCAGTCCGAATAAACAAACCCAATTCAAACCCAATTTTTTCAAAGCCCAAAATGAACGTAAACGCTTTTTCACAAAAGGATTATGAAAATGAAACCACCCTCATGCCCCAAAAAAACAAACCCAAACAAAGCCAAAACAAACCCAAACAAAGCCAAAACAAACCAAATTTCAAACCCTGTCCTGAGCGCAGTCGAATGGGTCGAATGGGCCAATTTCAAACCGCCGGGAAACGAACCAAAGAAGCTAAAAAGAAAAAGAGGATATCAGGAACTTTTTTGCGTCTCTTGCTTGCCGGAGAGATTGACTTTTTAGATGGATATGATATTCTATTATGAAAGATTTATGGAAAATTTCAATTTAACCTTTTGTGGAGGATAATATTATGAAGAGGTATCTAATTTTAATTGTGCCCGTTATGGTAGTTCTGGCTGTGGTGGGTAAAGCATTCGGACAGGACGAAGAAACAACAGCGCAAAGAGTACAACGACAACGGGAGAATATGAGGCAAAGATATGAGAATATGTCCGAGGAAGAAAGGGAGAAGTTCAGGGCCGAAATGCGTCAAAGGAGAGAGAAATATCAGAATATGTCCGAGGAGGAAAGGGAGAAGTTCAGGGCCGAAATGCAGCAAAGGTTTGGCGCCGGACGTATCGGCTTAAGCCGTGAAGCACAGCTCGAAAAAATTAAAGCGATTGAAGAGCTTGTTGCTAAACTAAAAGCTGTCGTAACAAGTACTGCCTCCAGAGTCAGAGGTGGAGACCTTTCTCAAGAAGAATGGACCAAGCTCAGAGAAAGGATGGTCAAAGCTGCTCTGGAACGACAGCTATTGATTAAATCCATCGAACAGCAGCTTGCGGAACTAAAGGGGCCTGCGCGACCGCAAGCAGAACGTCAGCCATCCATCGGCGAGCTAAGGGCGATTCACGACCTTGCGGTAAAAGAGAAGGCCACACAAACAGCCAGTCGTCTGGAAAGGCTGATTGCCCGGTACCAGAGGGAACCGAGAGGCAGGGGGCCGGAACCTAGGCCAATGCCTGAAAGGTTGGAGAGGCCGCAGAGGGAAAGGCCGGCAAGGCTAAGAGATGTCCAGGGCGAAAGTTCGGGCAAAAGAGCACCGGAGTTTGAGCTAAACAGCTTTGACGGCAAAACCGTAAGTCTTTCCGACTACAGGGGCAAAATTGTTGTGCTGGAATGGCTGAATTTCGAGTGTCCGTTTTCCCGATACCATTACGAAACAAAAAATACGATGGTCGAGCTTGCTAACAAGTACAAGGGCAAAAACGTCGTCTGGCTGGCGATAAACAGCACAAGCCATACGACTCCTGAGCCGAACAAAACTTTTGCCAAGCGGCACGGGCTGCCTTACCTGATACTTGATGACAGGTCGGGGAAGGTTGGCCGAGCCTACGGTGCCCAGACTACACCCCATATGTACATCATAAATCCCGGAGGCAGGATTGTGTACGAGGGTGCTATTGATGACTCACCATTGGGCCAAAAGAAAGAAGGCGTGGTGAATTATGTTGACAATGCCCTGGCGGAGCTGACCGCAGGTAAAGCGGTAAGCACAGCGAAGACCAAGCCCTACGGCTGCACTGTAAAATACGCTAAAAAATAGGACTGGTTATGTTCTGATAATAGAAGAAAGCAAATAGACACAGTAGTAGCAAAACATCTGTCCGAACTTGGCTTTCCGGCAGAATCTGATCTGTGAACATAGGCTCTCCTTTCCGATGTATCTTGTTTTTTTTACAGGACACATTGGCAAGGAAGGGCCTTTTTTATTAAAATACTCAGCATGACAGATTGAAACAGGTCGGTTTGAGTAAAACACAGAGGCCTTAAAGAGCCAAATAATAAGTTTCAAGTGTCATTAAACTTATCGGCATTGACCTTCTCGCAAAAAGAAAGGAAGTGGAAATTGAAAAGGTCCTGGATTTCTTCAATCGTAATGGGGTTTGTGGTTTGCAGTTTTTTCGCTTATGGTAGATTACCACAGGCCGGTGCTGAAGAAAGATTAACATATATCGACCTTATAAATCGACTTACCGACCTGGAGCACCTGGCGACGCTGCCTGCTCCGGGCGAAAAGTGCGCTCAGTGGTCGAGCTATGACCGGCGGAGTAAGTATGATGAAGCGTCCGGGAAATATATTGATTGGTCTGCTAACGGCGACGGCACCGGCATCATTCGTGAAGAAGACGGTGAACTTGTTTTTGCCCAAATAGAAGGCCCCGGGGTTATCTGGCGAATCTGGTCGGCATTGGCTAAGGAAGGGCACGTAAAGATTTATCTTGATGGGGCCGAGGAGCCTGCTGTTGACCTGCCGTTTATAGGGTACTTCAATCGGGAGAATGAGCCTTTTACGTATCCTGCTTTGGTGCATATGACAGCAAGGGGACAGAACTGCTATGTCCCGATTCCGTTCCAGAAGTCGTGCAAGATTGTGGCGGAAGGTGACTGGGGAAGATATTATCATTTTACATACACAACCTACCCGAAAGGGACCATTCTGCCGACGTTTAAGCGAGAGCTTTGGCCAGCCGAATCCAAAGCACTCGATAGAGCAAACCAGATACTTGCCCGATGTGGTGTTGACCCGGCGGGGCAGCGCCCAGGTCAAGTAACAATCGAGCAGGAGGAAATGACAATTGCTCCCGGCGCTACGGCTACGGTCGCCAGGTTAAAGGGCAAGCGGGCTATCACGGCTCTTAAAGTGAATATGGATTTGCCTGAATCTCCCGAAGACCGTGATGTTCTCCGTGAGCTTGTTTTGAGCATAAGTTGGGACGGTGAATCCAGGCCGAGCGTTTGGGTGCCGTTAGGAGACTTCTTTGGGACCGCCGCCGGCGTTAACAAGTACAAGTCTCTGCCGTTGGGGATGAGGGATGAAGGCTTTTATTGCTATTGGTATATGCCTTTTGAGAAAAGTGCCTTGATAAAATTAACCAATGACGGAGATAAAAAACGCGCGGCTTCTTTTACGATTACACATGCTCCGCTTACAAAGCCAATTAAGAATCTCGGAAGATTCCATGCAAAGTGGCATCGTGATGTATTTCTGCCTGAAGAGCCTGAGCGCAGAGCAATCGACTGGACTATGCTCAAGACGAAAGGGCGGGGACGTTACTGCGGCGTGATGCTGCACGTGTGGAACCCCAGAGGCGGATGGTGGGGTGAAGGGGACGAGAAGTTTTTCGTCGATGGCGAGAAATTCCCCTCTACGTTCGGCACCGGCTCCGAAGATTACTTCGGCTATGCCTGGTGCGATCCGACGCTGTTTAGTAACTGCTATCACAATCAGACGATAAGTATGGGTAACCGCGGGCACGTCTGCGTGAACCGCTGGCACATAACCGATAATGTGCCGTTCCAAAAATCCTTCGAGGCCGCGATTGAGAAATACTATCCGAATAGCAAGCCGACACTTTATGCCGCCACTTCGTACTGGTACCAGGCTGCGGGTCAGGCGGACCCGTATCAACCGACGCCCGTTACTGAGCGGACAGGATACTGGGGTCCGATCAAGATATTTAGGGTCAAAGGTGCAATAGAAGGCGAAAAGATGAAGATCCTTGCGAAAACAGGCGGGAATGCAGCTCGGCAGGACTTGAGCGGGTTCGGCATGAACTGGAGTAATGAGGCGCATCTTTGGTGGATTGAGGGCAAGCCGGGTGATACGCTGAACCTGTCTGTGCCGGTTAAAAAAACCGGGGCGTATAAGCTGAAGATGCAGCTTACGAAGGCGATTGATTATGGCGTAGTGCAGCTTTATCTGGATGGTGAGAAGCTCGGCGGGCCGATTGACCTTTTCAACAACGGGGTGATACCAACCGGCGTTCTGGATATGGGTATTCATAAACTCGGAAAGGGTCAGCATACATTGAGGGTTGAGATTGTTGGAGCAAATGAAAAAGCCGTGAAGAAGTATATGTTCGGACTTGATTACCTTAAGCTGGAAGAAGTGCAGTCCGGTTTCTATCTGCCGGAGGAGCCATCCTATACGATTCTTGATTCTGTGCGTGATTCAGTCAGGTTTGCGGAGTTCACGTTGATACCTTACAAGGGTCATCTCTGTAGTAAGTCAAGCTTTGTTGACAAAGATGGCAATGTAATGGGCTGGCATGATTTTGGTAATCTTGAAGGGCCGGGCTGGGCGGCAAATGCGGTCGGCGGTGCTTATGAAATTTATTTGTTTGCCAGGCATATCAGAAATCCATCTCTGGCCCAGAAAGCTCTTTCGCTGCTGGACCATGTATTGGAGGATGGATTTATCGAATACGAAACCGGATTCATAACCGGCTACCGGGAGACCACTACTAATCGATTCTGTCTTAACTATCAGCACAAGAATAACTGGTTCTGCCCCGGCTCGATGGCGAAGGTCGCATATCAGCTTCTTATTTTTAGCGACCAGCTTGATGGTGAACGAAGGCGCAAAATGCGAGGCGCGGCTCTAAAGACGGCAGAATGGCTCAACATGAATGTGAAGTCCACATCGAACGGGTGGTTTCCCCGTCGCTGTGAACCCGGCGGGAAGCATTACCCCAAGAATGCATACGGTGACTCAGATATCTTATTCCAGAAAAGTGGTGACGGACTATTCATTATTCAGTTATATACGGGACTTACAAGGCGAGGACTTGCAGACTATAGAGAAATAGTCAGACAAAAGACAAACATCTTCATTGAAGCGGGCGGATTCTTCGGCAGTATTAATCATGACACTTATGACGAACATGAAAATGTTGCATACTCTGTGGCGTTCCGTGTTCTGCGAGAGGCGGCCAAGCTACTCGATGAGAAGACAATCCGTGATTTTGCCTATGAAAAATGTCTTGCCGGCCTGGAGCAATTTAAGATGAAAGAGGACAGAAACGGCGTGCGGACCAAAGGACTGCTCTTTATGGAGAAAAGCTGGGACACGGCTTACCTGTGGGAAAACGCGGAGGCGTCATTGGCGTATATCGAAGCTTATATCGATACTAACAACAAATCGTACCTTGCCGATGGGCTTACTATCCTGCGGGCGATAGCTAAACACCATCATGGCCCGTATGGTTTTTTGACTGAAGGAGTGGACTGGAATAATCACGTGGGCAAACAGCATCATTTCAACCAGGCCGAGTACGGGGACATCAAATATACTGAGCCTCTTTTGAATAATCTGCATATTGTGGAGCCGACTTTGCTGGCAAATAAACTTGAAGGTGTGGTTGGCAATGCGCGAAAACGTTAAAAGCTATCTAAACCGCCACTCCTTCGGCAGGCTCAGGACAAGCTCTGAGCGAAGCGAAGGGTCTCATTGGTTGGCATGAGAGATTCTTCGCTGCGCTCAGAATGACAAACTGTGTTTTAAGATTATTTAGAGCTATAATTATCTCGTTAATACAAAAGAAAGGAAATGAAAGATGAGAAAATTCCGGATGACCATAATTGGATTTGTAGTTTGCGGTTTTTTTGTGACGGTTCACAGCACAGCCGAGGCAGGGGAGCAGCAAGCCGAACATCTTGTTCCCGTGGACAAAAAGCTCACACAGGAAGCGGTGCAGCGTCTTTTTGAGCGTGGCCAGCAGGAGGTCTATCGCGGTGAGGAGCTTGAGACGATTGGCATGCCGGTAGGGGGCATCACAACAGGTCAGCTCTATCTGCGTGGTGACGGAACTCTCGGCCTTTGGCAAATCTTCAACAAGCATATTTTCACAGGATACGGTCGGGATTGTTACCGTACCTACCGTCCGAGCTCGCCTGTGGATTCCGGCTTTGCAGTCATTATGAAACAAGCAGACAAGGTTTTTGTGAGGTCTTTAAACAAAGATTTTGGGACTGTAGAGTTTGTCGGTTTATACCCTATTGGTATCGTTCGGTACCGTGAAGAAGGATTACCTGTAAGGGTTGCGGTGACGGCCTCTTCTATTTTTATTCCGCTTAATGCAAAAGATTCTGCCCTTCCGGCCACGCTGTTTCATGTTGTCGTTGAGAATATCTCCGAGTCAAACCTTCAGGCCGGTGTTTTGGGATGGCTTGAGAACGCGGTTTGCATTGATTCAGCAAAGTCCGTTCATGCCCAGCGGCGAAGCCGGGTCGTCAATGAAAACGAGCGGACGTTGATTGTGCATACGGCAGAGAAGGCACCTGTACCCAAGGTTGCCCTGGCCCCTCGGCCGAAAATTGTCCTGGCCGACTTCGAGGACCCGGACTTTGGCAGCTGGAAAGTAAACGGAGAGGCTTTCGGGAAAGGTCCTGTCAAGGGCACGCTGCCAAATCAGCAAAAGGTGAGCGGATTTCTCGGCAAGGGATTTGTCAATAGTTTTTTTGGTGGAGACAAGCCCGGTGGCACACTGATGTCACCGCCTTTCAAAATCTCACGGAAGTTTATCAACTTTCTGATTGGCGGTGGTAGTCATGCAGGTCAGACGTGCATTAATTTGTTTGTTGACGGCAAGCTGGTACGCACCGCAACCGGCAAAAACAACGAGAAGCTCGAGTGGTATTTCTGGAACGTTCAGGAATTCGAGGATAAAACGGCACAAATTCTGATATTGGACCGGTTCTCAGGCGGCTGGGGGCATATTAGCGTTGACCAGATTGAACTATCGGATGAGCCACAGCAAGGGCAGATGGGTCCGCTCGAGCAACTTGCTGATTATGGCTCGCTGGTCCTGGCTTTTGAGGAAGAGGGAGCTTCGTCTCAGGATGTCCGCCAGCTTCTTTCGTTTCTCGGAGATTGGGCTGCAGATTTTAACGTCGAGGAGAATGCTGCCTGGCCTGTTACCGAGAGACATAGTACGGCTCTGGCTACTCGTACCGTAGGATTGGCGCCCGGCGGCAAACACGCTTTCATTTTTGTGCTGGCGTGGTTCTTTCCCAACCATCCGAACGGCCATGAGTATGCCAACCGCTTCAATAGTGCTGCCGAGGTTGCTCATTATGTCCTCGATGACTATGGGCGGCTTGCCGGCAATACCTCCAAGTGGTATAATACCTACTACGGGGACAGCACGCTGCCTCGATGGCTGCTTTTCCGCTTGCATTCCACTGTGTGCAATCTTGCGACAGGGACGTGCCAGTGGTGGAAGAACGGCCGGTTCTGGGCGTGGGAGGGCGTCGGCTGCTGCCCCGGTACCTGTACCCACGTGTGGAACTATGCCCATGCTCCGGCCCGTCTTTTCCCGGAGCTTGAGCGCAGCGCCAGGGAAGCGCAGGACTTTGGTGAGGGGTTCGACTCCGAGAGCGGTCTGGTTGGATTTCGAAGCAACCGCGCTTACGCCGCCGATGGACAATGCGGCACAATACTCAAGGCCTATCGCGAGCACCAGATGTCCGCCGACAATTCCTTTCTGAAGCGCAACTGGCCGCGCATCAAAAAGGCCCTGGAGTACTCCATCGCCCAGGATGGCAACGATGACGGCCTTATCGAGAACAGTCAGCACAATACTTTCGACATCAACTTCGAGGGCCCCAATACGTTTGTCGGCTCGCTGTATTTAGCTGCGCTTCGCGCCGGCGAAGAAATGGCAAAAGATATGAGCGACGGGCGGTTCGCCAAACGCTGCCGAAAGATATTCGAAAGCGGCAGCCGACTGAGCGTTGAGCGTCTCTGGGACGGTGAATACTTCATTCAGCTTGTTGACCTTAAGAAGCATCCTAAATATCAGTATGCAAAGGGGTGCCTATCGGACCAGCTTTTCGGCCAGGGCTGGGCACATCAGCTCGGCTTAGGCTACATTTATCCGCCGGAATATGTCAAAAAGGCACTTCAGTCGGTCTGGAAGTATAACTGGGCGCCGGATGTTGGGCCGTACAATGCTGAGCACCAACCGGAGCGCTGGTTTGCCGAGCCGGGTGAGGCGGGCCTGTTTACCTGTACCTGGCCCAAGAGTCCGTATCTCGCAGACGGCGTTCGCTACAAAAGTGAGGTCTGGACGGGCATCGAGTATCAGGTGGCCGGTCATATGGTCTGGGAAGGTATGGTTAACGAGGCACTTGCAATTTGCCGCGGCATCCACGAGCGTTATCATCCGGCCAAGCATAATCCGTTTAATGAGGTTGAGTGCGGCGACCACTACGCGCGGGCAATGGCAAGCTGGGGGGTCTATATGGCCCTTTCAGGCTATGAATACCACGGGCCGAAGGGACATCTGGGCTTTGCTCCAAGGATAACGCCTGAGGACTTCCGCGCAGCCTTCACAGCCGCCGAGGGCTGGGGATTGTTTCTGCAAAAACGAGACGGCAAAATACAACGCGAACGAATCGAGCTGCGATGGGGACAATTGAGTGTGAAATCTCTTGCTTTTGCCGTTCCTGATAATTTCCGGTCGGTGAAGGTTTCTGTAACAGCGGCAGACAAACCCGTTCAAAACGACTATACGCTTAAGGACGGCCGGCTTGAGATTACCCTGAAGAAAAAGCTGGTCCTCTCTGAAAACCAGATGCTCGACGTAACTATTCAACAGCAAGACAAATAAAAACGTCGTTTGAACAGGTGAGATTATGATGATAAGAGATTACGTAATGCAGAATAGGACCTATAGGCGTTTTCTCCAGGAAGTTGCTGTGGAACACGAGATGTTGCGAGAGCTTGTTGACCTTGCGAGACTTTCAGCGTCGGCGGCTAATTTACAGCCATTAAAATATATCCTTTCCTGCGAGCCTCAGAAGAATGCTTTGATATTTCCGCATCTTGGCTGGGCTAGCTATCTCAAAGAATGGCCGGGCCCGTGCGAAGGCGAGAGACCATCTGCATACATAATCATACTCGGCGATACCCAGATAAGTCGGTCTTTTGGCTGTGAACATGGGATAGCCGCCCAAAGCATTCTCTTAGGTGCAACAGAGAAAGGTCTGGGTGGATGCATGATTGGTACGGTGCAAAGGCAGAAGCTCAGCAAAGCTCTGGATATACCATCCCGTTACGAGATACTTCTTGTTTTGGCTCTTGGTAAACCCAAAGAGCAGGTTGTAATCGAGACCCTTGATGCTGCCGGTGATATCAAGTACTGGCGCGGCAGCGAGGGTAAACACCACGTGCCGAAACGCGGGTTGGACGATATTATTCTTGGTTAGTTAACGGTACACCTGCGGTTTGTTTCGCTCATTCCGAGCTTGACTCGCGAAGGCTCCGGATGCCCGAGGAAATCTCTAAAAAATATTCTTGTATTATTCATAAATAGCTGCAAAATGTTATACTGCAAGGCCCGGAAGTCTATTCGGGCGGCAAAGTATTTGCCCTCGAGGGTAACCGCCAGCCAGGCCAGAAGGAAATGCTTCTCAGGCGGCGCGGTTGAGTTGGCCCACGAGAAGGCAAGGCAATATTTATCATGAACACTACTGAACCAGAAAGGAGCTAAAGATGAGTTCGGATACCCTTCCCAGACTTCACAACGCCATGTGGCCCGGGCTGGTCGGCAAAGGAAATGAACCGGGCCAGGAGCCACCGATCAGTCTCAAACGGATGCTCGAATTGACCGCCGGTGCGGAGGTGAACGGCCAGAAGTTCGACGGGATTGACTACTTCCTTTTCCTGCCGCACACCGATCCTAACGCCGGCGACGACGAACTGAAGAAGATCGCCGACCTGATTCAGGGGTACGGTTTTAATGTCGGCTCGCTTGTCGCCCCGGTTTGGCCCGGCACGATCGGCGATTCGGCGATGGGGGATGCAGCGGCTCGCGAGAAGTTTCTCAGCGCCGTGCGCATGGCATGCCGCATCGCCGGCGTGTTCAACGAGCATGGTGTGCGCAAGTACGGCGTGATCCGCATCGACTCGGCGGAATTCGGCGTCGAAAAATGGGGCGAAGACCCAAAGGCAAACACCGCGAAGATCGCCGAGACGTTCCGCGAAGCGGCCAAGATCGCGGCCGACCACGGCGAACGTCTGGCCGCAGAGGGCGAGATCTGCTGGGCTGGCCTGCACAGTTGGAAGGACACGCTCGATCTCTTGGAAGCCGTCGGAATGCCGGAGACGCTTGGCTTCCAGGCCGATATGGCTCACACGTTCCTGTACTTGATGGGCTACAATGCGCCGGAACATGCGCTGGTGCAGCCCGGCTATTCGGACGAGGAGTTCTACGCCGCCTACGAAACGATGGTCGACAAGCTGCGGCCCTGGACTATCGACTTCCACGTGGCGCAGAACGACGGCGAGGTACACGGCGCTGGCTCGCATGACAAGACGGGCAAGCACTGCCCAGCCGACGACCCCAACGGCAAGCTCGACATCGTCCGCTGCGCAGGCTACTGGCTTAAGGACGCCGCGGCGCGCGGCATCCAGCACATCTGCTGGGACGGGTGCATGTTCTCCAACGCGATGCTCGAAACGCAGGATACGTGGAACGCGATCCTCGATGTGATGCTCAAAGTGCGGGCGGCGCACGGGTGGACGTCTTAGTTGTGAATTCGGAATTGGTGCTTAACATATGCTTTTTTTAGCCTAAGAACTTAAATAAGGAATCACTAAAATGACTAAAAAAAAACTTAATATTGGACTGATAGGATACGGCTTTATGGGCCGGACGCACTCTAATGCCTACCACAGGGTCAAAAACTTCTTCGATGTCCCGTACGAGCCGGTCCTGCAGGTTGTCTGTGGGCTGGTGGAGGCCGAGGCTAAGGCCTTCGCCGAGCAGTGGGGCTACAAATCGCACACTACTGACTGGCATAAGGTAGTCGAGGATGAAAACATCGATGTAGTGGAAATCTGTGTGCCGAACAACCTGCATGCCGAGATTGCTATCGCTGCTGCCAAGGCCGGCAAGGCAATCTGTTGTGAGAAACCATTGGCTCTGAACGTCTCAGAGGCTGAGGAGATGGTTAAGGTTGTAGAGGAAGCTGGTGTGCCCAACCTGGTCTCGTTCAACTATCGCCGTGTGCCCGCCGTGACATTGGCCAAGCAGCTCATCGACGAAGGCCGGCTGGGGAAGATTTTTCACTATCGGGCAAATTTCCTGCAGGACTGGACCATCTCAGCAAAGGTACCGCAGGGCGGGATGGCCACATGGCGGCTGGACATCAAGGCTGCCGGCTCAGGCGTGACCGGCGACCTTCTGGCCCACTGCATAGATACGGCTATGTGGCAAAACGGACCTATCACCGACGTGTGTGCCATGACGGAGACCTTTATCAAAGAACGCATGCACGCTGAAACGGGCAAGGTCGAGCCGGTGGGTATCGATGACGCTTGCACCTTCCTTTGTCACTTTGACAACGGCTCGCTCGGCAACTTCGAGTCCACCCGCTACGCGCGTGGCCACAAGGCCCTTTATACCTTCGAGATCAACGGAGAAAAGGCCTCTATCGCCTGGGACCTGCATGACCTGCATCGTCTCAGCTACTTCGACCACAGCGACGAATCAATCGTACGAGGCTGGCGGTCAATTCACGTTACGGACAGCGATATGCCGTATATGGATAAATGGTGGGTCCCGGGTCTGCAGATTGGCTACGAACACACATTCGTCCACCAGGTAGCTGACTTTTTGCAGAACTTGGCCGAGGGCAAGTCGACATCGCCGGACTTTCGCGAAGCCCTTGCGACACAGTATGTTTGTGATGCAGTGCTGACGTCAGCGAAAAATAAAAAATGGGAAACAGTGAAAAAAGCATGAGCATAAGAACACGGACAGAAGACAGAAGACAGAAAACAAAGGACAGAAGACAGAGATCATGAGTATCTGTCAATCTGACTTCTGATATCTGAGTTCTGACTTGTAAACTAAGGAGAATTTATGTCTGCT
>Ga0315534_1001949_pt1 | contig 14186 bp, 18 predicted proteins | sample SalMarSW160240MG_FD_203094 | JGI IMG/M metagenome (GOLD analysis project Ga0315534, IMG submission 203094) | Salt marsh sediment microbial communities from the Plum Island Ecosystem LTER, Massachusetts, United States - Salt Marsh Sediment SW1602-40 ... | reverse complement strand
CGTCTTTGCATGTACCCGGTGTGGCGGCCTCAGATCAAGAACGGAGTCCCCTCCCGGACTGTTTTCCGGGCGATTGGTGCCAAAATGCCACGCCAAGCATTCCCTCGATGACGCCCAGACTAGCCCCTTCGGGGGGTCGCCTGCAATTGGTTAACAGCCTGACCCATCATGATTAATAAAGGGTGAGCCGCCGTGCCATTTTCGGTCAAGTTGATGAAAAAATTGAGCTTTCTTGCCGACTCGGTCCTCGGCGCGATTCTCAGCTCAATTGATCAGAGGGGACCAGGCAGGATCTGAGCCGAAAGCGGGCGTCGCCACCTGGCGCTCGTTATAGCCGGTCAGATCGATGGTGAAGAGCCTAGGGCCGCCTGCCGCGCCGGGCTGCTCCCGGAAGAACATCAGAACCCTGCCGTTTGGGGCCCAGGTCGGCCCCTCATTGTGGAAACCCTCGGTGAGAATCCGCTCACCTGATCCGTCGGGTCTCATCACCCCGATCAGGAACTGGCCCCCGCTCATTTTGGTAAAGGCGATCAGATCCCCGCGCGGCGACCAAACCGGGGTCGAGTAACTCCCCCGCCCCTGGCTAATGCGGCGCTGGCCGGACCCATCGGCGCCCATGACGTAAAGGGCGCGCGCGCCGCCGCGATCGCTCTCGAACACGATCTGGCGCCCATCGGGCGAATAGCAGGGCGCGGTGTCGATGGCAGGCGTATTGGTGAGCTGGTAGGTCCGCCGGCTGCGTAAATCCATGGCGAACAGATTGGCATTGCCCCCCTGCTCCAGGCTCATGACGATGCGCTGGCCGTCCGGAGAGAAGCGCGGGGCAAAGGTCATGCCCGGGAAGGCGCCGACGACTTCTTTCTGCCCGGTCTCGATATTGAGCAGGTAAACCTTGGGCGTCTCGCCCTCGAAGGACGTGTAGGTGATTTCCTGCGTCGATGGACTGAAACGGGGCGTAAGCACCAAATTCTGCCCCTTGGTCAGCAGTCTCACATTGAACCCGTCCTGATCCATGATCGCCAGACGCTTGACCCGCTTGTTTTTGGGGCCCGATTCGTCGACGAACACGATCCTTGTGTCGAAATAGCCTCTCTCGCCGGTGATTCGCTCGTAGATCGCGTCGGCAATGATATGGCCGACGCGACGCGCATCCTTGGACCGGGCGAAGAACTGCTCGCCCGTGAGCTGCTTTCCGGCGAACACATCCCACAGCCGGAACTCGGCTTTGAGTCTGCCGCCGCTTATGCCGATTCGGCCAACCGCGAGCGCTTGCGCATTAACCACGCGCCAATCTTCGAAGCGGGGAACCCGGTCGGGACCTAATCCCTGTTCGAGGAACGCAGCGCGGTCGATCGGCAGGAACAGGCCAGAGGATTTCAAGTCATTGGCGACAACGCCGGAAATTTCGCGCGCGGTCTCGGGATCGATCGAACCGTCGGTGACGAAGTCGGTAATGGCGATCGGCAGAGGCTGGATATTTCCTTGGGTGATATTGAGCTCAAGCACCGCGTGCGCCGGGCTCGCCGCGAATATGCCAAGCGCTAACAGCACGGGCGCGAGAAATTTCAGCCGGCAGTCTCGGTTTCGGTTGGTGCGTTGGGTCAGGATCATGTTTGCCGTCACTGGTTAGCCCGCGCGATACATATCGCTCGGGTCGAAATTGAGGATCATGTCGCGCCAGAGCGCATATTTGTCGTCCGGCAGCGTGTAAGGCTGGCATTGGTAGACCGCGCGCACGGCGCTATCGGCTGCTGCCTGGAAGAACGGCGAGGCGCCGCGATTGGCGACGGCCGGATAGCCGATCAGCGTCCCGTCCTCGTTGAGTTTGAGTCTGAGCTTCACCACGATCCGGTCGGCCCCGAGGCCCCCCGGCGGCGGGCTCCAGCATTGCGCGATGCGGGCGCGAAGAGCATCGATCTCATTCACGGACATAGTGTCTTGGGTGCCGTTGGACTGGCCGTGCACTTCGTTCGGCGCCTCCTCAGAGGGCACGACCGGGGCCGGCGCGTTCGCTGCATCGGGGGCCTTGTTGAGCAGAGCGGCGATTCGGTCGGTATCGAGCTCGTTCTTTTTCTTGGCAGGCTGGACCGGTTTTTTCGGCGCGGCTTCCTTCTTAGGCTTGTCCGGCTTCGGCTCGGGCTTCTTGGCTTGCGACTTCTTCGGGTCCGGCTTCTCGGTTTTCTTCGGCTCGGGCTCAGGCTTCGGCTCGGGTTTCGGTTCGGGCGCCGGCGCGAGCTCGGCGGTCTTTTCAGGTTTTACCTCCCTGACAGCCTCGGGCTTTTTCTCCTCAGGCTTGCCCGCGAGCGGCGCTTCGTCCTTGGCATTCTTGCTGCCTGCCTTGATCTTGGTGATCTCAGATGGCGTGGCGAGGTCGATGGGAATGGCGATGAGCTGGGCCTTATCCATCTTGGCGGCAGGGAACGCCACGAGCGCAAACACCAGGATCAGCGTATGCATTGCGGCCGATATGAGCGTACTCTTGCGCATGATCCCTTGCTTGTAGCGGCCAGAGGTTAAGGCTGATCCATCTGATCGGTGACAATCGTCACCGGAAAACCGGCCTGCCCGATCCTGGCCAAGACCTTGGCGACATTTCCGTAAGCGGTGCCCTCGTCGCCGCGCACCCAAACCTTGCTGCCTCCGCCCGCCTCACGGATTGCGGTGAGCTTGGGCACGAGCTCATCAAAAGTGACTTCGGTATTTTGCAGAAAGATCTTGCCTTGCGGATCGACCGTGACGCTTAAAGGCGCCCTCTCAGGCTCGACACTCCCGGCCTCCGTCTTCGGCAAATCGACCTCGGGCAGCGCGCCTTGCGACTCGACGTCGACCCCGACCGTGAGCAGCGGCGCAGTCACCATAAATATGATGAGCAGCACGAGCATGACGTCGACCATTGGAGTGACGTTGATCTCGCTCATCGGCGCGGCCGATCGGCGTCTTGCTCTGCGGTTCGAAAGCGCGCCCCCCGGCTGTAGACCTGCACCCATGTTTCAGCCTCATGCAGTCTTGTCGATTTGCCGCGACAGAATCGCCGCGAACTCGTCGGCAAAGCCTTCGAGACGCGCCGCCTGACGCGCCACGTCACTGTTGAATTTGTTGTAAAAAATCACCGCCGGGATGGCGGCCAGCAGGCCGAGCGCGGTGGCGAACAAGGCCTCGGCGATGCCCGGCGCCACCACCGCAAGGCTGGTGTTATTCGACACCGCGATCGCCTGAAAGCTGGTCATGATGCCCCACACCGTGCCGAACAGGCCGACAAAGGGCGCTGTCGAGCCGACCGTGGCGAGGAACGTGAGCCTGCGTTCGAGCCGCTCCACATCCCGCGAGATGGTCACGTCCATGACCTTGTTGACCCTAAGCTGAACGCCCGGCATCGGCCTCGTGCCACGTTCGCCTCCTTCGCGCTCGGTCGACCGCTTCCACTCACGCATCGCCGCGACGAACAGCGCCGCCATGCCGGTGTTGCGGCGTTGCGACAGAGCCCCGTAAAGCTCGTCGAGCGATTGTCCCGACCAGAACACCTGTTCGAACTTGTCGGTGTCTTTTCGCGCCTTGGTGTAAAGGAAGAGTTTTTCGAGAATGATCGCCCAACTCCACACCGACGCGAACAGAAGCCCGAGCATGACCAGCTTCACGACGATATGAGCGTTGCTGAAAAGCTCCAGGATTGAGAGATCGACGGCGACATCCGGCGGATTCATGATGGCCTCGTGGCATGCGCTCCAAGATCGCCGCCTCCATTAAGAGGGCAGCGCGGCGCCGCGGCCTTCGCCGCAGGCTGAAAACATCGCCGGGGGAGCGCGCGTTTTGCTCGCGAATCGACTCTTGCGAGCCAATGGTGACGAAACTTGGACCCGTTACCCTAACGCGCAAAGCCCCGCGGCTTGCTTCCCGAGTGCGACGCAAGTCCGGCAGTCACTAGGTTTCACGGTGTTGGTTAACGAATGGTTGAAGCTTGTCGCACACCAGCGCGCCTAGCCGCTGAGGCTTGCCCGCCTGCGAGACGAGAACCACCATCACTTTGGCGCGGACCAAGAGCCGATCGCCCCGCCGGACATCCTGCTGCAGGACCAAGTGAGCCGTGCCGATTTCGTCGCAAGAGGTCACAATCTCGAGCAGATCGTCCATCCGGCCGGGTTTGAGATAGTCGATTTCGACCCGGCGCACGACAAAGACGGCAGGGTCGCCCCGTTCGGGATTGGCCAGGCTTTGGTGGTCGAGCCCGAGCAACCGGATGAAATCGGAGCGGGCGCGCTCGCAGAATTTCAGAAAATTCGCGTGGTAGACGAGGCCGGCGCAATCGGTGTCCTCGAAATAGACCCGAACCGGCAGGACGTGGGACTCTCCCTCGATGCGGCCGGCGATGTCAGGCCATTTCGCATTCGCTGTCATTCATCCTCGCTGCCGTTGAACAGCGGATATTGCCCCGCCGACCGCGTAGGCTGCGGCAGGCCGAGATGGGCGAAGGCTTGCCCGGTCAGGACCCGGCCCCGCGGCGTGCGCGCAATGAGACCTTGCTGCAACAGATAAGGCTCGACGATCTCCTCGATCGCATCGCGGGCCTCCGACAGACCCGCGGCGATGGTCTCCACGCCCACCGGCCCGCCGTCGTAATTGACCGCGATCAAGCTGAGATAGCGGTGGTCCAGGGAATCGAGCCCTCTTTTGTCCACTTCAAGCTGCGACAGCGCGCGGTCGGCAAGCTTGGCGTCGACGGAGGCCGCCCCTTCGACCGATGCGAAGTCTCTGACCCGGCGAAGCAGTCTGCCCGCGACACGCGGCGTCCCGCGCGCCCGGCGCGCGATCTCGTGCGCGCCTTCGCGGGTGAGCGAAAGTTCCAACAGGCGCGCGCCGCGCCGCACGATCTCTTCGAGATCCTCCACGCCATAGAACTCTAACCTGATCGGAATGCCGAACCGTTCCCTGAGCGGCGTGGTGAGAAGACCGGTCCGCGTGGTGGCGCCGATCAGCGTGAAGCGTGCAAGATCGATCCGCACCGAACGCGCGGCGGGCCCCTCGCCGATGATGAGATCAAGTTGGAAATCTTCGAGAGCGGGATAAAGGATTTCTTCGACCGCGGGATTGAGACGATGGATTTCGTCGATGAAGAGCACATCGCGATCTTCGAGATTGGTCAGAAGCGCGGCGAGATCGCCGGCCTTGGCGATCACCGGGCCTGAGGTCGCGCGGAAATTGACGCCGAGCTCGCGCGCCACGATCTGGGCGAGCGTGGTCTTGCCGAGACCGGGGGGCCCGGCAAACAAGACATGATCGAGTGCCTCGCGGCGCGACCGTGCCGCATCGATGAACACCTTCAAGTTGGAGCAGACCTGTTTTTGGCCGATGAATTCGGAAAGCGTCTGCGGCCGGAGTGACGTTTCGCCCCCGTCTTCGTCGCGCCGCATGGCCTGGAGCACCCTTTCGCTCATTGCGCCAGCTCCTTGAGGCCAAGCCGGATCAGTTCCTCGGCGCGGGCTTCGCGCCCGGCTTTGCCGATCGCCGCCGAAATGGCGGCGGCCGCCTCGCCATGGGCATAGCCCAGATTGGTGAGCGCCGATACCGCGTCGCGCGCGGCAAGCCCCTCAGGCAGGGCCGCGACCGCGGCAAGCCCGGCTCCGGGCTTCATCGCCGGCGCAAGCGACGGCATCTTGTCCTTAAGCTCGGCCACGATGCGGGCGGCAACCTTGGGACCGACGCCGGGCGCGCGGGCAATTTGGCCCTTGTCTTGAAGCGCCACGGCATTGGCCAGGTCGGCGGCGGAAAACGTGCCGAGCACGGCGAGCGCCACTTTCGCGCCCACGCCTTGCACACTCTGCAGCGCTCTGAACCACGCGCGCTCATGCTCGGTGGCAAAGCCGTAAAGCGTGATCTCGTCTTCGCGCACATGGGTGTCGATGGAAAGCGTCACAGACTCGCCCGGCCGCGGCAGAGTTCCGAGCGTGCGGGCACCTACGGTTACCTCGTAGCCCACGCCGCCGACATCGATCGTCACGGTGTGAAGCGAAACGGAATCGACGCGTCCAGTCAGCTTGCCGATCATGGCAACGCCCTCTCGGCAACGGCGCGCGCTTCAATCTGCCGCCAGGTGCGCGAATGGGCGTGCGTGATGGCGATGGCGAGCGCATCGGCTGCATCGGTGCTGTCGAAGGTCGCACGCGGCAAAAGGCATCGCACCATGGCGCGAATTTGGCCCTTATCGCCGTGACCGGCCCCGATCACCGTCTTCTTCACCGCGTTCGGCGCATATTCGGCGATCAGGAGCCCCGACATTGCCGGCACGAGCAGCGCGATCCCCCGCGCCTGGCCGAGCTTCAGCGTGGCCGAGGCGTCGCGATTGACGAAGGTCTGCTCGACGGCGGCCTCGGCCGGTGCAAGCTCGGCAAGCACCAGCGAGAGCCCGTCGAAAATCTGCCGCAGCCGCGCCCCCAAGCTCGCGGCGTCATCGGAGACCACCGACCCACAAGCCACAAAACGGAGTCTTGCCCCGTCGCTGTCGATAACTCCCCAGCCGGTGCGCCTGAGCCCCGGGTCGATGCCGATAATGCGCACCCGACCCGGTTGCACCGTTGAGGCTGTTTCGCCCGAGTTGTCCACGGCCCACCCCGTCTCGACGAATCACTGTCGGATTCTGCCACGTAAGGGGGTAGGATCGGTAGCGGCGGGAACACGAGGCCCGCCTTTGCGTTTAAGATGTGGGCTGACTGGGGCGTGCGGCGGTTCGGCAAAAAGGCCTTTTGACACACGTCCTTAGGGGAAGGCGCTGGTCCGGGTTTGCGTATCGCCCGCGCCTGAATGAGGAGCACCATTTTGTCCGGTGCAAGCGATACGCTTGACCCCATTGCTGCGGCCAAGAGGGACATCGCCGGGTCGAAAGACCTCATGGCGGAGGTCGCGCGCGATCTCGGTCAGCAAGAGCTCTGGCTTGCCCGCTACCAGCGCGCCGAGGAGCGCCGGGAGCGCCGGGTCAGGCTTCAGGAGCAGATGCATCGGCTCAAGCTCCGCAGCCTTCTGTTCTTGCGCCAGACCAAGCGGCTGATTCTATTTGCGGTCGGCCTCATAAGCTCTGCCGCGACGTCGGTGGCAAAGACGGTCGTGAATCTTCTTGCCGCCCTCTACCGCGGGATCACGAAAGCTGTGCTGTGGCTGCGCCCGAGGGCCTATGCGCTGGCGCGCACGCTGTGGCGAAAACTGACCGTCTCTGTGGCCTGGATAATTTTGCGGTCCCGGATCTTGGCCGACACCACGATCCGTGCGGCCTCGCGCGGTCTATCCTGGCTCGCCGCCCGCTCACGAACGCTAGCCATCACTTTAGGGCGCTCAGGCGCAGCATTCGGCGCATGGACTTTTTCCCAGGTGAAGCGGCTCGCGCGCGCTTCGGCCAGACTCTCCGCGCGCACGGCGTCATCGCTCGTGGTGCGGTCGCGTCATCTCGCCGTCGCGTCACAGGCGTTTGGCGCGTCTGCTTTGCGACGCACCGGACACATGACCCGCGCCGGCGTTGAAAAAAGCAAGGCCGCATCGTCATGGCTCGCCGAGAACGCGCAAACTTCGGCCGGACGGCTACGTAAAGCTTCGGCGCTCGCAGCGTCATCGCTCATGGCGCGGTCGCGCAATCTTGCCTCTGCGTCGCAGGCGCTTGGCGCGTCGGCTTTGCGGCGCACCGAACAGGTGACCCACGCCGGCGTTGAAAAGGGCAAAACGGCATCGTCATGGCTCGCAGAGAACACGCGAAAGTCTTCGCAAAAGCTACACGGGGGGCTCATGGCCACAAGCGCTTCGGTCGTTTTGCGTGCGCAAGCCCTTGCCCGCAAGTCCGTAAGCGGCGCGTCAGCCGGTCTTGCCCGGCTCCCTTTGACCGCGAAGCGACGATCACCGGCTGACAGGCGCGACCAGCAAGGCCCGGCTCATCGGGCCTTGGTGATCAGGCGAAATACGGCGCTCATCCGCTACGAGCCGAAGCAGGACCGCTTCCCCGGCCTTCGGGTGAACTGAGCCGGACACCCGCCTCAGCTTGCGTGCGGTCCGCGCATTTCCTTGATTGCCGCCTGAATCTTGCGCCAATCGGCCGCCTGGCCGTTTTGACCCTGACGCTCGCATTCGGCGGCTTTCTGTGCCGCCTCGAGTTCGGCTTTGTCGCCATGGGCGCCGACAAAGCGGCGCGCGTAGTCATGGATTTCTTTGCTGTCCATGGACCTTACTCCTCAGACCTTGAATGAGCCTGACTCAATCGAGCCGGGCTTCGAGCCACCATGAGGCAGATCAAGTTCCGTTTGGCGCGATGCGCTCTCCACTCAGATAGTCGTCTCGTCCGCTCTCGGCAATTCGACGACCTGCCGTAAACCGCCGCCCTGGCGATTGGAAATTTTGATCGTGCCCCCGGCCCGCTGAACAATCTCACGCGCGATGGTGAGCCCAAGTCCCGCGCCACGATGTTCTTGCTCAAGAGCGGGATCGGCGCGGAAGAACGGCTCGAATACTTGATCGAGAAGTTCGGGCGGAAGTCCCGGTCCGTCGTCTTCGATGACGATGCGCGCGACCCCGTTCGTGTGACCGACTTCGACCCGCGCCCGTTTTCCATGCGTTGCGGCGTTGATGATGAGATTGCGCAGCGCTCGATTGAGCGTAAGCCTACTCGCGCGCACTTTCACCGGCTCGGCGGCCGTCTCGGTCACGTCAAGTTTCTGCTCTCTGAGCTCATCGCCAATCGACCCAACCAGCTGATCAAGTTGAATCAGCTCAACCGGCGCCTTGATCGATTCCTCGCGCACCAGGAGGATTGCGCTGTCGGCAATACGTTCCAGCTCGTCGAGATCGGTGAGCCACCGGTCACGCTCTTCCTCGTCCTGGACGAACTCAGCCCGCAACCGCATGCGGGTGATCGGCGTACGCAGATCGTGAGCGGCTGCCGCCACGAGCCGCATGCGGCTCTCCATGGCATTCTTGAGCCGCGAGGACAGAGAATTCAGAGCCTTGGCTGTCACTCTCACCTCGGCCGGACCCCGCTCCGGCAGCGTCGGCAGGACGCCGTCAGGTCCCACCGACTCGACCGCGTTCTCCAGCAGCGCAAGCGGACGGACCATGCGATTGGCGAAGAAAACCCCGATGACAATGGCGCCGAGCGTGATCAAGAAAAGCCATCTGGCGAGCGCGCGCCATGGGACTCCCCGCCGGGGGAAATCGGTGATCGGAAGAAGCACCCAGCCTTTTCCTTCTACCGGTATCGAGACGACGAGCGGTGCGCGCCAGCCGCCACGCGAGACGATGACGTCAAGATCGAGCCCCCGCCCGGCAAGCGTATCGCGCAGTCTCTGACTGAAGCCCTCAAAAACATGTCCCGACGCCGGTTCGGAAACGACTGGAACGGCGGTGCTGCCTTCTTCGGCGACGTGAAAGAGCGTCTCGACCTGCTGCGCCAATGGCACCATGGAGTGCGTGCGCTTAGGCGGTCCCAACAGATAGAACAGCATGACGGTCAGCAGGCCGACGACGGCGACGATGACGACGACCATGAGCAAAGCGATTTTGACTCGAAGCGTATTCATTGCGCGCCGCCCCGAGTCTCGACCTTGACGGCCAGCTGATACCCTCCATTGCGCACGGTCTTCAGAAGCTGCACCGCGCCGTCGCCCGTAAGCTTGCGGCGCAATCGGCTAACGAGAACGTCGATCGAGCGGTCGAGCGCATCGGCCTCGCGGCCGCGCGTCAGATCGAGAAGCTGATCGCGCGACAACACCCGGCCGGGGCGTTCGAGAAAAGTCTTAAGCAGGTCGAACTCGGCGCCGGTCAGAGCGACTTCGCCGCCTTGCGGATCGGTGACGCGCCGCGTCTGCGGATCGGCGGTGAAGCCTTCGAACCAGTAGACCTTGGCCTCAATCGCTTGTGGCACCACCTCGCCACGGCGGCGCAGCACCGCCCGGACTCTCGCGATGAGCTCGCGCGGATTGAACGGTTTGCCGAGATAGTCGTCGGCCCCAATCTCAAGGCCGATAATACGATCGACATCCTCTTTCAGTGCCGTGAGCAGAATGATGGGGATGCGCGAGCGCTCGGCGCGAAGGTTCCGGCAGATTTCGAGCCCCGAGCCGTCGGGCAGCATCACGTCGAGCACGATCAAATCGATTTGCGCGGTGGCGAGCCGCTCGCGGAGCTCGGCGCAGTTTGCCGCAAGCGCCACCCGGAAGCCCTGGCTTTCGATATAGCGCGCCAGGAGCTTGCGAATCTCCGGGTCGTCATCGACGACGAGAATGCGCGGTGCAACTGAGCTCATCGGAACGGCGGCTTTGATCATTTCCCTCTTCTACTGCCGCAAGCGGGTTCAACGAGGGGATTTTTGTGACGAAAGCGGGCGGCCAGGCTTGGCTGAAACATTTCGACACAAAATTCCGTCGGTGAGCAATGTTTGGATACACCAAGACCTAGCGATGCAAACTTCACGCATTAGGTACAGACCAGACAACAGCAGCTCAAGGACACAGAGCATGAAATCTCTTTCCAAGTTCGTCCCTTACCTCGTGGTCGCGATCCTTGGCCTCTCCGGCGTCGCACTCCTGGCTTCAACTTCGCACTCCTATTCCGGCTGGACGCGGGGTTCGGGACCTCATCACGGCAAGCAATGCCACAAGCGTCATCACGGTCCCGGATCCGGACCGGGCAAGCATTGGCGGCACGGTCCGGGCCACCTGGCGATGAAACTGAGCGCTGCGGAGACCATGATCGGTATTCGGGCCGACCAGCTCGACACCTGGCGCGACTTCACCGATGCCTTGCTCGCGGTGATGAAGCGGCCGCACTTTCCTAAGGCGACAGACGGAAAAGAACAGCCCTTCGCGCTGGTCGAAGGTATCGCCAATAATGTCATTGACCGGGGCAAGAGCGCCGAGGACCTGTTGAAGGCGACAGAAGCTCTGCGCGCCAAGCTTACGCCAGAACAACTCGAAAAGGTTTCTGAAATCGAGGCTCGAATTCGCGCCCGTCATGGTCACGGTCGCCACTCGCGGCGAGGCTTCACCTCTCCTATGCCTGACCAAAGCGCCGCGCCTGACGATGATGATGACGCGCCTGATGACTCTGACGCCGCCCCCCCAGCGTCGGAGCAATGAGGCAACGCGGGCGGCGGCTGGCGCGAGCCGCCGCCCATTTTTCAGTTGATGAGATTTTGCCGGGTGCTCACATCGGCACGGCGTTGGCGAACAGCATCTCGCCCCATTCGTAAAGCGGCCGCTCGAAATCCGATTCGGTATGGATCGCCTTGCCTTTGCGCGCGGTCCATTTCTTGCCGTAGGTCTCAAACGGGAAGTGGCTGATATAGTAGTCGCAAGTCTCCTCCCAATGCGCGACCGACAGCGACTTGCCGTAATGCTGGCAATGCAGCGCGATCGTTTCGCTGGTAACGCCACGCGGCGTCCGCCCGTCGCCTTCGGCGAAGACGATTCCCGGGCGGTTGCGCCATAACATCAAAATGTTTCGCTGCTCGGGGCCGTAGAACCGGCGAAAGTCGAGGAGTTGCTCGCCTTGCGCATAAGGCGCGTGATCGTCTTGCGTCATATAGGCGTCGAACAGCTTCACTCTCACAGCATCGCACCGGCTGTCCCCTAACCCGCTCACAAACGTTCGTAAGTCTCCGGTCACACGCTCATCGGGATCGAAGCAGAGCATCCAGTCATGCGGGAGGTCCGCCCGCGCCATTTCGAGCAAGAGTCCTCGATGGCGGCCTTCGGCGAGTTTCCGCGCGGCGATGTCCTGTTCCCACGCCTCGTTCGCCACGATCAGCGCGACCTTGGGATGGTTCCGCAGGATCTCGACCGTCTCGTCGGTACTTGAGTCGTCATAAGCGACGATCGCATCGACATGAGGGGCGAGATAATCGAGCGTGTCGGGCAGGAGCAGCGCTTCGTTGCGGACGCGGGTCAAACCCACCAAGAAATGTTCGCGGCCGAGCAACGCCTCGTTGCCCTTGATGATCCGCTCACTGCCGCGAAGTTGCCAGCCCATGATGCTGCCGTGCTATGCGCTGAGGCGCTCAAGCACCTCGTCGGCGATGTCGAAATTGGCATAGACGTTCTGCACGTCATCGGAGTCTTCGAGCGACTCGATCATGCGCAGCAAGCGCTCGCCGCCTTCCTCGTCGACCGGCACGGTGTTCTTGGGGCGCCACAGGATGCGCACGGTCTGCGGTTCGCCGAACTTCTCCTCGAGCGCCTTGGCGACCTCGTGCAGCTCTTCAGGATCGCTGTAAATGAGATGACCTTCGGCGTTCGACTCGCAATCTTCGGCGCCGGCCTCGATTGCCGCTTCCAGCATCGCATCGGCGGATGCTTTGTCCGGCTCGAACTCCACCGCGCCGAGCCTGTCGAAGTTGAAAGACACCGCACCCGTTTCGCCGAGATTGCCGCCGAACTTGGAGAAGATCGAGCGAACCTCGCTTGCGGTGCGGTTCCGATTGTCGGTCAGGGCCTCGACGATCACGCCGACGCCGCCGGTGCCGAAACCTTCGTAGCGCACCTCTTCGTAATTGGCCCCGCCCGCCTCCTGGCTCTTGCTGACGGCCCGCTCGATATTGTCCTTGGGCATGTTCTGGGCCCGAGCCGCCTGAATTGCGGTCCTGAGCCGCGGGTTCATGGCCGGGTCGGGCATGCCCAATCGCGCCGCCGCGGTGATCTCGCGTGCGAGCTTGGAAAACAGCTTCGCCCGCTTCTTGTCCTGAGCGCCCTTGCGGAACTGGATGTTCTTGAACTTCGAATGGCCGGCCATGGCCTCGCATCCTTGTCGGTTAGCGGCCGTTAACGTGTCGGTCGCGGCTTAACGGATCGCGCGCCCAAAATCCAGGGTCACCCGGCCGAAACGGGCCAATTTTACGCGCTAGATTGCCGGGAATTGGGCACTATTAGCGAAGCCTTAACCCTAACGGCTCGACAGTTGAAGTCTGGCGACTCGCGCCGCTTAAGCGCAGTCTCCGCCGCTGAGAGGGAGGCAATCATGAAGCTGTTTTTCAAGCCGAAGGCCGCTAAGACCGAAGAGGTCATGCCGACGCTCACGCTCTCCGACCTCTGCGCCGAGGCCGCGGACCACGTCGCCAAGGCCCGGCTTTCGCTCTCGGATGACGACAACGATGCTGATCGCGCCCTGCTCCACCTCGATGACGCGATCCTTTGCCTCCGCCGCTTGTTCGATCATGGAAGACCGGCCATCGTAGCAAGAGCGGCGCGGTCCAAGGCCAGCTAGCTTTCAGACAACCAAAAACCGGGTTCGGCCGGCGACAGCCTGCCGCCGCGCTTCAGCGGTGCGATCGCCCGGGCAAGCCCGGTCTCGTCGTCGACCTCTATGGCGACCCCGCACAGCGTCGCCTCGCCAAGCGAAGGCGCGAACCGTGCCGTCGGAATCTTGGTCAGGAAGCGCTGCACCGGCTCTTCCTTATCCATCCCGAGCACCGAATCGAAATCGCCGCACATTCCGGCATCGCTGATATAGGCGGTGCCGCCGGCGAGCACCTGCTCGTCGGCCGTCGGCACATGGGTATGGGTGCCGATCACGGCGGTGGCGCGCCCATCGACAAAATGGCCCATCGCTTCTTTCTCGGACGTCGCCTCGGCATGGAAGTCGATCAGAATGGCGTCAGCGCCCTCTTTGAGTCGACAGGCGTCGAGCTCGCGTTCGACAGCACGAAAGGGATCGTCGAGGTCGGCCATGAACACGCGGCCCTGAACGTTGAGCACCAACACCTCGGCACCGGTCTTGGTCTTGAACAAGCCTGTGCCCTTTCCGGGTGTCCCCGGCGGGAAATTGATCGGCCTGAGCAGGCGATCGTTGCGCTCGATGAATGCAAGCGTCTCGCGCTGATCGAACACATGATTGCCAGAGGTGATCACGTCGGCGCCGGCGTCGAGCAATTCGTTAAGGATCGGCTCGGTGATGCCGAACCCGCCCGCAGCGTTTTCGCCGTTCACCACCACGAAGTCGAGGCGATAGCGTTCGCGCAAGATCGGCAATTGTTCGATGACAGCGGTCCGCCCTGAACGGCCGACGACATCTCCTAGAAACAGAATACGCATGGCTGCGGTCCAATAGCGAAAAGCCGCTCAAATCGCCAGCGTCGCCAGGCAAAAGCATCGGACCGGGTTCAAGCGCAACAAAGAGATGGCCAGGCCGCGATAGCCGTCGGAGCGAAGATCCCGGGCGTCCCTACAGAA
>Ga0315534_1001946_pt1 | contig 14208 bp, 14 predicted proteins | sample SalMarSW160240MG_FD_203094 | JGI IMG/M metagenome (GOLD analysis project Ga0315534, IMG submission 203094) | Salt marsh sediment microbial communities from the Plum Island Ecosystem LTER, Massachusetts, United States - Salt Marsh Sediment SW1602-40 ... | reverse complement strand
GTACTCCAGCGCCGGGTAGCTGACCAAAGGGAAAAAGGGGACTGGCTGGCCGCCACCAGTCAAGGTTGCCGTTGATTTTGAGCGCAACGGTGGCGTGCCTGTCCCCTTTTGCCTCTTTTGTCTGTCGACCGCAACCTGCGGTTGACCCGCTATGGCGGCAATCTATAATCCCGGCCCTACTTCTGCTGGTCGCGACCGGTCGTTGGATCGCGCCATTTTTGCAGATTGAGTGGGGTTGTAGTGCCTTTGCGGCCGACATCAGTTAACGAGGATGGACCGGCTGCCATGCTCGTGCCGCGCCGGGTCCAACGGAATCACATCCAGCTTTTCGTTCACTCACGCAGAACCGCCTATAGCACGTCCGGGCGACGCCCGCGGTGCGGACGTCCGGGGCACGCGCCGAGTTCTCGCGGCTGACAAAGGGCATGAAGTCATGCGAAGCAACGCTGTCACAACGTCAACTCTTGGTTTGGTGCTTGCCGCCGCTGTCGGCTGTCAGAGCGGACCGCGGCTAAGCTGGTGGCCCGGTGCGAAAAAGGATGCCGCCTCAGCCAGCGCGGCGATCGCAGACGCGGGCTCGACGCAACACCCGACGCTGCCATCGGCGACGGCCCAGGCGGCATCTTCCTCCACGAACCCTTGGTTGCCGAGGTCCACGACCGAATCAACAGTGGCACAGGCAACTTCCAACGGCAATTCCGATGCCGCGAGCCCCTATCCGGTCACGCCGTATCCGGCCTATCCGGCGACTCCTTACGCGGCCAAACAGGCCACCGCGCTGGCATCGCCGCCGGCGTCCCAGCCCTCGGCGGCGACGCCGGTCGGCCAACCGAAGTACGCCGCCCAGACGGGCCCTTACGATCCGTACCATTATGGCGGTCCGGCGGAGGCCATGCAGCCACCGCAACAACCGCCGCAAACCGGATACCAGCAAGCCTATGGATCTTCGTCCAGTCTTTACACGGCGGACGCTCGATCGAACGCCGCTCCTGGCGGAGCGCCATCGGCACCGGCTTCGGACTTGTCCAACGGCATCGTTGGTGATCGATACTCACCATCCGACGCCGCTGCTTCCGGGACATCCCCGATTGCTGCTGCCACGGCGAGTTCGACGCCATCGAACACGATGGGATCAGGATACGCGGGCGACGTTTCATCCGGCGCGACGGCGACCCCGTCGGCCACGCCGCGATACGGTGCGCCGTTAGGCGCCACCGGAATGGCTTCCGATGGTATGACGTCGCCACCGAACGGCGGTCCTGCGTCGCCCGCGGAATCCGCTGTGGGCAGTCCCATGGACGCTTCCAGAATGCAACCGAACGGGTCGGTGCCGTCGAGTTCCTCCACGCAGCCGGCGGCACCGCGTCCTTACCGTCCCGGCGGGACCAGCGATTACATCGGACGTTCGCATGCCGCCTCGTCCGCGGCGAAACCGGGCATCTCTTCCGCCTATTCCGGTGCCGCACCGTACGGGGCCGCGGGAACCGCCGGCGGCGCGGGTCACCCCGGATCGATGCCGGCACCCTATGGTCGTCCGGCCAGCGGGGCGATCGGAACTACCAGCCCACCACCATATTCGACTCGATGACCTTCCGCGCCCTCTCCAGGTCGCTACCGGTCTCGGACATGTAGAGTCGGATCGCGTGGACCTTGTCGCCGGCCGCTTTGGCCAGGCAATCGCGGGCGGTGTGACAGAGATCGGCGTTGCCGGAAATCCCCAACGCTCCCTTGGAGATTACCCACGTGTCCCGGGGCCGGCGCGTGAGACGAATGAGTTTATCTTCCGGGTAAGCGTCAACAACGAGTTGATGCGCCGTCCCTTCGTCTTCCGCCCATGTGATGATGATATGGGCTTCCGTCTCTATCTCGAACAGGGGCATCGGCGATTCCTCCAGCTGTGACCGCGACGTTGATTCCCAAGCGTTGACCCGCTCCTTGACGACGACGCCCAGCGGGACCGACGAATCGATCTTGGACAAATCGGATGCGAAACGTGTCTCGGGGCGTCCCTTGCCGGCTGGCCGATCCGTATCCTGAGAAACAGCGTCCGCGGAAAGCTCTTGAAGCCTCCAGGTGCCTTGCGACGGCCGCCGCGTGGTGCGGGGCGTCTGCCGGCAGGCGACGGCCTCCCCCTCCAACGCGTCCGGTGACGGGCCGGCACCTTGGCAGTCTTTGCGATCCGGGACGACCAACGTGGTGTGGGCGTACTCTGATCCTAGAGCCACCTGCCAGCGCCGTCAACGCAGGGCCGATCGCCGTCGATCAGTAGTTTTTTCGAGACCCAAAACCGCGCATGCAGAGAAAGCCCAACACCATCACCACCATCAGCAGCGTGAACCATTCGTGGCGGTCGAGGCCGTTGATCCATGCCCAGAATGAATAATAGGTGTCGGACAGGAGACGCGTGGTGGTGTTGACTACGCGAGACATGCGGCTGCTCCGATGCGATGCCTTAGTTGGTTCATCGGCTTGCTGGTGCAGGGATGGTGGCGCCGTCGAGGTCGGGCTCCGGCGGCCGGTGCGCCCGTTTTTCCGCCCACCGAAGGGGCGGACGTCCTGGTCAATTTTGCCGGTGCACGCGCGCCGTTCTGTGGGCTACCCCTGCAAATGTAGGTTACGACTGCGGTCCCGACGCCCGGGCAAGAGGTTGGGGTGGGAACGCCGTCCGGGTTGAGAGGCCTCGGGAGCCGGGACGCGGCGCCGGTATGGCGGACTGCGACGGTTATTGCGTTGGGAGTGGCGGAAAGCGTGCCGGGGCGACGGGCAGTACGATCGTTACAGCCGGACAACCGGTCGGAGTGGCACGCAGACGGCGTACGTCGGACGGGCCCGCTGCACGAGCCGGTTACGCAGCGGGAGGAGGCGTGTGCCCCTTGTTCCTTATACTGGAGGTTCTTATAATCGCGCGTCTTCCGCTTGTGCTGCCGCGGCCGCGCAAGCCCCCTCCGGGGCCGTAGCTCAATTGGTTAGAGTACCGGACTGTCGATCCGGTGGTTGCGGGTTCGAGTCCCGTCGGCCTCGCTCCGCAAAGTCTCGCATGGCGTCGCAAGTACCTGCACGTGCGAGGCTTTTTCTTTGCGCGGCGGGTTGCCGAACCCCGGCGCTGCGAGGTGTTGCCACACGATGCGGCGGTTTAACGCTGCGCTTTTCGCTGCGCCTTCCGGATCGGAACCGTTAACCATTTCGAACACGTCATCGGTCAGCTGAAGATAGTGTCGTTCGGACACTCTCATCGAGTGCCCGATCCACGTGCGGACGGCGTGCTGGGGACACGTGCTTGGTGACCTTGAGTTTGGAGCGTTTCAAAGTGAAGCAAAAGGTGTGTCGGCTGACGGAAGCACGATTGTCGGGTGGGAACGAAATTCACTGAGACAATATGAGGGATGGGTCGGTCGCGTACCAGATTTGTCTGCGGCATTTCCAGGTGACATGGACAACGATCTGGATACCGATTACGACGACATCGATGGTTTCGTACTGGCGCTTTCGTACTGGCGCTTTCGTACTGGCGCTGAACAGCGAGACTGATTATGTAGACCAGTACAAGGTCCCGGCGGTGCTAAACGGTGACATCGATGGCAACGGCGTTCATGACTTCGATGACATCGACGATTTCATTGCCCTACTGAATGCACCTGCAGTCGGCAGAGGAGCTATCCCGGAGCCATGCGGCCTGGAGCTGGCCGCAACTGGGATGATTGCCATGCTGCTGGTGCTTCTCCTCCGCTGGGCACGCCCGATGCGACTGGCGCGGCGAAGCTGGCTTGCAGATCCGCGCGCCATGAGTACGGCGATGATGTAGGCAGCAGGAAAGCCGGCGTCGTGTGGCATGCGATGCCGTTGGCGGATCCAACGCCAACAACATCATCGCACCGGTTCGATATGCCGCGTGTCGGCGGAGGCGAGTTGATTCGTGGTCAGAGAAGGTCGACCCCTGGGTCTGGTTCCCGAATTTGGCGGGCGCCGCGCGAATTGGCAATGGGTCCCATGGCTTTTTTTCCGCGCCGGATCGACAACGAATCATCGCGCAGCAAGCGCCCCCAATTTGTCGAAACGACCAAAAACGCAGCGCGCCGCGCGTGAATCAAAAAGTCTCGCGCAGTGTAATTGACATGGCATGCCGCACGGCATAGTATCGCGTCGGTCGAGCGCGTGCGCGCTCATTTACAAAAGCGGCCCGCAAGGTGTCGTGAGCACCAGGCGGGCCTAGGCAATTTACCTAACTGGCGGTAAACGCCATGTCATCCAGTGAAAAGGTTCTCGGTAGCTTTAGCAAGGGCACGGCAGGTAGCGTGTCGATCAATTTCAGCATCTCCGGCGGGGTGCACTGCGACACCGGGTGCATCCATCATCCGCAGAGCACGGCGGACGGCGCCACCGGCGCCTGCTACGCGGTCCGGACGGAGAACCGGCCCGATCGGGCGCAGCTACTGTCGAAACTCGCGCGGCATGAGGTCACACCACCTGCGCTCGTCTGCGGGCGGGCGCTCTCGCGCACCAGGGGCCTTGTGTCGTGCACTAAGGGCTGCGAAGTTACGACGGGCCGCAGCGAAGCGCAGGACGGCGACGACGGGCCGCGAGTGCATCGTGTGCCCTGCAGTGGTCGTAAGCGTCCGCCACCGGTCCGATCGGGCCCGCACGAGCAAGGCCAAATGCGGCAACTGCATCGCGTGTGCGCTGCCGCACATCGATATCGTTTACCCGTTGCATTGACCAGATGACCAGTTTCTATGAACGAACCAACGGAGCGCCAATTGCGGTCCGCCTGCGTAGCGGCGCAGGCCCTGTGTGAGATGATCATCACGCAGGGCCTGTGGCCTGCGCTGGATCGGAAGAGCCTCGAGGAATTGAAGGCCAGCGTCCGGGCGACGCGCGACCGCTGCCAGGCTGCCATCCAGGCCTGCGACGAGGACGCCCCGGGCCAATCTTGACCCGGGCCATATTTCCCGCGTCGGGACTGCGGCAGTGAAAGAGTCATCCCCCGTCGGCAATCGCCCGCTGGCGGGCCGATGTTTCAGGACGTACGCACGCGCGGAAGTGTAAAGCCTGGTCCAGAAAAGGTGTCAGGAACCTTTTTATTGCCGTATCGGCCTTTGGCGCTTGCATTCTGGAGCAAAAAAGGTTCCTGACACCTTTTCTTCACTTTTCTTCACTCGCGCGATTCCGCACAGGTAACCCGTCGACCGCACGCGGTGATTGACACGAAGGTCAATGGCGCGCGACGCGTGTCGTGCAAGGAAAATCCGCTGGATTGTCCAATGCGGGGTGACACCGAATGCCAACCGAGACGGGCCACGCTGAGAAAACAGGGCAATTTCGCCACGCACAACTCACGAAACTCGAGTCGCTTGTTAAAATGATCGAAGCTTCGCAGCGAAAGCGGCTTCCTGCATCGTCAATCCTGGGGAACGTAGTCGGAAAAGGATCGACCAAATGGCGACAGAAACACAGTCCAAAATGCAGGGTTATTCGTTCCTGATCTCGGAAACCGATGCACAGTCCGTATTTACTCCCGAGGATTTCACGGACGAACACCGCCAGTTCGCCGAATCGGCCGATCAGTTCGTGGACCAGGAAATCATGCCCGATGTCCAGGCCCTGGAAAGACTGGACCGGGAACTGCTCACGCGGAAGGTCAAACAGGCCGGCGAAGTCGGGCTCTTCATGATCGAAATCCCGGAGGCCTACGGCGGTCTGGGGCTGGATCTGATCAGCCAGCTTGTGGTCACCGAACGCCTCGGACGCAGCGGCGGGTTTTCGGTGGCGTATGGAGTGCAAACCGGCATCGGCTCGGAGCCGATTCTGTTTTTCGGCACGCCGGAGCAGAAGGAGAAGTACCTTCCCAGACTGGCCACCGGAGAGTTGATCGGGGCCTACGGTTTGACCGAACCCGGATCGGGATCCGACGCGTTGGCGGCTCGCAGCACCGCCACGCTGTCCGAGGATGGCCAGCATTACGTATTGAACGGAAGCAAATGCTTCATCTCCAACGGGGGCATTGCGGATCTGTACACCATCTTCGCCAAGGTCGACGGCGACAAATTCACCGGGTTTTTGATTGAGAAGGACACACCCGGTTTTTCGGTGGGCGCCGAAGAACAGAAAATGGGGATCAAATCCTCCAGTACCACCACGCTGACGCTCGAGAACGTCAACGTTCCCGTCGACAACATCGTTGGGGAGATCGGGAAGGGTCACAAGATTGCTTTGAATATTCTCAACCTCGGCCGTTTGAAACTCGGGATTGGAGCGATCGGCGCCATGAAGGATGCACTCCAGGAAGCCCTGGCCTTTGGCGCTCAACGTAAACAATTCCAGACACGGCTCGTCGACTTTCCGCTGCTGCAACAAAAGATTGCCGGTATGGTCACCGCGACGTATGCGAGCGAGTCGATGAGCTATCGCACGGCGGGTTCGATCAACGAAGGCATCAAAGAAGCTGCCGCGGACGCCTCGACCATGTTCGCGAAGCACCTGGCCGCCCTGGAAGAGTTTTCGGGCGAGTGTGCCATGAACAAGGTCTACGACAGCGAGTGCCTGGGTCGGGTCGTCGATGAAGCCCTCCAGATGCATGGCGGTTACGGCTTCATCGAGGAATACAGCGTGGCCCGAGGCTACCGTGACGCACGGATTTCTCGCATTTACGAGGGGACCAACGAGATCAACCGGCTGTACATCACCGGCAACCTCTTGAAACGAGCGATGTCCGGGCGATTGCCGCTTGTGCGGGATGCGCAGAAAATTGCGGAAGTGGTCCGCGGCGCGCCTGGGCCGCCGGCGAGGAACGGAAGTCCCCTTCCCGACGTGGCCCAGGCGGTTGCCAACACCAAAAAACTATTCCTGTTCCTGTGTGGCGCGGTCGCTGAGAAGTTGATGCCGGACTCCGAATCGATCAACAAGCAACAGGAAGCGCTCGCCTGGATGGCCGATATGGTGACGGAAATATTTGCCCTGGAGTCCTCCTTCCTACGCGCGGTCAAGCGGATTCACGCCGGTGACGATACCGCCAGTCTTCATGAAGACGTTGCCCGCTATCAGATGGCGGATTCAACCAGCAACCTGGAACGCTCTGGAAGAGAACTGATCGACGGTTACTTCGCGGACGACAGTCGAACGACGATCCTGGAGACATTCCGCAGGCTCACCGATTGGCCGCATGTGAACAAGGTGGAGATCGGGCGTCGTCTGGCGCGGGCCGCCGTGGCGGCCGAGAAGTATCCGTTCGAGGTGCTGGGGTAAGTCGTCGTCCACCAGGAAGGTGATGGGAGTTCATGAAAGTCGTCGTTTTAGTGAAACAGACGTTTGCCACCGAAGCGCGCATTGCTCTCGACGATTCCGGGGAGATCGCGGATGAGAAAGTCAAACGAGTCGTCAATCCGTACGACGAGTTCGCCGTCGAAGAGGCCGTGAAGATGCGCGACGCCGGCACGGCCGAACATGTGACCGTGGTGTCAGTAGGTCCCGAATCGGCGGCGGATGCCTGCCGGCACTGTCTGGCCATGGGCGTGGATGACGCAATCCTGATCGATGAATCGGAAATCGAAACGGCCGACGCATTCTCGGTCGCTGAAGTGCTTGGCGCGGCACTGAAAGACATGGAATTTGACCTCCTCCTGGCCGGATATGTCGCCGTCGATGATAATGCCTCGCAAGTCGCCGTCCGCGTGGCGGAGATTCTGGATCTGCCGCAAATCAACGTGGTGAGCAGGATCGAGGTAGGAGACGGCGAAGTGACCGCGTGGCGAGAGGCCGACGGCCAGACCGAGGTGACCACCGCGAAGTTGCCCGCATTGGTGACGACGGACAAAGGGATCAACAAACCACGTTATCCCAAGCTGCCCAACATCATGAAAGCGAAGAAGAAACCGCTGGTCACCAAATCCCTGCGCGATCTGGGGATGGCGGCTCCGGCACCCAAAGTGAAGGTGATCAAGCATTCGCTGCCCGCTGCCAAACAGCGCGCGAAGCTATTTGAAGGAACCCCCGCGGAAGCCGCCGCACAACTCGTCGAAGCATTGCGCAACGAAGCGAAGGTAATTTGAGGGAGTGCCGAAAATAAGGAAGACAAGGAGCACTGTTGTTCAAAGCGACGCTGCTCATGGACCCGGGGCGACCTGTGGGAACTCGGCGCACGGGCCGTTGGAGGCGGGCTCTGGAGTTTGTTTTCCGCGCCGCCATCAATAAGAGCCTTGAACAATACCTCTAACAATAGTGCCTGTTCGTCTGCAGACTCGCGTTTTGGGTAACGCATCCCTGTTTTGTTGTTGGACCCTATAAACACTATGTCCCAGGATGTGTTTGCCTTTATCGAGGTCCAAAACGGGGAAATCCGCCCCGTCACCAGCCAGGTGGTGGCGACTGCGCGCCGCGTTGCCGAGGCGCGGGGAGGCAAGGTTCTGGGGCTTCTGGTCGGCTCCCAGCTGGATCGTATGACCGGCCAGGCTGCGGGCATCGGTGTCGACCGGCTCGTGGTCGTCGATAACGCCGCGCTTTCTTGCGCAACGACGGAAGCCTATACGGCCGCCGTGGCAGGAGCCCTCCAGCAATTGGGCGGGGGGGCCCTGTTTGTCGGCAATACCGCAGTCGGCAAGGATATCGGTCCGCGCGTTGCCCACAGACTCGGTCTGGGGATGGTCTCCGACGTTGTGGCGATCGAACGGGCAGAAGGCAACCCCCGGTTCCGGCGCCCTATCTATGCAGGAAAGGCTTTTCGCACCGTTGAGGTTCAGGAAAACGATTTTGTCGTTTCCATCCGGGCCAACGCGTTTCCACCCGCGGCAGCGGCCTCCAGTCCCGCCGAAACAACGCACGTCGAAGTTCCGATCGATCCCACATCTTTCAAAACCCGCATCCAAGAGGTGATCGAACGAGGCGGCGGTCAGGTGGATCTGACAGAAGCGGACGTCATCGTATCCGGGGGCATTGGAGTAAAGGGCTCTGGCGGCTACGAGACCCTCAAATCGCTTGCGGACCTGTTGGGCGCGGCAATCGGAGCCTCCAGGGCGGCCGTCCTGGCCGATTACATCCACCCGTCGCACCAGGTCGGTCAGACGGGCAAGACGGTCAGCCCCAGCCTGTACATTGCCTGTGGCATCAGTGGAGCGATCCAGCACCAGGCAGGGATGTCCACGTCCCAATGCATTGTGGCAATCAACACGGACCCGGATGCTCCCATCTTTGAAATAGCCGACTACGGGATCGTCGGTGATTTGTTCGAAGTCGTTCCCGCCCTGACCGAGGAAGTGAAGAAGCTGCTGGCATAGCGCGGCACCGTCCGAACGGTCCGCGCTGCCGCGGAGGCCGGCAAGCAGTTTTTTTTTCGGCCACCGGGGCCGGGAGATCGTAATACGCAACGCGCGTCATAGGCTATCCGTCCATGAATCCCCACCTGACCCGTCCCGTCTACTGGAACGTCGAATATGTTGAACCGCTGATCCCCGTTGCCGGGATCCTGCTGCTGGCCGCGCTGGTACTCGGTCTTTACCGGCGGTGGAGGCGCTGGTCGTTGTTGGGGACCCCCGAGGTCTGTTGGGATCGCCCGATGAAACGATTGGGGCGTGTTGTTCGGAGCGGCTTCGGGCAGAAACGCGTCTCCGAATACGCGTACGCCGGTGTCACGCACGCCCTGATGTTCGCCGGCTTTGTGCTGTTGTTCATCGGTACCTGCCTGGTGGCGATCGAACGGGACATCGGCCAGATCCTGCTCGGATTCGGTCCCGTCGCGTTTCTGAGAGGTTCCTTCTATACCGTCTTCTCGTTCGTTCTGGATGTGGCCGGCGTCATGGTCATTGTGGGCTGCGGGATGGCGCTGTTCCGCCGATACGTCAGAAAACCTTCCTATCTGCAGGGACGCCCCGCGTACGGAATCTGGGTGGTTCTCCTGCTGGTGGTTTCGGTCACGGGATTCTATGTCGAAGCGGCTCGTATCGCACATGCGGGTTTCGTCATCCGAGGCGAGAGCATTGTGGAAACGGAGGCGTCGGTGGAGAAGTGGGCATCCCCCATCGGGTATGCTCTGGCCACGATACTTCCCAGTGCGGCCGTCGCTCCACGTATCCAACACGCGGTGACCTGGTGGTTGCACGGATTGCTCTCGTTCGGATTCATTCTGGGGTTTGCATTCGGCGCCATGCGCCACGCGGCTACGGGGCTGGCCAACATCTTTTTCGCCCCGCTCGACCGTTCGTCCGGCACGCTGACACCGATTGCCGACATGGAAGAAGCCGAATCGTTTGGTGTGTCCTCGGTCGACCAGTTCCGCTGGAAGACACTGTTCGACAGCGATGCCTGCGTGAGTTGCGGTCGATGCGAGATCCACTGCCCGGCTTCCATCACGGGAAAACCGCTGTCGCCCCGGCGTATCGTGCTCTCGATCAACAAAGCATGGGAGTCCGCGACCGGGAGGATTCTGGCCGGCGATTCGTCCCAACAACGCGAACCGATCGTGGACCGCTACATCACTTCGGACGAACTGTGGTCGTGCACGACGTGTGGCGCCTGCATGCACCAGTGCCCAGTCGCCATCGAGCACGTACCCGCCATCGTCGACTTGAGAAGATCGTTGGTGATGATGGAAAGCCGGTTTCCCGAGGAAGCCCAACTGACGCTTGCCAATCTCGAGACTGCCGGCAACCCGTGGGGGTTGGACAACGAGTCGCGAGCCGACTGGGCCAAAGATCTGAACGTTCCCACGCCGGAGAAAGAACCCGATCCGGAGGTTCTCTTCTGGGTGGGTTGCGCGGGGTCGTTCGACGCGCGGGCCAGATCTACGAGCCGGGCACTGGTCAAGATACTGAACGCGGCCAGAGTTCGATTCGCGATCCTGGGCGCCGAGGAACGCTGTTGCGGCGACCCGGCACGCCGCATTGGTCACGAATACCTGTACCACATGCTGGCTGAGATGGCCGTGCAAACACTCAATGGCCATGGAATCAAAAAAATCGTCGCTCCCTGCCCGCATTGCTTTCACACGTTGCTCAATGAGTACCCGCAACTCGGCGGTCACTACGAAGTGGTCCACCACGCCGATTATATCGCGGAACTCATTTCCGCAGGCCGTCTTCAAGGCCTATCGGGAAACGGCGATGTTTCCACTGTCTATCACGACTCCTGCTACCTGGGGCGTCATAACCAGGTGTACCAGGGCCCGCGTGACGCGTTGCGTTCTGCCGGTCTGCCGCTGGTGGAAATGCCGCGTTCGGGGCCGGAGAGCTTTTGTTGCGGCGCTGGCGGCGGCCGGATGTGGATGGAGGAGACTCTGGGCGACAAGAGCGTCAACATCGAGCGTTCGGAGGAAGCGATACGGACCTGCGCCGAGCAGGTTGCCGTGGCGTGTCCGTTTTGCAAGACGATGATCGCCGACGGTGTGAAAGAGAAAGGTCGGGAAGACCTGCCCGTCCGGGATGTCGCCGAACTGGTGGCCGACAAGCTGGGCGAATAGGCGTTACCAGACACGAACGTCATTTTGTTCTGCTTCACGAAATAAAAGGAAATCGGTACATCTGACCCCTAACACGCTCGCGAGCAGCAGCGCGGCGAGGATCGCCAGACCGATCGCCGGCGGCTCGGGCACACGAACACTTGTGGACGGTGTGCGCAAAATCGCTACGAAGCCGCCGATGTCGTCGAAGTCCAGATCTCCGTCCCCGTCCGTGTCCCCTTTCAGCTGCGGCGGCACCCCGTAGATCGATTCGTACTGGTTCGGATTGGTCAGCCCCACCACCAGTTCATCGATGTCATCGAAGTCCACATCCCCGTCGCAGTCCATGTCGCCCGTCGTGGGCGGCGCGAAAGTGACGACAGTCGCTGCGTTCGTGCCGCCGGCCGTCACGAGTCCGAAACTTCCCGTGAAAAAAGAGTCGAAGGCGATCGACACGGACTGCCCCAGCAGATCGCCCAACAACAACTGGTCCGGATCGACAAGCGTATGAAGTTCACCGCCGCTCTCGCCGTTGACGCCCACCACAAGCGTTTCCTCGACAAATGCCCCGTCTGCGAACACGGTTCCCGGACCCGTGCTGCCCAGCAACGCACCGTCGGAAACGCGCCACGCGCCGACATGCGGTTTGACCGCGGCATCAATATACTCTCGGAATACCACGGCGTCGTCTCCCGGCGCGTCGATGACGCCACGGAAGTCCGCCAGGAACGACGCATCCACCGGCTGCTGCCACGCTGACGTATCGATGACCGTCGAATCCAGGGTGACCGGATCGATCATCCAGACCTTGGACCCGACGGCCATGCGTCCACTTTCACTGATGCCAATCGCTGTGTCCGATGGGCCGGTGCCGTCCAGCGCCCTCACGCCCTGGGACAATGTCCCCACGACAGCCTGGCTTTCGAATCCCACGAAGACGCCGGTCGATGCGATGTCTTCCAGCGTGCCCGCTGCGAAAGGGTCCGCCACAAAGGCGGGCGAAGACGGGTCCTGCCAGAATGTAGGCGAGAAGGCATCGCCGATTGACGCATTCGCGCTGCCGCCGACATACAGGGCGTTGCCCGCGCCGTCAGCAGCGACTCCTGTCACGCTCCCGCCCGGATCGCCCACGCCGGGATCGCTCAACTGGGAGTGACTCGTGAACGGTTCCAACGCGAAGACCGTTCCATCCGCCGGGTCGACGCGTTGCCTGGCCCCGACGCCGCTCTCTTCACCGACGACATGCACGACGCCGGCCACGGAAGCCGCGCCCAACACCAGATCCACATCCACCGGGTCCGACACGACATCGACCCGTCCCACGAGTTCGTGAATCGTCTTTCCGGCGACTGGATCCGCCGGGCAGCCGAGCAATGCGAGGACGGCGGCCCGTGCAATCAATGGCCAACAACAACGCATCGTGTCCCTCCCCTTCTCGCATACCAAGGCGCCTCGGTCCCCATCAGTATCCCGCACGGCGTGTGGAAATGCTAATTTTCCTCCTGGGCGTGAAACGCTCCCCGCGGCGACGGCGGAAGTTTGTTGTTTCCCCGCGTGGCGCACTTGCCATGAGTTCCGGCATCCCTTGGGAAAAGATAGCACCCGTTTTTTGGGAAAAAACTGCTCTTGTTCCCCGGGGGCCTCCCGGGTAAACTTCGCCCGTTTCTCAAAGGTGGAGACAGTCTGCCAAGCAAAGTTGCACTCCGGCGCGAGGGTTTCCCTCCGGCCGGTGCCCGCCCGCGGCTCTCTTGCGGCACGGTACAGCCCATACAGCCCGCCACCACTTGACTTGGAGCAGAAAAGGTGTCAGGAACCTTTTTTGCTCCAGAATGCAAGCATCGAAGGCCGATACGGCAACAAAAAGGTTCCTGACACCTTTTCTTCCCCCAGAGAGGAGTGCGCGTCCATGTTGGTACTCAGTCGACGTAGAAATCAGGTGATCCAGATCGGCGAGAACATTCGCATAACGATCGTCAACATTCGCGGCAGTTGCGTTAAATTGGCCATCGAGGCACCCCGCGAAGTGCCCGTCCATCGCGCGGAAGTCCGCGCCCGCATCGACGCGGAGACTTACGGCGTGGAAGCCGCCGCCGCGCTGGCCTCGCCAGCGATCAGCGAGGTTTAGGGCAGAAAAGGTGTCAGGAACGAATGGCACTTGAACTTTTCTAACGCCATGCGGCCATTCGTCTTTTGTAGTTTTCTCTTGGTTCGCGCATGAGCTTGTGTTTCTTGGGTCGTCGTTTCCTCACGCGGGGTTCGTCTCGGTCGGGGCGGTTGCCGACGACGTGGGTGGCAATGGCTTTCAGGAGTGCGTCGCACCAGTCGGCAATCGAGACGCTCGCGCCGAGCACGGGCAGCAGGTTGTTCAGGGTTTGCAGCGTGCCCTTGAAACGTACCGTCCAGGGCTCCACGCCGGCCTGGCAGGCTACCACGGCCATCAATCACGGGCCGGATGAGATTCTAACCGGGCAGGTTGTCGCGCGGCGTGCAGTACGCGCCCGTGTCTGCCGAACAGGGGCGCAGGCCGCCGGCCAACCGCCAAGCGATCAACCTCGCAACGGTATCGCGGCAGGAATGATCGGCGCTCACGAACACACACACAAGCGAGACCTTTTATGTCCATACCGCCTTACGCAGAAACCACGTAGAAAAGTTCAAGTGCCATTCGTTCCTGACACCTTTTCCAGCCGGTCGGTGGGCGACGAGGGCCGGTGCGCGATGTCGTCGAAGTCCACGTCGCCGTCTCCATCCCAGTCGCCCGGCAGTGCGGGCGGCAGTGGCAGGCCGTG
>Ga0315534_1001945_pt1 | contig 14214 bp, 13 predicted proteins | sample SalMarSW160240MG_FD_203094 | JGI IMG/M metagenome (GOLD analysis project Ga0315534, IMG submission 203094) | Salt marsh sediment microbial communities from the Plum Island Ecosystem LTER, Massachusetts, United States - Salt Marsh Sediment SW1602-40 ... | reverse complement strand
GCTAGGCAAGGTGGCCACGTCAGAAAGCTGGCCATCTTGGCCATCTTCGTTGTTTTGAGGGGTGGTTTTTCCGGGAAGGTGGCCAACTTGGCCACTTTTTGGGGTGGCCATCTTGCTTGCCTCAGGCAAGTACCAAACCCACAGCCATTGCCCGTCTCCGCCTTGCTCGCGCCTGGTTCTGACCCCCACACGCTCTTTAGCCCTGCGGACTGTTCGCCAAGCAACACCGGCGTCTTCGGCCTCCCGCTCGACTTGCTTTGCCATCTTCGGCCCATCGGCCAAAAGCTCCCGCAGGAACGCCTCGGCTTCCTGGCGCGGCAACCCGCCGCTTTCGGCTTCCGCCGCCAAGGCGTCCTTAGCCGTTATGTCAACCGGGTCGGGCTCCCATTCGACACGCGAAGTCGGAATATCATTGCCAACGATGGTCTGTCGGACCTTGCACGCCAGCCCTTGAGGCTCTGGAGCAAGGTTGTTTTTGACTCCCAATAAAAGGCGGCGCTCCCTGTTTTCGTCTTCGGGGTCTTCGACCAAAGCGAACGCCATTCGCGGCGCACCAACAAAAGCAATCGAGCCGATAAACCGATGAATGGGTTTTGACCCTATGGCTGCCCCCGACTTGCTGAAATGCGTTACCGACAACACAGCAACGCCAGTCCGCTCCGCCATCGCACTCAGCGGCTCAAGCACGCCTCTGATTTCAGAATTGTTGTGCGAGTTGGTCTTGCCGAGATAGGAACTAATCGGGTCGATAATGACTAACGCCACGTCGCCAAACTCTTTGATTTGTTTCTCCAGTAAACAAATATCACTCTCAAGGTTGAAGCTACGGCTTGAGTCATAGGCTTTCTTAACGGCAGATATGGTGTGAACGCTGCCAAGGTCTGCCTCTGCCGCGTGAAGGCGTGGAACAACAGTGCTGGCCTCGCTGTCTTCCGCTGACAGAATCAAAATGGATCCTTTCGGCGCGCGGCCTTCGCCGCATGGCCACTCGCGGCCCATGCTGATCTGCGCAGCGATGTAGGTTGACAGTTGCGACTTGCCGGTCCCCGGTTCGCCGGCAATGCAAGTATGCGCGCCAATGGCGAGGCGACCCGGCCACAGCCACTCGACCGGCTTCATTTCGATTTCAGATGCACAACGGCAAACGAGTTCGCCAAGGTCACCATCTTTCGGAATGGTACTCATGCGCTCGCCCTCCTTGCATCAAGAAAGTCAGCAAGCGCTGAGGACAGCTGGCACCAAGCCCAACAATCATCGGGCAAGCATTCGTCGCCAGGGTCAGCGTAGCGAATGCGGGAGTCTAAGGCTTCTCTTTGTGCGGCCAGTTCATCAAGAACACGAGACCAGGCAGTAAGCCGCGCCCTTCCTTGGCGCACCATCGCGAGCGACGCGCTTCCACTCTTGCGGGAGGCGTAGCCGTGGCCTATAACCAATCCCGTCGCGACTTCGTTTGTCTCTGTTACCTTCTTTGCAGCGCCGCCCCGCCTCGCAAGTTGGGCGGCGTTTGCTATCCCCGGTGGGCTTTCGCCAGTTGGGAAAATTCTCGTAACGCATTGTTCTCTCACGTTTGCCTTTTCTCCTTGGTTGGGAGAAAAGCGCTTTGAAATCAATGAAGCGGGATGGACTCTGACTCCGTCAATCTAGGTTCGAATCCTAGTCCCCCAGCCATTTCATGCGGAACCTTGCGTGGTGCTTGCAACCCCGCCCCGCCCGGGAATGGAACGACTAGGCCGCGGCGGCGAGAAAGCCGTCGATGAAGGCACCAAGTTCGTTCCAGTCGGTGAACTCGCGATCCTCGCTTCCCTGGGCCGGCCCGCCGTCCCCCACGACGATGAACCGTACGATCTGCTCCTGGAAGTAATCGTAGTTGGTGAAACGTAGCGCGCCGCCGAGCAGAAGAGTCTTGGCCGGCCGCCAGGCCGTGGCGGAGAGAAAGGTCTCGACGTATTTCTGGGCCTCGGGTCGCGCCCCTTCCAGCACCGCCGACAGGCTCACGGAAATGAACGCCGACGGCTTCTGCTCGAGAAGCGGGCGATGCGCCATGACGAAGTCTCTGACGCTTTCCTGATGATATTCGTGGTGGACCGACCCGGCGACGATGAACGCGTCGAAACGCTCAAGCGCAAGGGCGGAGTCTACGGCAGCGCTATCACGCAATTCGGCGTCATGGCCGCGTTGGCGGACATGATTTGCGATCCATTCGGCGATCTTGCGGGTCTGACCTTCGGTCGATCCATAGATAATGAGGACGTTCAAGAGTGCCCCCTCGCCGGCACGAGACCGCTTAGACGTGAACCGGCGGCAGCGAGACCGCCGCGCTGATCAGCGGATGTTCTGCCAAAGATACTCTTCGTCATCGAGCCGGTCGATCTCCATCCCCTTGAAGTCGCTCCGTGAGATGACGCCCAAGATGCGACCGCTATCGACCACTGGCAGGTGACGAAAGCCGCGATTATTCATCTCGTGCAGAGCATCGATCGCGCGGCACTCGGGCGCAATGGTGATGGGGTTAGGCGTCATGACTTGGCCGAGCGTGGCGGTCTCGGCCTGCCTACTTTCGGCCAGCGCGCGCACCGCATCGCGGGCGGTGAAGATGCCGGCCAAGTGCTGCTCATCGTCAACCACCAGCACCGAGCCAGATCTGCACTCGCACATGCACCGGCATGCTTCCTGGACAGTTGCCGCTTTCGGGAGCATTAGCGGGTTCTGGTCCTTGACGATCTCTGCGAGCTTTCGGTTGATCATGACGCGTTCCTCCGGCGCAACTGAAGGTTTTTAACGCGTTTCCTACCGGATCGGAAGCGGGCGGGCCTTGACCCGCATCAAATCCTGAATGCGGCAACTCTTCGCTTGGGACCTTGCAAGGGGGCGGCTACAGTCCACCCCGGAAAGCGATCGTCTGGGAGGACCGCATGCCGCGATTGGGGCTTTCTTTGTTGGTCTTGGTCTCCGGCCTGCTGTGCGGAGCCCACGGTATGGGCACGAGCGCGCTTGCGGCGAACGCCGATCTGTCTCGCTGCATTGATACTTCAACCATACTTGCGGCGGGCGGCGATGTGTCCAATCAAGACCTCAAGGCCGCCCAGAGCGCCTGCACGCGCCTCAAGCAGGCCTCACCTGACAGCAAGACCCTGGCGCGAATTGATCACGCGGCCGAGACGATTGACGAAGAAGTGCAGCGGCGCGCGGGCCGTTAGCAACGAATGAGGCCGGCCCGCCATCTCTCCGGGAGCAGGCGGCGTAACATCAATTCGATGCGGCCGAGCGGTGCCGCGTTCTCATAGCGGCCTTTGCTCTGAACCACGATGGCTCTCGGGCCGGCGTGCTTTTCGAGCCATTTTGGCCCCGGCCCGCGCATGTAATGCAATTCAGGCCGGTAACGATCTGACAAATACCTCATTTTGAGGTCCCATAATCCCCTGGCCGGCCAAACCCAGAGCCGGCTGCGTGACCCTCAGCGTGGACCTCGGGTCGTTGCCAATGGGTTTATTTCCGGCCGCAGCGCCGAGTTCTCGACGCTAGGGTTAATCGAATGTGCTTTTGCGGAGGGACCTGCGGGCGAAACGGCGGCGTTTGCTCCCGGCCGCCCTTCTGGGCTAGGCAGGGGTCCCTCCAAACTGGGCAGGTGAAGCAATGATCTTAAGCACGCGCCGCCGGGCGCTCGGCCTTCTTTTTGCAGCGACGGCCGCCGTCAGGCTTCCGGCCCTGCGACCTGCGTCCGCCGCCGCCAAAAAGAAGAAGGACTGTTACGACTCGAAGGCGTTCGGCTCCTGGACAGCGCAAGCGACCGACAGCCTGGCCGGCGCCCGGAATAAGGAAGTGCGTTTCACTGGCGAGGCATGCGATCTTCGCATCGAAGTTCAGGTCGCGGCCAGTTTCGAAGGAAAGATCGTCGTCTACGGCGATCCGGACAGGACGCGGCTACCCAAAAAATTCCTCATCAAGCCCGAAAACCGCCTACTCGCCTGGACCGACGACGGCAAAGAGGCGGTCAACGAGCCGCTCTGTGGCAATTGCACGGATATTTTCGACGACAAGGTGAGCATCGTGCTCCCGCTTGCCTGCGCGCCGCTGTTTCGCGAGAGCAAGTCCATCGACATGGCCGTCGAACTCCCCGGCAAAGAGCAATGCCGCTTCTCGCTCGACGGCGAAACCTTGCGCGCGGCGCTCGATTGGGCCTCTGCGCGACAGGTCGAGCTCGCGCAAGTCTATGCCGAGGATCAATGTACGCCCCCGCCCGGCGGCTGCTTCATCACCACCGCCTGTTGCGAGGCTCTCGGACTTGACGATGATTGCTTCGAGTTGCGGGCTCTGCGGCGCTACCGCGACGAGGTGCTGGCGAGACGGCCAGGGGGGACCGCAGACATCGCCACCTACTATGCCGTTGCCCCCCTTATTCTGGCGCGGCTTCCGCGTTCTACCCGCGCGACGCTGCTCCGAGCCCTCTACGCCCGCTTCATCCTCCCGGCCGCAATCGCCGCGAGCCTTGGCCTCAACACCCTCGCCTATCGCCTCTATGCCCGCATGCTTGGGGACCTCGTGTCGACCTTCGTGCCCGGAACAGCTGGACAATTAGCCTCGGAACGTCCCGTGAGGCCCCGGCTTTGCCGCATTCAGGCCGACAAGACGCCCCACTCCAGGCCTAGCTTTTGAGGTAACAAAATCGCGCCCGTCCGCGGGCGCTGATGCACTGAAAAAGGCGGGGAACACATGGAACGGAAGGAGGCACTTGGCCGTTGAGCACAGCGACGCACGCGCTGCGCGGGTGCGTCACAACGGGGGAAGCGGGGCGTGGCCCGCGCGCGGGGCATTCGCGCGGGCGAGGTAGGGAGCAAGATTATGGTCGGTTCCACGACGCCCGCTTTGGTGCGGTCTGACGAGCAATCCGAGTGGCAGTCTGAGGAGCAATCCGACTGGCATCCGGTCCATCGCGCCAATGCGCTGTTGCGCGAAGCCCTGCAAAGCACGACCGAATCCGTCGAGACGTTACAAGCCCGGTACGGCATCGAATCCCTGTCGAACGCGATCGAAAGCGCGATGGAGGGGGTGCAGATCACCTATCCGACGCCGCTGGCGACGCGCTTCGACAATCTCGCCGCCGAGGAGAGGACGATCTCATGCCTCGAGGCGCTGGTTGGTCCTGTTCGGGAGGTTCCTGCGGATTTCGGGGCCGACGCTGACGGCAGTCCGGCGCTGCACAGACATGACGACAACGGGCCGGCCGCCCTCCCCGCAAAAATCGTCCGCGACGCCGATCCCCACCAAGCCTTCGACGATTCAGAGGACCTGGAGTCCGAACTGGCACTTGAGCCGGAAGTGCCACTCTCTGCCCGGCAGCTCCATATGCGCTCGCTGCTGGGCGAATTCCGGCAGCGCCAGCGTGATGTCAGCCTATTGGTCGCCGCCTCCATCGCCGCGGCACTTCTGCTCACACTTGGGGGTGTCGCGCTGACCGTGAGCCTGACCGGTTCGCCTCCCGCCGCTACCGGTCAACTGACGTCTCCGCGTTCGACTTCCGCCGTCTGGCAAGAGCCCGCACAGGTCGAAACCGCGTCGGCGGACCGTGCAGCCAGGGATGAAACGCTAGCAGATCCGCTCCGGCCCACGGCCGCCCAGACAATTCTTGCCGCCAACGGACGCAAGATTGCTTTAGGCCCGCTCCTGCCCGCGAGCCACGCAAGATACGTTTTGATCCGCGGGCTTCCTGCCGAGTCTCAGCTCTCCACCGGGCAGCAAAGCGGCACGGGGACGTGGATGGTGAAAGGCGACGAAGCCGGCGATCTCACTCTCTCGCTTGGACAGACGCCCACCGGGGACTATCCCATCGAGGTCTACAGTCTTGATACCGGCGACGGCCCGCAGGTACGGCGAAGTCTCGTGCTTCAGGTGGCGCCATCCAATCCAACCCTCGCTAGTCTTTCGGGAACAAATCCCTCCGACTAGCACAGGGAAGGCCGCGGTTGCTCGTCGGAGACAAACCGATCGGGGGAACTTGGGTGACCGCGGCCAACCCCTTTAGACGAGATGACGCCGCCGCAACTCGGCAAGCACCGCCTCGGCAAGAGAGTCGGGCGTCGCCTCGCTGGTGTCGAGCTTGAGGTCCGCCTGCTCCGGCGCTTCGTATGAAGAATCAATTCCGGTGAAGTTGGAAATGAGCCCGGCGCGGGCCTTGCCATAAAGACCTTTAGGGTCGCGCGCTTCGCAGACCTCGAGCGGGGTGTCGACGAAAATTTCGATAAATTCTCCCGACTCGAACAGGTCGCGCGCCATACGCCGTTCCGAGCGGAAGGGAGATATGAACGACACCATGACAATGAGCCCGGCATCGACAAAAAGCCGCGCGGTCTCGGCCACCCTGCGAATGTTTTCCACGCGGTCGGCATCGGTGAAGCCAAGATCCTTGTTGAGACCGTGCCGGATATTGTCGCCATCGAGCAGATAGGTGTGACGGCCCAAAGCGTGCAGCCGCTTCTCCAGCGCATTGGCGATGGTCGACTTGCCAGCGCCGGAGAGCCCGGTGAACCACAACACGCAAGGCTTCTGCTCTTTCAGGCCTGCGCGCGACAGTTTGTCGATCGCTAGTTCCTGCCATTGAACATTAGTGGCGCGGCGCAAGCCGAACTCGATCATGCCGGCGGCAACGGTTGCGTTGGTGAAACGATCGATCAAGATGAACGAGCCGGTATCGGCGTTCTTGGCATAAGGATCGAACACCAAGGGTTTGGTGGTGCTGATATTGCACGAGCCGACCTCGTTGATCTCGAGTGTCTTGCCTGCGACGTGGTCGAGATTGTCGACGTTGAGCTTGTATTTGAGATTCAAGACGGTTGCCGCAGTGGTCTGGTTGCCGCATTTCAATGCATAGGCGCGCCCTGGCAGCATCGGTTCCTCGTCGAACCAGATGATCTGAGTAGCCATCTGGTCGGCAACCGAGGGCGCGCCCGAAGCTAAGGCGATAACATCCCCGCGGCTGACATCGACCTCTTCGGCAAAGGTGAGCGTTACCGCATCGCCTTGTTGCGCCATGTCGAGATCGCCGTCGGCGGTTACGATCCGCTCTACATGGGCGCGCTTGCCCGTGGGATGGATCACGACTTCCTCGCCGCGCTTGATCGCGCCGCTTACTACGGTGCCGGCATAACCGCGAAAATCGAGATGCGGCCGGTTCACCCATTGTACCGGGAAACGGAACGGCTGTTCGCCTTCGCTTCGCTGGACATCGACCGTCTCCAGATGACCGAGCAAGGTTGGCCCATGATACCAATGCATATGCGCGCTCGGGCTCACGACGTTGTCACCCTTCAACGCCGACACAGGAATGGAAGTGACTTGCGAGAAACCAAGTTGGCGAGCGAGGCCTGCGAATTCCTCGGCAATCGCGTCGAACCGCGCCTGGTCGTAATCGATGAGATCCATCTTGTTGACGGCGACCGCAACCTTGCCAATGCCAAGCAGAGACAGGATGCAGGCGTGACGCCGCGTCTGGGTGAGGATCCCGCTGCGGGCATCCACCAACAGCACGGCGAAGTCGCAATTCGAGGCGCCTGTCGCCATGTTGCGCGTGTACTGCACATGGCCCGGTGTATCGGCGACAATGAACTTCCGGCGCGGCGTCGAAAAATAACGGTAGGCGACGTCAATCGTGATCTTCTGTTCGCGTTCGGCTTGCAGTCCGTCGATCAGCAGCGCCAGATCGATCGGTCCCGATTGTCCAGCGCCGGGGCGGCGCTGGCCATGTTCGGCGGCCTCGATCTGATCCTCGAAAACCAGATGAGAATCGTACAGAAGGCGCCCGATCAGCGTGCTTTTGCCGTCATCCACACTGCCGCAGGTGAGAAAGCGCAACAGGCTGCGATCTTCTTCCGCCGCGATCCGGGCGTCGACCCGCCCGCTCGCATCGGACCGTTCGCTTTCGCCGACAACGCTCAAGCGGACCATCAGAAATAGCCCTCCTGCTTCTTCTTCTCCATCGATCCGGCCTGATCGTGGTCGATGACACGGCCCTGCCGTTCCGAATAGCGGGCGGAAATAAGCTCTTCGATGATCTCAGGCACCGTCGTAGCCTCTGATCGGATCGCTCCCGTCAGGGGATAGCAACCGAGCGTGCGGAAGCGCACACGGGCCAATTCCGGCTTTTCGCCAGCGTCGAGCGGCAGCCGCTCATCGTCAACCATGATGAGCGCGCCGCCCCGTTCGACCACAGGCCGATCGGCTGCGAAGTAAAGCGGAACCACCGGAATGTTCTCCAGATAGATATAGGTCCAGACATCGAGCTCGGTCCAATTCGACAGTGGAAAGACCCGCATGCTTTCGCCAGGACCGATCTTGGTGTTGGCGATGTGCCACAGCTCGGGCCGCTGCCGTTTCGGGTCCCAGTTCTGCGCCGCGTTGCGGAACGAAAAGATCCGCTCCTTCGCCCGCGACTTCTCCTCATCGCGCCGGGCGCCGCCGAATGCCGCATCGAAACCATGGGCGGCAAGCGCATGCTTCAGCGCTTCGGTCTTCATGATGTCGGTATAGAGGGCGCTCCCGTGGGTGATCGGCGAGATGCCGTCCTTGATACCCTGCTCGTTGGTATGGACCATAAGGTCGACGCCGAGCCGCTCGGCCTCGCTGTCGCGAAAGGCAATCATTTCGCGGAACTTCCAAGTGGTGTCGATATGCAGCAACGGGAATGGCGGCTTGGCCGGGTAGAACGCCTTCAGCGCCAGATGCAGCATCACCGAAGAGTCCTTGCCGATCGAGTACAGCATGACCGGATTCCGGAACTCGGCCGCGACTTCGCGCATGATATGAATGCTCTCCGCCTCGAGCTGGCGGAGATAGCTGGAAAGACGCTGTTTCATGGCTTGGTTCTCAGGCGGATCACTTGGTCGTCTTCGGAGCGCTCAAGTGGCTCTTCGGCAGGAGACTCCTCCGCAGGAGGCTCCTCGGCGGAAGGCTCCTCCGCGTCTTGCGTCTCGGCGATCGCAGCCTTGCGCTGCTGGGACTTGTAGCGATAGGCGGAAAGCGGAATCGCCGCGAGATAGGTGAGCGAGCCGACCGTGAGGGTCAGTGACGGATAGGTCAAGAGAACGGCGATGAACAGCGCGGCAAGCACGAAAACAGGCAAGACATATTCGCGCGCGATCCGTTGCCCGATAAGCTTGCCGGAAAAGGTCGGCACCTGGCTCACCATGAGGAGCGCAATAGCGAGCGTATAGAGAAGCACGAGCGGCGTCAGGCTCGGCACATGAAGGCCGAGATCCTGAACATAGATTGGCAACAGGAGAATGATCGCCGCCGCCGGCACCGGAACGCCGACGAAGTAATTGCTCTTCCAAGCAGGCGTATCAGCGGCATCGAGAGATACATTGAACCGTGCCAGACGCAGCGCCGCGCACACGGCGAACACTAGCACTGCGATCCAGCCCAGACTGTGCAAATCCTCTAGCGCCCAGTTGAACATGATGATGGCCGGCGCCACGCCGAAATTGACGAAATCGGCAAGACTGTCGAGTTCGGCGCCGAACCGCGAAGAGGCCTTGAGCAGGCGCGCCACCCGTCCGTCAACGCCGTCAAGCGCAGCGGCGAAGACCAGCGCCGCCACCGCCAAGTCCCAGCGATGCTCAATGCCCATGCGAATGGCGGTCAATCCAGCGCACAGTCCGACCAAAGTAAAAATACTCGGGATCAGAACCCTGACCGGAACCTGGCCGCGCGTGAAAACGATCTGCCGCCGCTTGCGGTCCAGTCGCTCAAGGTCAAAAGGAGGAAACATTCGCTACTTCTCCGCCACGCCTGAACTTACCACGGATTTCGCTCCTCGCGCCTCCTCACTGTCTGGCAGTTCCGCCAGCACGGTTTCACCGCCGATCGCCGTTTGGCCTATTTCTACACGAGGGCTAGCGCCGGCGGGCAGGTAGACATCGACCCGGCTGCCGAAGCGGATGAGACCAATGCGCTCGCCTCTTGCCACGCTACTCCCCTCACCGCGGAAAGTCACGATGCGCCGGGCGATCAGCCCGGCAATCATGACCAGTCCGACTTTTTGACCGTCTGGGCCGGCAATCACGAAGCCATGGCGCTCGTTCTCTTCGCTGGCCTTGTCGAGCTCGGCATTGAGGAAGGCGCCGGGCCGATAGGCGCTCGTCACAATGACTCCGCTGACGGGAGCACGCACAAGATGCACGTCAAGAACCGACAGGAATACGGATATGCGCGTCAGCGGTTCGGTCCCGAGCCCAAGCTCGGGCGGCGGCACGGCCGAACCAACCGCGGTGACCCTGCCATCGGCACCGCTTACCGCAAGACCCTTTCGCACCGGTATCACGCGCTCGGGATCGCGGAAGAAATAGGCGCAATAGGCCGTGGCAAGCGCCGCCAACCAGCCAAGCGCCGGTTCCCATGCGAATAGAACAAGAGTGACGAGGGCAGCACCTGCGACGAATTTATAGCCGTCGCGGTGGACCGGGACAAAGGCCCCGAGGATGCTGTCGAGAAGGCTGTGACGGTCGTTCATGGATGGGCGATGCTTGATTTGACGATGTGCTCAGGTCGACGGGAGTGCTTCTTCTTCGAGACGTTCGGCCGGACCCTCGTGCGGCAGTCCATTCTCGTCAAGCGCGTGCGCCAGCCGCTCGCGCGCCTCGTCGGCTTCCCGCTGGCGGGCCCATAGACTTGCATAAAGGCCGCCTTTGGCAAGTAGCTCAGGATGCGTACCCTGTTCGACGATTTCCCCCTGATCGAGCACGAGGATGTTGTCGGCATGCACGACGGTCGACAGACGGTGAGCGATCACCAGGCTGGTGCGCTCGCGTGCCACCCGTTCGAGCGCGTCTTGTATGTCCTTTTCGGTATGGCTGTCGAGCGCCGACGTCGCCTCGTCGAGCATCAGGATCGGCGGTGCTTTGAGGATGGTGCGTGCGATTGCCACCCGCTGTTTCTCGCCTCCCGAAAGTTTTAGCCCGCGCTCGCCCACCAGCGCATCGTAGCCATCCGGGAGCGCCATGATGAAGTCGTGGATTTGCGCAAGCCGCGCCGCCTCGCGCAGCTCTGCCGGGCTCGCGTCGGGCTTGCCGTAGCGGATGTTGTATTCGATCGTGTCGTTGAACAGCACGGTGTCCTGCGGAACCATGCCGATCGCCGCCCGGAGCGAGCTTTGCGTCACGTCCCTAATATTCTGGCCATCGATCAGCACCTTGCCGCCCGTCACCTCATAGAAGCGCATCAGAATGCGCGAGATGGTCGATTTGCCTGCCCCTGACGGGCCGACGATGGCGACCATCTTTCCCGCCGGCACCGTGAAGCTCAACTGCTTGAGAATGGGCCGTTCCGGATCGTAGGCAAACGTCACATTGTCGAACTTGATCTCGCCTTTTTTGACACGAAGCGGCTTGGCGCCCGGCCGATCGATAATTTCTGCCGGCTCATGCAACAGAGCGAACATTGTCTCGATATCGACCAGTCCCTGCTTGATCTCACGATAGACCATGCCCATGAAATTGAGCGGCATATAGAGCTGTATCATGATGGCATTGATCATGACGAAGTCGCCGACGGTCAACACGCCGCGCGTCACGTCGCGCGCCGCCAGCAACATGCAGATCACCAATCCGAGGGTGAATATGAGCGCCTGGCCGGTATTGAGCACGCCGAGCGAGATGTAGGTCCGGATCGCCGCGCGCTCGTAACGTGCCATGGAGGAATCGAAACGCCGCGCTTCGAGGTCCTCGTTGCCGAAATATTTGACGGTTTCGTAATTGAGCAGGCTGTCAACCGCTTTGGCGTGCGCCTCGTTGTCGGATTCGTTCATGTCACGCCGGATAAGGATGCGGCGTTCGCTTGCCACGAACGTAAACCAGACAAAGAGCGCGACGGTCGACAGCACCGCGACGACATAGACCCAGCCGAAATAATAGCCGACCAGGCCGGCGATCATGGCGAGTTCGACGGCCGTCGGAATCGAGTTTAGCACCGCCATGCGGACGATGATTTCGACGCCGGAGACACCGCGCTCGATAACCCGGTTCAGGCCTCCAGTGCGGCGCTCGAGGTGAAAGCGTAGCGACAGGGTATGGAGATGCCGGAAGGTCCGGTTAGCGAGCTGGCGGACCGCGTTCTGAGCGACCACGGTGAACCAAGCGTCGCGGAGCTGGGCGAACAGCACCATCAGCACGCGCCCGACGCCGTAGGCGATGATCAGCACGGCGGGAATGGCGGCCAGCCCGAAGGCCGAGAGTCCAGCGACAGCCTCGCCGCTTGCGTTTCCGGTGAGGACATCGACGACCGTCTTGTAAGCGATCGGCACCGCGAGCGTGATGACTTTGGCCACCACGAGCGCGGCCAGCGCCAACACGACGCGCGAGCGGAGATCGGGCCGGTCGGCCGGCCAGATATAGGGGATCAGTTCGCGCAGGACGCTCCAATGCCCTGCCCGTGCCTGAAGCAGAATGTCGCTTCTCGATTGCGGTAGCCGGTCTCGCATGAAATCGTTCTATCAGCGCCGGATGGGCGCGGCAAAAAGGGCAGCGACCGGGCGCTGCCCCTGCTTTACGGCGTATATAGGCGTCCCGACCATTTCGGCCAAGCGGGTCATTCCACCGGCACCTTCACCTCCTGCTTGGGGTGGATCAGGTCGGGATCGTCGATACTCTCGCGGTTGTCCTCGAAAATCGCCGGATAGCGCAGGCCGCTGCCGAAATACCGCTTGGCGATAGCCCACAACGTATCGCCGCGCTTGACGGTATAAATGTCTTTTGCCCGCTGGCCGTGGTCGGCGTTCACCTGAGCCGAGGCCGTCGATTCCGCGGCCGCCACTTGCGGCGGCTTCGGTACCAGACGCTCAATCGCAACCATGGCCTGGGCCGAGGGCTCGCCCGTCGCCGCATTGATTTGCTCGGCGCGGAAACTGTGCTCTCCGGTGCCGAGCGTCTTCTCCGCAACGGCGCTCCAAATGCCGGCCTGGTCGGCACGCACCGTGGTGAGGAGCTTACCGTCGTGATAAATCTTGATGGTCGCCCCCGGGTCGCTCGTGCCGGTCATCGACACGCTGCCGGACGACGATCCCGTAACTTCGTAGTCGACCGTTTTGAACACGAGCTTCGGTGTAGGCGGTGCCGGTGTGCGCGACTCGATGCCGGGCGAAATGGCATGTGTCGTGCCCCGAGGCGCAGCCACGACGACATCCGATGCTCGCTGCTCTGCCGAGGTCGGCGCGGTCGCCGCCTTCAGCTCGGACGGAGCGGAATTCAACGCGGGCTCAGGCGGCACTGCCGCGGCCGTCGTTGCGGCCCCGACATCGACTTTCACGCGCTCTTGCGATGACAGCGCACGCGTTCCGTCGGGCGAAATTATTTTCAACGACAACATATGATCGCCGGGGGGGAGCGGTTTGTCTAAGACGGCGGTCCACTCCCCCTCGTCATCGACGGTCGCGGTCGCGACCTCCTTGTCGCCACTTTGCACACTGACTTGCCAGCCCGGCGCCGCGCGGCCTGCGACCACGCCTTCACCACTCGGCTGGATCACCACCACGTCGAAGCTAGGCACGGTTGTCGGCTCGCCCTTGCTGCTCAGCTTGCCGGCCGTCTCTGGCTTTGGTTTCGGCTTCGCCGCCGGTTCAGGCCCAAGGGCCGCCGTTTCATGCGACGGCTCCGAAATTTCAGCCGGACGATCCTTGGAAAAGTCAAACGGGAGGAAAGGATCCTTTTGTTGAGCGACGTAGATCGCAGCCGCGCCGGCCGAAAGGCCAACCCCGCTTGCGACAATAATGGCGATCGCTCTTTTGCCGATCATCGGTCGATCCTCCGCCGGCGCTTGCGATGCCTCCGCTTAAGGCGATGTCGCCTTGGGCGCCGGTGGCTCGTCTGATCCTGGCTTCACGCGCTGGATCGTGACCATAGCTCGCGCCGCCAGCATGTTGGTGCTCGCATCGTACTGGTCGGCGCGCAACGTATGGCGGCCTTCATCGAGCTTCATTTCGCTCTCGTGAGTCCACTTGCCGGCGTCATCCGGCGCGACCGTGGCGAGCGGCTTGTCATCGAGAAACAGATAGAGTTCCTTGCCCGGTAGAGCCACCCCGGCAAGGGTCAGCTTACCGGACTCCGCGCCGGTGTCCTGGAAATCGACAGTGTTGACCCTGAGCGGCGCTCGCGGCGGCGGGCCCTCCTTGGCTGAGGGCCCTTCCGCATGCGACACATCATCGGCAAAGACCGGCCCAGGCAGAGCCGCGCC
>Ga0315534_1001944_pt1 | contig 14214 bp, 11 predicted proteins | sample SalMarSW160240MG_FD_203094 | JGI IMG/M metagenome (GOLD analysis project Ga0315534, IMG submission 203094) | Salt marsh sediment microbial communities from the Plum Island Ecosystem LTER, Massachusetts, United States - Salt Marsh Sediment SW1602-40 ... | reverse complement strand
AGGCGCAGCGCGCCTTCTTCTCCGATCGCGTTCGGCCTTTGGAAGATCCAATTCTGCCAAGCGGTCAGCCGCGCGAAGATCTTCGACTCCATCGTCTCCGGCCCGCCAAAGCGGAGATTCGCCTCCATGCCGGTCAGCGCATCGGCGGAAAAGCTCGCGCGCTCCTCCAGGAACACGCGGATTTCGTCCTCCCAGTCGATGTCGTCGAGCGCGAAGGTGACGAGGCCGAGATCCGCCGCTTCGTCGGCATCCAAGTCGTCGCCGATTCTGTTGCGGGCTTTGCCGACCGACTCCGGCTCGCCGAGGAATCGGCTCTCAAGGCGCGTGATACCGTTGGACATCGGATAGTCGCCGAAATTCGCCGGACCCAGCGCAAGCGCGGGCGGAGGCTGGTTATCGCCTTCCAGGCGGCCGACCAGCATGTACGAACGGTCGGCGGCGAACACGAGTTCGGCAAGCGTGCCGGCAAAGCACGATCCGGGCTCCACCAGCGCAACCAGCGTGCGCGAGGTGAGGTCGACGCGTTTGAGCAGGCGCTTCCACTTCAGCCGGATTTCGCGGGCGAGCCAGTGATCCTTGTGGGCTTCGAGGAAAGCGTCGTAGGCGAGCACGGCGGCGCGGTCGCCGTCAGACTTGAAGATGATCGCGGCGGTGTCGAGCTCGTTGAACCGCAGGTCGAGAATGGCGTCGTCGAGTTCGCGCGCCAGCTCGAGCGGCCAGAAGGCGGCGCCCTGCGCCACCATATCGTCAGCCGAGGCGGGTGGCGGGGCGTCCGGTCCGCGCACAGTGAAGGTTGCGGTCCGCTCGGCCCGCCTATGTTCGACCGTGAGGTATTTGTACCGGCGCGCGTCGGGCCCGACCGTGCGATCGAGCGCCGTCAGCGCGACGCCGGTCGCCGCTTGTGGACGCTCCGACTTCGCCGCGAAGGCGCGCGCGCGCTCGGCGACCGCCGATTCAAGCTTGGTATGCGGCACCGCTTCGTCCACCAGCCGCCATTCGGCCGCGCGCTTGCCCTTGACGCCTTCTTCGGTGGTGCAGAAAACGTCGGCGTAGTCGCGCCGCACCTTGCGCTTGTCGGTCACCCGCGTGAGCCCGCCGGTGCCCGGCAGCACCGCGAGCAGCGGCAATTCCGGAAGAGAGACCGACGATGAACCGTCATCGACCAGGACGATGTGGTCTGTTGCGAGCGCGAGCTCATAACCGCCGCCGGCGCACGATCCGGTCACGACGCAAAGTGTGTGGATGCCGGAAAACTCGCTCGCATCCTCGATCGCGTTGCGCGTTTCGTTGGTGAACTTACAAAAGTTGACCTTGTGGGTGTGGCTCGCGCCGGCCAGCATGCGGATGTTCGCGCCGGCGCAAAAGACGCGCGGCTTGCCCGAGCGAAGCAGCACCACCCGCACGCGGGGATGTTCGAAGCGAATGCGCTCAAGTGCGTCGGCCAGTTCGATGTCGACGCCGAGGTCGTAGGAATTGAGCTTTAGCTCATAGCCTTCGAACAGCCCGCCCTGTTCGTCGACATCCAGGAGAAGGGTCGCGATTTCGCCATCGACCGAAAGCCTCCAATGGCGGTAACGCCCGGGGTCGGTGACGAAGTCGACCCGCGTCGCGCCATTCGCCAGCTTACGTTCGGCGTGCGCCATTGACCTCTCCTTTGGCCGCGCGGTGCGCCGGCGATGACGCGACCCCTGCGGGTTTCTCCCTGCGTGTCGTCCGAATCTTCCCGCCGCGAAATTTGGTTAGCCTGCCGGTCGGGTCCGCAAATCCGGCCCCGCTGCGGCGCTGCCGAAGTTGCGTCAATCAACGATTATGAACTATAATTCATCAATGCCGGATACTATGGAAAGCAGCCAAACGGTTATGTGGCTTATATGCAGTATAATTCACGTCTCGGCAACGCCGCCCCTGCCGCTCCTAACGTGGTTGTGATCAACCTGCCTGCGGCGTTCCGCCACTCCCGCCGACAAAACGCGGATGGGCCGCGGCGCGTCCGGCCGAGCAGCATCACAAAGAAAGCGGCATGCAACCCGCGGACTCGAAGTCGTCCTAGGTTGCGGCGATCCGCATCAACCCTGGACGCCCATCACGGCGCGGAATGCGGGGCCGCATAGGGCGAGACGAGGCGAACAAGGTCGGCAACGCTTTTTTCAACCGAGGCCGCCGACGTGTCGAGCGCGGATTCGGCGCGCGCATAATCGGCGCTGCGCGCTTCAAGGATAGCCACGAGGTCGCCCATTGCTTCGCGGTTGTGCGCCATCGGCCGAAAATCCCCCTGGGCGATCACCCGCGCCATGTGTTCCTCCGGCCGCGCCTTGATCCAAATGACGTGCGTGCGACGCAGCAGCAGCTCATAGGTCTGCGGATTGGAGACGATCCCGCCGGCGGTTGCGATGACCACGGCATCGTGCTCGGCGATCACCCGTTGCAGGCATTCGTGCTCGTATTTGCGGAAGGTGGCGAGGCCGGACAGCTCAATCAGCATGGCCGCGCTCGCCCCGTAGTTCTGCTCGATCACCCGGTTCAATTCGAGAAACGGCACGCCGAGGCGTTCGGCAAGTTTGCGTCCAAGCGTCGACTTCCCCGCACCGCGCAAGCCGACGAGCGCAATCCGGCGGGCGCGGTCGGCGGCCGCGCCGAGCCGCTCCTGCATCGCCGCCGCAATTGCCGGAAGTTCGGACGGCGGAAGGCGCGTGAGGATATCCACCACCTGCTCAAGCGCGGAATTCCCCAGGCCGGCGCGCGGCAGTAGTTCGAACACCGGCACGGAAATGGCGTCGGCGATCGATTTCAACACGTTGACGGAGGGGTTCCCCTGGCCGCCCTCGATCTGGGCAAGATAGCGCTCGGAAATACCGGAATCGGCGGCGAGCTTGCGCCGGCTGATCCCGCGCTTGGCGCGGCCGAGCCGCACCATCCGGCCGACCTCGGCAGCAAAATTGCCCGCGCCGCGAGCGCTCTCCGGCTGAGCCGATTCGCGCCGCGGCGGCCGCGGCTGAACCTCCGCCATGCCTCACTCCATAGTTGCTTTAATTACTCCATAGTTGCTTTAATTGTCGAGCGCGCCCTCATAGATCCAGCTCCTGATTGCGTCGCGGTCGCACGTGGAGAGCTTTTTCGTCCCATGCGGCATGCGAATCTGCGGAGCGACCCGCCAGTCGAGGAGCGCCATCAGGCTGCTTGCTTCAGGATCGCCGGCGATCACCATCGGCCCAAATTTGGTTCCTTTCATCACACCGGCATAGTTTTGCAAGTCAAGGCCGCTAGCTTTGAAGCCCTTGCCGCCGGGGGAGTGGCACTCGACGCAACGACCCTTGAAGATCGGCAGCACGTCCTCCTTGAAGCTGACCGTCGGCGCACGCTTTGGCCTTTTCGCATCCTGACCGGCAGCCTCGTAGGACGCCAGACCGACCGCGGCGACCGCAACCCCGACAATGATACCCAAAAGCCGAGTCTCCATAATTCCTACCTCGTTCTTTTCATCCGGCTCGATTGCTTTTCAATCTCGGCGCCCGTCAACGAGCGATCCCATCGCCCTCGAGCAATGTCCATATGAGCCGAAATCTCGCCGCCGGCGTGCTGTTGGATCAAAAAACGCAACAATTAACCTGGCTGATCGCTAACCTGTCTGATCGCGCACTATCCGAATCCAGCCCAATTGCACCTAATGCTATTATAATACCTTCGCCGCATAGTGAGGCAGACCCAGCCAATAAAAAAGTCTCGCGCATCACGCCAGATTGTGATTCCTTTGGCGCGCGAACCGTGGAATGAGGAAGGCGGATCAGTCGGGCGGCGAGTGTGGCCAAAAAGGCACGCACGCAACCAATTCGACGACGTGAACGGGCGCCAGTCGCGATCCCGCCGCCTTTCCACTTCATTAACCATTCCAAACGGTTTCAGCCGCTTTAGGTCCGCAACGAAGCGCGGCAAGACCTAAACAAGGTTTACGGAACCTTCGCTTAACGAAACAGGGGCTAGATCGTTAGGCGTGCGGCGCAAGCTCAGGCACATCGGCGCCAGCGAGCGCGAATAAGGAGCCGACCGGGATGCCGAACAAGACTGGTTTTATCCGGGGTGCAAGAATCGCAAGAATCATCGGTGTATTGGCGGTCGTGCTGCTGACCGCCGCCTGCGCCAACCGGCCAGGCGAAGATCAAGCGGGCCTCGCCGGCGCGGCGGTCCCAGGCAGCCAGCAGGATTTCGTGGTCAATGTCGGCGACCGGGTCTTCTTTGAATCCGATTCGACCGAGCTGTCGTCTCAGGCGCGCGCCACGCTCGACAAGCAGGCGCAGTGGCTGCAGCATTATAATCGTTACGCTTTCACCATCGAAGGTCATGCCGACGAGCGTGGCACCCGGGAATACAATATTGCGCTCGGGGCAAAGCGCGCTCAGGTTACGCGCGACTATCTCGCCACGCGCGGGGTTGATCCCTCACGCATACGCACGATCTCCTACGGCAAGGAGCGCCCGGTCGCGGTGTGCAACGATATTTCTTGCTGGTCGCAAAATCGGCGCGCAGTAACCGTGCTTAACGCGAACTCGTAATTAATAAGGCGTCAGTTCGCGCCGCCGCCCTGCGGCGGGCTTGGGGTGCAATCACGCAAGGCCCGGACTTGAGTTTCTGGCCTCGCGTTTGACCGTCTCACAATGGCGAAAATCGACGATCGCTCCGGAAGGCGGTCACAATTTGAACTTAGCCTGCGTCGTCGCTATTCAAGAAGCCGATGATTCTCCATTTGCCGCACTGATGATCATGACCCGCCTCGGCCTTACGCCCACGCTCGCAACTGCGCTGCTATTCAGCGCCCTCAGCGCGCTTCCCGTCCGCGCGCAAGTCACGGCGACGGACCTCCTGGTGCGACTCGATCAATTGGAAAACCAGGTGCGTCAGCTCACTGGCGCCATCGAGCAGCTTCAGTATCGCAACCAGCAGCTCGAGACCAACCTGCGCAAGATGCAAGAGGATAATGAGTTCCGCTTCAAGGAACTCGGCGTCAAGTCGAGCGGCCACAGCGCGAATGAGGCGCGCACCCCTGCACCGCAACAGCCGGCGCCGCAACAACAGACCTATACGCCGCCGCAGGCTCAACAGCAGGCCTACACGCCGCAGCAGCCTGCCTACGCGCCGCCGTCCGAGCCGATCCCGTTGCAGCCCACTCCCATTCAACCGACCGTGCAGCAGCCGACCCTGGAGAATCCCCATCCGTCCGGCCGCCGCTCCGACGCGTTCGACCCTACACAGAATCCCAACGCTCCGGGCGCGCCACGCCAGCTTGGCTCACTCTACGCCTCCGGCCGCGCCGAACCGGCTGGGTCGAATGAACCCAGCACCGGAGGCGGCCTGCCCCCGCCTCCGCCTCGCAATCCGAGCGGGACCGGCGCTCAGCTGGCGACGTTGCCGCCCTCGCAATCGCCGCGCGACTTGTATGACCTTGGCAATGGTTATCTCGTGCGCCGAGACTATGCGCTCGCCGAGCAGAGTTTTCGTGCGTTCCTGAGCCAATACCCGCGCGACCGGCTCGCCGACGATGCGCAATACGGCCTCGGCGAAAGCCTGTTTCGGCGAGAGAATTATCGCGACGCGGCCGATGCTTTTCTGACCCTGACGAAGAGTTACGCTTCGAGCCCGCGCGCTCCCGAAGCCCTGCTGCGGCTCGGCCAGTCGCTTGCCGCGCTGAAAGAAAAGAAGCTGGCCTGCGGCGCCTTCGCCGAGATCGGCCGGAAATACCCGCGCGTCTCCCCCACCGTGAAACAGACGGTGGCACGGGAGCAGAAGCGTGTCGGCTGCTGAGGCGCACGCCGCGGTTACCGACGCGGAAGCGGCTGCGCTGTTTGCCGACCTCGCAGACTGCAAAGCCCTCGTGCTCGCAGTCTCGGGCGGACCTGATTCCACGGCTTTGCTGTTTCTTGCGGCGCGCTGGCGCGCGGGGCTCCGTGACGGTCCTGACCTGTTCGCGGTCACGGTCGATCACGGGCTGCGGCCGGAAGCCCGTCGCGAAGCCGCCGCCGTCAAACGCCTCGCAGCATCGCTCGGCGTCGCTCACCGCACCATGCGTTGGATGGGGGCTAAGCCGAAGACCGGCCTGCAGGAAGCCGCGCGCAAGGCGCGCTATCGCCTGCTCGCAGCGGCGGCGGCGAGAGCCAAAGCCCGGCATGTCCTGACCGCGCACACGCTGGACGATCAGGCCGAGACGGTACTGTTCCGCCTCGCGCGCGGCAGCGGACTCGCCGGGCTTGCGGCAATGGCGCGCATTTCACCGCTGCCTGCATTTTCATCGTTTTTATCCGGCCAGGGAGAAATGGTCGTCGTCCGCCCCTTCCTCGACATCCCGAAGGCGCGGCTGATCGCTACTCTCGAAGCCGCCAAGATCCCATTCGCCGAGGACCCGTCGAACCGCGACCCGCGCTTTGCCCGCGTCCGCCTGCGCACAGTCATGCCCGCCCTCGCGGCGGAAGGAATGACCTCCGCGCGGCTTGCGCAGTTGGCTAATCGGTTGAAGCGGGCGAATGAAGCGATCGAAGCTGCGGTCGACCATTTGGCCTGCGCCCTTGCACCGGCGCTTGCGTCGTCGGACCGCCGCGCTGGCGAGCCGATCACACTCGTCGCGTGCGAGTGGGCGAAAGCACCCACAGAAATCCGGTTGCGGCTGCTCGGCCGGCTGGTGGCGATGACCGGCGAGGAAGGGGAGGTCGAACTCGGCAAGCTGGAGGCGTGTGAGAAAGCGGTGATCGCGCACCTCCACGCGCGCTCGCCTGAGCGCTTTCGCCGCACGCTGGCGGGTGCTACGATCTCGCTTGCCGGCGATCGCCTGACGGTCGCGCGCGCACCGCCGCGCCGCAGGCCCCGCGGGGAGAATGCCTAGGGTTCCCCAGGCGGTTAACTTGTTCGCCGCGTTCACAAAGCCGCGCTGGCAAATTCGCCTCATTTGGCCAGTTATCCTTGGCAGAGGAGACGCTGCGCCCTACATTGTGGACATCGATCGGTGTGGAGGGCGGTTTGGACGTCCTGACAATCAGTCCGACCCAGGGGTCATGAGGAACGCGAGATGAATGCCAATCTGCGCAACTTCGCCCTCTGGGTGATCATTGTTTTGCTGCTGCTGGCACTGTTCACGCTGTTCCAGAATCCGGGCCAGCGGACGAGTTCGCAGGATATTTCGTTCTCGCAGCTCCTTACCGAGGTCGACCAGGGCCGCGTGCGCGATGTCGTGATCCAGGGGCCGGAAATCCACGGCACCTTCTCCGACGGGCGCAACTTCAACACTTATGCGCCGAACGATCCCGGCCTGGTGCAGAAGCTCTACAGCAAGGGCGTGTCGATCACCGCGCGGCCGCAGCAGGACAATGTGCCGTGGTTCGTGTCGCTCTTGGTCTCCTGGCTGCCCTTCATCGCGCTGATCGGGGTGTGGATTTTTCTGTCGCGGCAAATGCAGGGGGCGGGCGGGAAGGCGCTCGGCTTCGGCAAGTCGCGGGCGAAGCTGCTGACCGAGGCCCATGGCCGCGTTACGTTCGAAGACGTCGCTGGAGTCGATGAGGCGAAGCAGGACCTGCAGGAGATCGTCGAGTTCTTGCGCGATCCCGGCAAGTTCCAGCGGCTGGGCGGACGCATTCCGCGCGGCGTGCTGCTGGTCGGCCCTCCCGGCACCGGCAAGACGCTGCTCGCGCGGGCGATCGCCGGCGAAGCGAACGTGCCGTTCTTCACCATTTCCGGCTCCGACTTCGTGGAAATGTTCGTCGGCGTCGGCGCGTCGCGCGTGCGCGACATGTTCGAGCAGGCGAAGAAGAACGCGCCTTGCATCATCTTCATCGACGAAATCGATGCGGTCGGCCGCCACCGCGGCGCCGGCCTCGGCGGCGGTAATGACGAGCGCGAGCAGACGCTCAATCAGCTCCTTGTCGAGATGGACGGCTTCGAGGCGAACGAGGGCATCATCCTGATCGCCGCCACCAATAGGCCGGACGTGCTCGACCCGGCGCTGTTGCGCCCGGGCCGCTTCGACCGGCAGGTCGTTGTGCCCAATCCGGACGTGGTCGGCCGCGAGCAGATTCTGAAAGTGCATGTGCGCAAGGTGCCGCTGGCGCCCGACGTCAACCTGAAGATTGTCGCGCGCGGCACGCCGGGCTTCTCCGGCGCCGACCTGATGAACCTCGTCAACGAAGCGGCGTTGATGGCGGCGCGGCGCAATAAGCGCATGGTCACCCAGGTCGAGTTCGAAGACGCCAAGGACAAGGTGATGATGGGCGCCGAGCGTAAGTCGCTCGTCATGACCGAGGAAGAGAAGCTGCTGACCGCCTATCACGAGGGCGGACATGCCATCGTCGCGCTCAATGTCGCGGCGACCGACCCGGTGCACAAAGCCACTATCATTCCGCGCGGGCGCGCGCTCGGCATGGTGATGCAGCTCCCCGAACGCGACAAGCTGTCGATGAGCCGTGAACAAATGACGTCGCGGCTTGCCATCATGATGGGCGGGCGGGTCGCCGAAGAACTGGTGTTCGGCCGCGACAAGGTCACCTCGGGCGCTGCCTCCGACATCGAGCAGGCGACCAAGCTCGCGCGCATGATGGTCACCCGCTGGGGCCTGTCGGATGAGCTTGGCGCGGTCGCCTATGGCGAGAACCAGGAAGAGGTGTTCCTCGGCTATTCGGTCGCGCGCCAGCAGAACATTTCGGAGGCGACCGCGCGGAAGATCGACTCCGAGATCAGGCGGCTCGTCGAAGAGGGCTATCGCGAGGCAAACTGCATTCTCGACGAGAAGCGCGATGACCTCGAAACCCTCGCAAAGGGGTTGTTGGAGTTTGAGACGCTGACCGGCGACGAGATCAAGGAATTGCTGGGCGGCAAGCGGCCGATGCGCGAATCCGTGATCGAGCCGACCACGCCGCGCGGCTCCGCCGTGCCGACCGCCGGCAAGCCGCGTCCGCGGCCGGACGCGCCCGGCGCCGGCGGCATCGAGCCCCAACCCGCGGGATAATCCGCCGGAATCAATTCATACGAAAACGCCCGCCGCTCGGCGGGCGTTTTTTATGAGTGCTCCTTTGCCGGGGTTCAAAGTCCGGAATTGATTTCTCATGAAAAGGATAGCGTCCGATCACGCACCGCAGTGGTCGCGCGCCGACTTGGCGCTCGCCGACGCTGCGCGACCATGGGGCTTGGGCATCCGTCTTTTCCCGCACCGCAGCGAATTGATGGATATCAAAGCATTTGGACGAAAGGCGTGCCTTATGGTGCTATTGGAGGAGCGCCAAAAGCAATAGATTCCAGCGGCTTCCAGTGAATTTCGGGGCAAGTCATGCACGAAATGCACGAGGTGCGCATTCATGGGCGCGGCGGCCAGGGGGCGGTGCTCGCCTGCTCGATCCTGGCGCAGGCGCTGATTGACGACGGCAAGCATGCGGTCGCCATTCCCTCGTTTGGATTCGAGCGTCGCGGCGCGCCGGTCGCGGCGTTTCTGCGTTTCTCCACCGCGCCGATCCGCGCGATGACTAACGTTTATCATCCCGACTGCGTCGTCTGCATCGATCCAACGGTCGCGCGCGCGGTCGATATTTTCGCCGGGATGAAGCCCGGCGGCACGGTGGTGCTCACCACCAAGGCGAGCCTCGATGAGCTTGCGTTGCCCGACCCTGTTGCACGCGTTGGCCTGTGCGATGCGGTCGGTATCGCGCTCCCGATCTACCGGCGCCCGGTCACCAACGCGATCATGCTCGGCGCTTTTGCGAGAACCTCCGGATTGCTGACGCTCGCCTCGCTCAAGGAGGCGCTGCGTCAAATGGAGTTCCGCGACGCCGGCCTCGCTGAGAATTTGACTGCGGTCGAGCGCGGCTACGCCGAAACGCACGTGCACGAATTGAAGAGGGCGGCCCATGCAGCGGCAGTCGCGTGATCATTTCGACGCTTCGACCATTCCTGACGATCTCGCGCCGATCGCGACCAAGCTGAGCACAATGCTGCCGGGAGACTGGCGCAGCATGCGGCCGGTGATCGATCGGCTGAAATGCGTCAAATGCGGCCTGTGCTGGCTCTACTGCCCGGTGCAGTGCGTGGTCGAAAAGCCGCGCTGGTTCGACTTCGATCTCGCCGTCTGCAAGGGATGCGGGATCTGCGCGCAGGAATGCCCGCAGCGCGCCATCAGCATGATTGAGGAGGTCGGCCGATGAGCGTTGCCGCCGATGACTCCTGCGCTAGCGCCGCACAGCGCTCGGCCGTATGCGAAGGAAACGAAGCGGCGGCGATCGGCGTTGCGCTTTCCCGTCCCGATGTGGTTGCGGTCTATCCGATCACGCCGCAGTCCTCGCTGGTTGAGCACCTGTCGCAGATGATCGCCGACGGCAGGCTCAATGCCGATCTCCTCAATGTCGAGGGTGAGCACGCGGTGATGTGCGGGCTGCAGGGCGTGGCGCTCGCCGGCGGCCGCACCTTCACCGCGACCTGCGGGCCGGGCATCGCCTTCATGTTCGAGCCCTATGTCCGCACGCCCGGCCTGCGCCTGCCCATGGTCGCCTCGCTGGTCACGCGCGATTTGTTGACCCCGCAATGCGTCTGGGGGGGCCAGCAGGACGCCATGGTGGTGCGCGAAGCCGGCTGGATTCAGATGTATTGCGAGACGGTGCAGGAGATCCTCGACACCACTGTGATGGCCTACAAGATCGCCGAGCATCCCGACGTCATGCTGCCGGTGAATGTCTGTCACGACGGCAACTATCTCTCCTTCGGGGTCACCCGGGTCGAAATTCCCGAACAGCGCGATGTGGACGACTTTCTCGGACCCGCCGCGATCAACTGGCACGTCGCGCTCGATCCGTCGCGGCCGATGGGCGTGGACCCGCTGACCGGCGGCGCCGGCGGCATCGGCCCGAGCAGCTTCGTGCGCTATCGCAAGGGCCAGTGCCGCGGCATGCAGAACTCGCTGCGGGTGATCCGCGAGACGCATGCCGCCTGGGGCGAGCGGTTCGGCCGCTATCACGCGCCGCTGATCGAGGAGTACCGGCTTGATGATGCGGAATACGCGCTCGTCACCATCGGCAGCATGACTGGAGCGGCGAAGGACGCGGTCGACACGGCGCGCGCGGCGGGTGAAGCGGTCGGCCTCATCAAGGTCAAGACGTTCCGCCCATTCCCGCTCGAAGCGATGGTGCCGGCGCTCGCCAAGGTGCAGCGCGTCGGCGTGGTCGATCGCTCGGTCAGCTTCGGCTGGAACTCAGGGCCGGTCTACCAGGAGACTCTGGGCGCGCTCTATCACACCGGCCGTCCAATTCCGGCGATCAGTTTCATCGGCGGGCTCGCCGGCGCCGACATCACCGTCGAGCATTTCGCCCGCGCAATCGCGATTACCCGCGAACTCGCGTGGGACGGCCGGCCGCGCGAACCGATCTGGCTGAACGAGAACGACTGAGGCCGCCATGCACAGCAAGCACCTCATCGTCGGCAGCAGCCATGCGGCGCTGGAGGCCGCGACTGCGATCCGTTTCCTTGATACGGAAGGTTCGGTGACGCTGCTGACGCGCGATGCACGCCTGCCCTATTCGCCGACCATCCTGCCCTATGTCGTGTCCGGCCGCTCGGAACCGAACAATGTGATCCTGCGCGACGAAACCTGGTTTCGCGACAACGCGATCAATTTCGTCCCGCGCGCGACGGTCATCGCAATCGACCCGTCGCAATCGAGCCTGCGCCTCGATTCGAACGAGACCTGGACCTATGAGCGGCTGCTGATCGCGACCGGCGCGGCGCCGGTGCTGCCGCCGGTCCACGGGCTTGCCGATTTTGCCTTCCACGTGCTGCGCTCGATGGACGATGCGATCGATTTGCGCGCGGCGATCGGCGCCGCCAAGTCGGCAATCGTGCTCGGCGCCGGCCTGATCGGCATGCATGCGGCGGAGAACATGGCGAAGGCCGGCATCGCCGTTACCGTGGTCGAGCTGGAGAAGCATGTTCTATCGGCATACTTCGAGCCGCGGGCGTCCAAGATCATTGAGGACGTGTTCGCGCGCAACGGCGTACGCATGCTGACGGGCCGCACCATCGTCGGCGTCGACGGCGCCGGCGATCGCTGTTTTGCCGCGCTTGATGACGGACGCAAGATCGTCGCCGATCTTCTGCTGGTGTGCGTCGGCGCCAAGCCGAACGTCAAATTTCTTGATGAGTCTGGCATCGAAATCAACAGCGGCATCGTCGTCGATGATCGCATGCGCACCAATCTACCGAACATCTGGGCTGCGGGCGACGTGGCCGAGGCGGGCAGTCTGTGGGGCGGGAAGGTCGTTAACGGCATTCTGCCGAATGCCGTCGAGCAGGGCCGCATCGCCGGGCTCGACATGGCCGACGATTCCGCGCTCGTTCCATTTCCCGGCGCGGTGCCGCTCAATACCTACAGCTTCTTCGGCCAGCAGGCGGTCTCGGTCGGTCGCGGCGAGGCCGGCGTAGACTGCGAAATCGCAGAAAGCGTTGACGACGAAAAAAGCATTTACCGTCGGATCGTGCTCAGGGACGACCAATTGGTCGGCATCGCCACCATCAACAACTTCGTCGATGCCGGCATCATGTGGCAGCTCATTCGCAGACGCGTCGATTTGTCGGCGGTGAAAGCCGCGTTCGTTGCCGCCCCGCGCACCACCGGGCGGCAATTGATGTCGCAGCTCTGGCGCTAGAGCATTTTCCGACGAAGTGGGAACCGGTTCGCCGCAGAAAATGCGACCACAAAAGGACAACTGAGCGAATTCCGTTCCACCAGAACGGAATTCGCTAGGAGGACGCAATGGGAACCTGCTTTTCCACTTTGCAGTTTCGCGCCAGCCGCTGCGACGGATGCGGCGACTGCGTCATCGCTTGCGCTGAGACCAAATCGGCGACCGGCGATCTCGCGCATTCACGCATCCGCATCATGCCCGCCACCGCGGGCGAGGGCTTCGAGCTCGCGCTCTGCCGGCAATGCGCCGATCCGATTTGCGTGATGGATTGTCCGTCCGGCGCGCTCGCCAAGAATGGTGAGACCGGCGTGATCGACTGGGCGGAGGAGAAGTGCGTCGACTGCCTGCTGTGCACCGCCGGCTGCGCTTATGCCGGCATCGTGTACGAGGCCGAGATCGGCCATGTGACCAAATGCGACCTGTGCGACGGCGAACCGGCTTGCGTTGCGGCCTGCCCGCACGGCGCGCTCGAGTATCGCACCGAGGCGCAGATCTTCAACGCTTTCGGCGACAAGGAAGACCTGTTCTGCCGCGGGCTCGCCGCCTGCCACGGCTGCAATTCCGAACTCCTGATCCGCCACACCATGCGCATGGTCGGGCCGGAGGCGGTGGTCGCCGCGCCTCCCGGATGCATCCCGGGCATGGGAACGGTCGGCTACAACGGGCAGACCGGCGCGAAAGTGCCGATCTTCCATTCGCTGCTCACCAATACCGCGACCATGCTCGCCGGCGTGAAAAAGCAGTACGACCGGGTCGGACGCAAGGTCACCGCGATCGCGCTCGCGGGCGACGGCGGCACCTCCGACGCCGGCTTCCAATCGGTTTCCGGCGCGGCGGAGCGCAATGATCCGATCCTGTTCATCTGCGTCGACAATGAAGGCTACATGAATACCGGCATGCAGTCGTCGGGCGTGACGCCCTACGGCTCATGGACGACGACGACGCCCGTCGGCGGCCACATGCATGGCAAGCCCACCGAGGCCAAGAACCTGCCGGTGATCATGACCATGCACAATTGCTCCTATGTCGCGACCGCCTCGACCGCGTTCCTGGAGGATTATTACAAGAAGCTCGCCAAGGCGATCGAAGTGGCGCAGACCGGCATGGCCTATCTGCATGTCTACGCCCCCTGCCCGACCGGCTGGCGCTTTCCCTCCAGCATGACGACGGAGGTCTGCCGCATGCAGGTGCGCACCAATTTCATCGCGCTGTGGGAGTATGATCCCGCCAACGGATTGCGCTTCACGCATCCGGTGGAGAACCGCGAGCCGATCGGCAATTACCTCAAGCTGATCGGCAAATACCGCCACCTCGACGAAGAGCAGGTCGCGCATATCCAGTGCACGGTCGACGACAAGATCGCCTACTTGCAGCAACTGACCCAGATCGCCGCCGCCCGCCGCGCGCAGCTGAGTTTAATATCGACGCATTGCACCTCTCCCCGGTGGGGAGAGGTCGGCGAGCGATCGAGTGCAAACGAGATACGAGCCGGGCAAGGGGGGTGACTCGAGTGGGGCTCAGC
>Ga0315534_1001942_pt1 | contig 14238 bp, 11 predicted proteins | sample SalMarSW160240MG_FD_203094 | JGI IMG/M metagenome (GOLD analysis project Ga0315534, IMG submission 203094) | Salt marsh sediment microbial communities from the Plum Island Ecosystem LTER, Massachusetts, United States - Salt Marsh Sediment SW1602-40 ... | reverse complement strand
CAAAGCTACCCTGCCAGACGATGAATTTAATCTCTACCGGCAGATATTTGACATCATCTATAGTACACTTCCCAAACCCGATCTGTTTGTCTACCTTCATGTGAATCCCGATAACCTCCTGATGAACATCAGAAAACGAGGCAGGGATTATGAACAAAACATCACCAGGGAGTACCTTGAGAATATCCAGGCGGGTTATTTTGAATTTTTCAAACAACACCCTGACCTGATTTTTCTCATCATTGACACCAATAATATTGACTTCATAAGCAATCCGGAAGATTACCGGGAGGTGGTGCAAACCGTTTTTCAAAAAGAGTATGCTTCCGGTCTGAACCGTGTTATTTTATAGCCATGTACGAAGAAAATTACCAATGATAATTTTTTTTTAATGAAAACATTATTAGTTTTGTATTAATTACAAGAAATTATTGATTGTTAAACAAATAACCAAGTAACTATGAAGACGATTAAGTATTTAGCATCCCTGATTTTGGCAGTATTGGTTTTGAGTAGTTGTGGTGGATTGAATAAGATGCAGCAGAATGCAAGTGACATCTCCTATAAAGTTGTACCTGAAATACTTGAAACACATGCTGGCGAAGTTGGAGTCACCATTACAGGGACATTCCCGGAGAAATACTTCAACAAAAAAGCGACGGTTGAAGCAACTCCTGTCCTGGTATATGATGGAGGCGAAACCGCTTTTGAATCAGTAACTCTCCAGGGAGAAAGTGTTGAAGAAAACTATGAGGTAATTAATTATACGGGCGATAAGTTCACCTATACCTCTAAAGTCCCCTTTGTTGAGGAGATGAGAGTTTCTGAATTGATGTTGAGAGCTACAGCCTCTATGAAGGACAAGTCAGTTGATTTTGACCCTGTTAAACTGGCGGATGGCGTGATTACCACCCCGACCTATGTCCAGAAAAAAGGTGTCCCGATCATGATGAAGGATAACTTCAAGCGGGTTATCCCCAAATCACAAATGGCGGATATCCACTACCTGATCAACGTGGCAAATGTGCGTGGATCAGAACTGAAGGCAGAGGATATTACAGCACTCAAAGACTTTATCAAAAAAGCCACTGCAGCTGAAAATATGAAATTCACGGGTACTGCGATTTCAGCTTATGCTTCTCCTGATGGAGAGTATGATTTTAACGATAAACTATCACAGAAAAGGTCGGTTACTGCTGAAACCTTTATTGACAGGGAGTTGAAAAGAGCAAAAGTTGAGGAAGCAACAGAAGAAGGATTCATTGCAAAGAAAGCCACCCCGGAAGACTGGGACGGATTCAAAGAATTGATGGAAAAATCCACCATTGAGGATAAAGACCTTATCCTTAGGGTTCTCTCGATGCACTCCGATCCCGTTGTTCGTGAAAGAGAAGTTAAAAATATTTCAGCAGCGTATAAAATTATTGCAGATGACATCCTTCCCCAACTGAGACGATCAAAAATTTCAGTAGATGTCGAGGTCATTGGCTTTTCCGATGAGGAGATCCTCGAATACCTTGCATCAAATCCCGATACCCTTGGATTGGAAGAATGCCTCTATGGCGCAACACTGGTCGGTAAAGACCTGGATAAAATGCTCGCTTTCTACCAGCTGGCAGTTGAAAAGAATCCCAATTGTATCCGGGCTCATAATAATGTAGGCTTCACCTATATGCATATGGGGAAAGTTGCCGAAGCAAAAGCCGCTTTCGAAAAGGCAAAAGCCATTAAAGATATCGACGTGGTAAAAAATAACCTGGGTTATGTTGCACTCCTGGAAGGTGATCTCGATGGTGCTAAAACACTCTTCACATCCCTTGAAAAACCAACGGAGGAATCGAACTTTGGATTGGGTATCATCAGCGTTGTGGAAGGGAAATACCAGGAAGCAGTTAATTATATGGGTACCAAACCCACCTTTAACCTGGCATTGGCAAAATTGCTCAATGGTGATGCTGCAGGAGCAAAAACAACCATCGATGCGGTTGATTCTGATAATGAATGGGTCTATTACCTGAGAGCCATCGTGGGAGCAAGAACACAGGCTGAAGATTATATGTTCAATAACCTGCGTTCATCCGTTGGCAAGAATGCTGATATGAAAGAAATGGCTAAGACAGATCTCGAATTCTTCAAGTATTTTGAGAACGATACCTTTAAGTCGATTGTTGAATAGTTAATGTTCATATAAAAAAAAGAGCGATTCAATACCGAATCGCTCTTTTTTTTATCTCCTCAATCTGGCAGTAAAACTCCCACAGTACAATTCCTGCACTCACCGAAATGTTGAATGAATGCTTGGTGCCGAATTGAGGTATCTCGATGCATGCATCACTCATGTTGATGATTGACTGCTGCACCCCATGGATCTCGTGACCAAAAACGAGCGCATAGATACTCCCGGCATCCATCCGGAAATCCTGAAGGGATACCGAACCTTCGACCTGCTCAACAGAAATGATCTTAATCCCCCTTTTTTTCAGATGGCCAATAACCTGCTCTGTCTCTTTAACATATTCCCATGCAACCGATTCGGTTGCTCCCAGGGCAGTTTTCTGAATATCCCGGTGAGGAGGTTTTGCCGTAATTCCACACAAATAGATCGATTCAACCAGAAACGCATCAGCAGTCCGGAAAACCGACCCGATGTTGTTCAGGCTTCTTACATTATCCAGGACAAGAATCAGGGGTAGTTTGCCTGATTCTTTGAACTCCCTGACACTTTTCCTTCCTAACTCGCTGTTCTTACGCTTTCTCATGAGTAAAACCGATCGTGGTACAAGGTATAAAAATACAGAAAATACCGAAAAGAGAGAGCGGGATACGGGATCTCAAAGTTCTCTGCTCACTGAGACAATTATTTCTTTGAAAAAGTTACGAAAAAAACTACATTTGAAATTCACAAATTAAATCCGTTTCATATGAATATCCATGAATACCAGGCCAAATCAATTCTAAGGCAGTTTGGCGTTGCCGTCCCCGAAGGAATTGTTATTGAATCTCCGGACAGGGCATTGGATGCTGCAAAAGAGATAAAGCAGAAAACAGGAACCGAAAGCTGGGCAGTGAAAGCCCAGATCCATGCCGGTGGAAGGGGGAAAGGCGGTGGTGTGAAAATTGCAAAGACACTCCAGGAGGTTGAACAATATGCAAAAGAAATACTTGGAATGACCCTGATAACTCATCAAACCGGACCGGAAGGGAAAGTGGTCAATCGTCTCCTCATTGAACAGAGCATTTATTACCCGGGACCCGGAGAAATCCAGGAATTCTATATGAGTGTGCTGTTAAACAGGGACACCGGAAGAAATATAATCATGTATTCAACCGAAGGAGGAATGGATATCGAGACCGTTGCAGAAAAAACGCCCCACCTGATATTTAAGGAAGAGGTGGATCCGAGGGTTGGAATCCAGGCTTTCCAGGCCAGACGAATTGCGTTTAACCTGGGATTGTCAGGTACAGCCTTTAAGGAGATGAACCGGTTCGTTACCGCACTTTATAAAGCGTATGAAATGTCTGATGCTTCCCTGTTTGAGATTAATCCTGTCTTTAAAACATCCGATGATAAGATACTGGCGGCTGATGCAAAAGTAAACCTGGATGATAATGCACTCTTCAGGCATAAGGATTTTGCTGAGATGCGGGATATCACCGAGGAGGATCCGGCAGAGGTTGAAGCAACAAAGCACGACCTGAACTTTGTAAAACTGGATGGCAATGTCGGCTGTATGGTCAATGGTGCCGGACTGGCTATGGCAACCATGGATATCATTAAACTGTCTGGCGGTGATCCGGCAAATTTTCTCGATGTTGGCGGAACAGCAAATGCTGAAACGGTCGAAGCCGGGTTCAGGATTATCCTCAAAGATCCCAATGTCAGAGCGATACTGATCAATATATTTGGAGGTATTGTACGCTGCGACAGGGTTGCCCAGGGCGTTGTGGATGCTTATAAATCTTTTGGCCATATCGATGTGCCGGTGATCGTACGACTCCAGGGAACCAACGCCGGAGAAGGGAAAAAACTGATTGACGACTCCGGACTGAAAGTCTTCTCTGCCATCACCCTCGAAGAGGCCGCCACGAAAGTGAAAGAGGTGGTGAAATGAAATGCCTTAAATGCCTCAAGTTACAAATGTCTTAAATTACAAATGCCTGAAATGCCTCAAAAGGTAAGAATACTAAAATAATGGCAAATTAACTTAGATTTTTGCTGATGGAGGTGAAGATGGCTAATAACTCCTTACCCTCCTTTAGCATCGGATTCAAATCATCAGGTCTCAACCATTCCATAGTTTCAATAATTTCCAACCAATAGTCCGTTTCACTGGATTCGCTTTCGCAGATCTTTATTTTAGATTTGAAATCCGCTCGGCTCCTTGATCGGTTTGCTTCACGATAATTTGCCCCAATGCTTGTTCCAGCTTTTGTAAGCTGATTTCTTACGATTTTCCCTTCTATGGTTTTTGGTAATTTCCCGGATAAGAGGATGATATTTATCGCGAACTTTTTCGTTCTCGCCTCTAATTTTTTTGCAAATTCAAGGGGATTACGTTCCTGAACCACATCCAGGTTCTCCCAGATCTCGTTTATTACCGAATCGTAATTTATCATCTTTAATGAGTTTTATTAAATTATTAATTCAAAACATTTTGGGCATTTCAGGCATTCGAGGCATTTCAGGCATTTCAGGCATTCGAGGCATTCGAGGCATTTCAGGCATTTCAGGCATTTCAGGCATTTCAGGCATTTCAGGCATTCGAGGCATTTAAGGCACTTAAGGCATTTTAGACATTCTCAATCCCGCACTCCAATCTTCCGGTGCGTGCCGTCACAAAACGGTTTTTTCTCCGAACCGCCGCAGCGGCAGAGAAAAATATCGCCTTCAGTATTCATGATTTCCTGATCCATTCCGGTTATGATAAAATCACCGGAGATTTTTATCGGTCCGTGTCTGATGACTGTGATCTCGGTCAGGTCTTTCCGTTCGTCTGGTTTCATATCCTGTTGATTTATCCGGTAAAGCCGATCTTCCGGTGCTTGCCGTCACAGAAGGGCAGGGTATTGGATGAGCCACACCGGCAAAAGGAGGAGATCCCTTTCATGGTAATTTTTGATCCGTCAGGTTGTGTAAGAAGGTAACTCCCCTCTACAAGGATGGGTCCATCTTTCATGACCTGGATCTTTAGCGGAATATCCTGGTCAACCTGTAGAACCTGGTTCTCTTTCACTGACTCACCCATTTCGGGTCGTTTGAACTTGATGTGGTTGGTATCGGTCTCGGTAACATCCTGGTTTTTCTTTTCATCGTCCCACTTCCAGGTAAGTGCTTCGGTCGGGCACTGGTTCACTACCTCGATGATCTTCTCTGTCGGAGCCCCCTGCATGTTCACCCAGGGCCTTTTCCTGGGGTTGAATACATCCAGGAGTTTCATGTAGCAGGTGGATGCATGGATGCACGTACTGGGCTTCCAGTATACGGTGATCTCCCCGTTGGAATATTTCCTGTTTCTTTGATACATACTGTTCCTTTGGCCGTAAAAATAACAAAATACCTGAAAACGCAATGAAAATCAATATACCGACGAAGGGGCTGTCTCAAAAGCCAAATTTTTAGTCATCCTGTCCAAAGCCCCAAAGGGATCTGCCATAGGCATGGCTATGCCAACTTTGGGAGACTCCTTCGGAGAACTCCTGCCAGCCGCCGGCAGGTGATTCAGGATCTTATGCGATTGATTATTAATATGTTGAGATTCTGAAAAAATTTCAGAATAACGATCTTTGGGACAGCCCCTTCATTTCATCGATAGCCAAATAGATTATCGGATTTTGGGTATTTAATGACCAGGCGTATTTATCCCCCCAGCCTGAAAAAAGGGAAAATGTTAATGGTTAATGGTATAATGGGATTTTGTCTTGTTTGGAAAGGATGCAGGTTGAAACCGGGATATTTTATTCGTCAGACGACTGAGGCTCGTCTGACGAATAGATAAATCTCTAAATTCGCAATCCGCAATTCGAAACTTTCGTCCCTCAGTCTCCCTGTCACCCAGTCTCACCTTTATACCGAGCACCGAGGACCGAGCACCCAGTACCTCTTTTCTCACCTCTCACCACCCCTTTTTCGTCTCTTCGCCTCCCCGTCACAAAGTCCCATAGTCTCATCGTCTCACCCTTTTTCCTGCTCCGTTCACAGTTCACTACTCTATGCTCTATGCCCCACTTGTCCGCCGGAGTCTTGACGAAGGAGGATGCTCCACGCTTATTAACCAGCAACAAGCAACCAGCACCTTTTTTTTACCTCTCACCACTCACTTCTCACCTCTCCCTCTCTCAGTCCCTGAGTCTCTTATTCACTCAGTCTCCTAGTCCCCTCGTCTCTACTTCCTGATCACCAAACAATCGGCAATCAGGTCATGCAATGCCTGCTTCTTTTCGGTAAGTCCTGCAAGGATGTAGCCGATCATGAAGATCATACCGGAGATGATTTTACCGAAATAGCGGCCCGTAGCCCGTCCAAACGAGATCCGGTTTCCATCCATATCAGTAACCTTTAAGCTAAGAGCCATCTTACCCAAGGTGCCCTGACTCTTCGAGGTTTCCATCAATGCAAAATAGAGCCATCCGACAACAATCGATGCAATGATCCAGAGAAGTACTGCTCCGATAATGCCGGCAACTCCCAAAAAAACCTTTTCATCATGCCTCCCGGCATCAGCAATCTGGAATGCATTAAAAATGATGGATCCGATGAAGGGCAGGGCAATGAAAAAACCGATGAATCCCAGGATCAAATCGTCGATAATATAAGCTACAAATCGAAGCCAGAATCCGGCATACCTTACGGGTTTCTGGTTTTCTGAATTGATTACTTCCATAGTGATAGTTGTATTAGTTGAATTAAAGATAAGAAAACTTTGTTAATTCGATGCATCCTTACTCAACCGTAACTGATTTTGCCAAATTTCTGGGTTGATCCACGTTACAACCACGCAGCACAGCAATGTGATAGGCAAAAAGTTGAAGTGGAATTACGGTAATTATAGGTGAAAAGGCTGCTGAAGTTTCGGGTACTTCAATAACATGATCAGCCAGATCCCGGATAAGCTTGTCCCCTTTGGTTACGATTGCGATCACCGTTCCTTTGCGTGCCTTGATCTCTTGTATATTACTGATAATCTTGTCGTAGGAGCGGTCTCTGGTTGCTACAACAATCACCGGCATATTCTTGTCAATTAGTGCGATCGGGCCGTGTTTCATCTCTGCAGCAGGATACCCTTCTGCATGAATATAGGAGATCTCTTTAAGCTTCAGGGCGCCCTCCAGTGCCACCGGATAAAGATACCCCCTCCCAAGGTAAAGTGCATTGGTTGAATCCTTGTATATTTCGGCAAGTTCCATGATCTGATCGTTTGTTTTCAATACCTCCGTAATCCGGTCGGGCATCCGGAGTAATTCTTCGGTCATTTTCCGGCAGGTAAGTTGATCCAATTTCTTCCTTCCCTGACCAAGCAGAATGGCCATCATGGTGAGAATGGTAACCTGGCATGTGAACGCTTTTGTTGAAGCCACACCGATTTCCGGTCCTGCATGTGTGTATACCCCGGCATCCGTTTCGCGTGGTATCGTTGAACCGACAACATTACATAATCCCAGAACAGTAGCCCCTTTTTCCTTTGCCAGCCGTATAGCAGCCAGTGTATCTGCTGTCTCCCCACTCTGACTGATAGCCAGTACAACATCCTCTTTATCGACGATTGGCTGGCGGTAACGAAATTCTGATCCATATTCAACCTCAACCGGTAATCGAGCAAACTCTTCAATCAGGTATTCCCCTACCAGCCCGGCATGCCATGATGTTCCACAACCAATGATGATCATTCTTTTGGCTTTCTTAAGCGTGGGTAATACATTGAATAATCCACCAAGATGAACTCCTGATTGATCGGGTAATATACGGCCTCGAAAAGTATCATGTATGGACCGTGGTTGCTCAAAAATCTCTTTCAGCATGAAATGCTCAAATCCCTCCTTGTCAATCTCTCCGATTTTCAGATCCAGGTTCTGAATGTCTGGCTTTCGTTCGTTTGTGGTCAGGGGTTTTATTTTATAAACCGACCGTTTAAGAACAGCCAGCTCATCATCATTCATGTAAATCACCTTTTGAGTATGCTCTACCAGGGGTGTTGCATCGGAAGCAACAAAAAACTCATTTTTCCCTAATCCGATAACCAGCGGACTTCCTTTTCTTGCTGCAAAAAGGATCTCTGGTTCTTCATTGCAATGGACTAAAATCCCGTAAGCTCCTTCAATCCTATTAAGCGAAGCAATGATAGCCTGTTCAGCCGAAAGATCCCCTTCCAGGTATAAATGTTCAATGAGATTAACCAATACTTCCGTATCCGTTTCGCTGGAGAAACTCACACCGCGTGACAGGAGATGCGACTTGATCCGGGCATAATTCTCAATGATACCATTATGGATTATGGTGAAAATTCCCTTGGAAGAAATATGCGGATGTGCGTTTGCTTCCGATGGCTCACCGTGAGTGGCCCAGCGTGTATGTCCCATACCAAGAGTTCCAAAAACGCTTAAATCGGAAAGTGCCTTCTCCAGATCTTTTACCTTACCCGCACATTTATAAACCACTGGTTTATTCTTCATTAACATGATACCTGCAGAATCATATCCACGATATTCAAGCCGTTTTAAACCATTCAGGATGATGGATTGTGCTTCCCTCGAGCCTATATATCCTATAATACCACACATCGGATTACAAATTTCGTTGAAGATAAATTAAAATTGAATACTGACGGTATCGTAACTTTGATTTTTTTCGAATGCTGATCATATATATGGATCAGGATGAAAACAATTCAAACCTGTTATTCTCCAACCGATTCAGGTTTTGTAATGCTTCGTTACGGTTCCTCCCACAAACACTCTCCTCAGCCTTGAATTGATGACAAACATCGGGACGGTTCGCGGAATCATAGATACGGCATTGATAGGTATCGGTAAGATGGATACACCGAACATTTGCTGGTTTCCCATCCGGCATTCCCGGGATGGGGGAGGAGATCGAAGGAGCGATACAACAGGCTCCGCAATTTGGCCGGCATTCCATGAATTGTACTGGTTTTTAAAACGGTAAACATACAGAATTTTAATGAACTGGTACAAATTCTTTCTATCTTTAAGTGTTCAAATCCCACCCAATGAAATTCATCGGAGATTTTCACATCCATTCGCATTATTCATTGGCTACCAGTAAGGAGCTTCAACCGGGTTTCCTGGATTACTTCGCAAAGATGAAAGGGATAAGCGTGGTTGGCACAGGCGACTTTACCCACCCCGGCTGGGTTAAGGAACTGAAAGAACAACTGGAACCGTCTGAAGAGGGACTTTATAAAGTAAAACGTGAATTTCAGAGAACGATCAATTTCCCTGCCGGTGAGGAGGTCAGGTTTATTCTGACTGCTGAAATTAGTAACATTTACAAGAAAAATGGGAAGGTCAGGAAGGTTCATAATGTGCTGTTTGCTCCATCGTTTGATGTTGTCGACAGGATACAGAGCAAGCTGGTGACCCTCGGTTACAACATCACTTCAGACGGCAGACCAATACTTGGAATGGATAGCCGGGATTTGCTTGAGTTATCATTAAATGCTTCAGAAGCAGTCTTTTTTGTACCGGCTCACATCTGGACACCCTGGTTTTCCGTGTTGGGATCAAAATCCGGATTTGATTCAATAGAAGAATGCTTCGAAGACCTGTCTCCCCATATCCATGCAGTTGAAACCGGCCTGTCAACAGATCCACCCATGAACTGGATGTGCAGCTTCCTTGACCGGTATACCCTCATCTCCAATTCGGATGCCCATTCACCGGAAAAACTGGGTCGCAATGCCAATATCTTTAACACCGAACTTTCCTACAACGGTATTGTGGAGGCAATGAAGTCGGGACACCCGGAGAAATTTCTCGGGACAATCGATTTTTTCCCGCAGGAAGGGAAATACCATTATGACGGTCATAGGAAATGCGGTATATGCTGGAGCCCGCTGGATACATTGCAGCATGATGAAACCTGCCCGGTGTGCGGGAAAAAGATCACTGAGGGTGTGATGAACCGTATTGCACAGCTCGCCGACCGTAACGATGTGCTTGAAAGAAAAAACCGTCATCCCTTTTATAGCCTTATCCCGTTGAAGGAAATCCTATCCGAATTGGAAGGTGTTTCTCCCGATTCAAAAAAAGTGAATCAACGGTACATACAGCTGATCAGTAAAGCAGGCCCTGAGTTAAATATTTTGCTTCACCAGGATATCGATGATGTGAAAACCGTTGGTGGTGAATTGCTCTCCGAAGCCATTTGCCGGATGCGGAACAGGGAAGTCTATATAAAAGAGGGTTTTGATGGAGAATTTGGTGCCATCAGAGTCTTTCAGGAAGGCGAAAGTAAAAATTACCTGCAAACGGCATCCCTGTTTGAAGACTCGACAGAAAAATACCGCACCCAAAACAACCCGCGTCCGTTGGTAAGCTTCGACCTGGAGGCTTTCAGGAAATTGAAACGGGAGAAACCTGAAACACAGACCGAAATTATAGAAGCATCCAAAACCGGTCCTGCTTCCCCGGATAACGGTATTCTTTCAGAATTAAATACGGAACAATCAAAAGCAGCTGCACATTACAGGGGACCGGCCATTATCCTGGCCGGTCCGGGAACAGGAAAAACAAAAGTGCTGACCACCCGCATTGCTTATTTGATCCTGGAAAAACAGGTAAACCCCGGAAGCATCCTTGCCATCACCTTTACCAATAAGGCTGCACGGGAAATGAAAGAGAGACTATCCCTGCTTCTGGAGAACCACTCCCTGGATATACTCACCATTTCAACCTTTCATGCCTTCGGCCTGTCAGTGATTAAAGAATATTGGGAAAATTCAGGATCAACAGACACCCTTTCCGTGATCGATGATGAGGATAAAAAGCAGATCCTGACAGGATTGGGTCTTGATCAATCAAAAGTTACCGAAATCAGTGAAAAAATCACGGAGGTCAAACAATCCCTGCAGGACGAAAACGGTATCGGGGATGAAACCCTGGTTGCGATCTTCAATAAATACAACCAGACATTACGTTCCCTGCATGCGTTTGATTTTGATGACTTAATCGGATTTACCGTTCAGCTGTTCATAAAGCATCCGGAGCTTCTTTCAGCATACCGTGGGAAGATTGAATGGTTATTGGTGGATGAATATCAGGATATTAACTATGCCCAGTACAGGTTGATCAGCATGTTAATGCCCGATCGGGAATCCAATCTTTTTGTCATTGGTGATCCTGATCAGGCAATCTATGGCTTCCGTGGGGCAAGCGCTCAATATATTCAACTCTTTAAAGATGATTATCGGGCTGCCGTTTTTACCTTAATAAAAAGCTATCGCTGTTCGGATATAATACTCCGGGCTTCGGATAATGTGCTGAAGGAGAGTAGGAAATTTCTTGAAGGATTGCAGGAGGGAGTGAAGATTAAAATTTCAGAGAATGCGTCGGATAAAAGTGAAGCGGAATATATTGCCCGTATGATCGAAAAAATGATCGGAGGCATGGGTTTCTTTTCCATTGACAGTCAGGTAGCTGAAGGGTACAAAGAACAAGGGATAGAAAGCTTATCCGACTTTGCTGTATTGTGCAGGATCGGCAAACAAATGCCGGTCATTGAAAAAGCCTTCAAGGATCATAATATTCCCTACCAGAAAGTTGGTGAAGATCCCTTTTTCAAACAGAAACAGATTAGAGCAGTAGTGGATATTTACCGGTTTGCTTCCAATCCGGGAAACGCAATGTTGCGATCACGGATCCAGAAACAATCCGGTATGACCGAATACAAATTAATCCAAATCATTGAAAATCTGAACGGCAAAAAACTTATCGGAAAACTGCAGCACATCATCAATAGCCAGGTTCAAGACAATCTGGAGAAGCACAAGGTCATGTTCGACCAGCTGATGGAACTGGCAGAACAATACGAAGGAGAGGAAGAGGAGTTTTTACAACACACTGTACTGGGCACCGGGATCGATACCTGGAAACCAAAAGCTGAAGCAGTAAACCTGATGACGATCCATGCTTCCAAGGGTTTGGAATTCAATTGTGTATTCATTTCAGGCTGTGAGGAAAACCTGATACCCTATTCTCTTTTTGGGAAAAATCCTGTTGATCCGAACGAAGAGAGAAGACTTTTGTATGTCGGAATGACCAGGGCAACCTATTATTTGTTCCTTACCTGTGCACGGCGACGGTTCCTGATGGGAAAAGAGTACCATCAGAATAGAAGTCATTTTATCGATCAGATTGAAATGGAAATCATCGAAACCGAAGAGCAAATAATAAAACGGAAAGATAAAACTGACGACGAACAATTATCTTTGTTTTAAAATTCAAGGCCATCGGCCTTGGATTATTGTAGATGAATAGTTATTCCAACCCAAAACAAAACTCCATCGGAGTTTGATAATTCTTATATTAAGTATATCACCCCTTGGATTTATCTGCAAAATATCCCCCGCTGGCGGGGGAATTTAAGGGGGTGGAATTTAACGTAAATTCTTCATAATTCCTCCCCCTGCTCCTGTTCCGCTGATTGGCGGTCCAGGATCTTTCCCCCTCTCAGAGGGGGATATTACTATAATTATACTCGGTCCTATTCCTCATCCTCAGGCTCCATTACCCTGCCGATAAAGATAATCGTATTGGTATACTTCTCTTTGATAGCAAACAGGAAAGGATGGTCTACCCGGAATGTGATAAATGTCTCCCCCCCTGGGGCACTGGTTTCAATGATCTCAACCACGGTTACAGCAGCTGCTTCAGTCCCTTCCTCGTTCACTTCAATAAAGGATTTATGGATCACACGGGAGATGTACAATTGCCGGTCCGGATTTATTTTCGAGAAATCGGCGTTGCCAGGATCGAAGGCAATGCCCATCCCCATACTGATCAACTCTTCATTCAGCAGGTTTTCATACTCAAATTTGAATCTGGGCAGATGGATCACCACCTTCTCCTCTTTATGGAAATCACCAAGCCAGTTGTTCCAGGTTTCATTGTTTAATTCCTCAATTACCTCATCCAGGGTTTTATCCGTTTGGGGAAGCAGAACGATCATGCTGTAATTCCCCTGTCCGTAAGGCATTTCCACTGCCTGGATGAAATCGTTTGAAAGGTAGTTGAATGACTCCTCCTGGACCATCATGGGAACATTTTTTGTTGTTCCACCGCTTAAATAGAAAGGCTCCTCTTCCGTTTCGGTTTCATCGAACTCAAATTTCCATATTCCTTTAAAGTAGATGGCATTGATGAGGTACATCACAGCATCGGGAGGAATGAAATCAAGCACCTCCGTGATCAGGTCATTGGTTTTATCCGCAATCCAGTTGTTGATGGTGTTCACGGCATTGGGATCACCAAAGTCCAGGGGCGAAACCTCCGCATAATAGTAGTTCCGGTTAACATCAATGAAATCCTGTTCCACCGGAAAGGTATGCTTGTACCAGATGGAGTTGGCAATGCTCATCAGGACCTTCGGATCGACACTGGAAAGGGCATCGATCAGGAATTTATAGTTCTTGTTGATCTGGTCAGTGGTCAGTCCGGCTAATCCCAGGGTCTCTTCCATCGCTGCTTTCGTATCACCATTGGCTCCATTATAGGTCATTGCAAGGGCAAGGGATACGCTCAGGGGTGAGATCATTACATTTGTCTCGGGCTCTTCAGCCTGCAACACTTCTTTAAACAGGTTGATTCCAAACAGGTTATCCGCTTCCACCAGCACCTTCCCTTTCTGTGTGAGCTCAATCTCGTTGGGATCGGGTTCAGGGTTGTTTTCCTCACAGGAATAGACAGGAAGCAAAATAAGTAGGGCAGGAATTATAATTTTTTTTATTTTCATAATTGCATGTTTTTTATTACTCTTCATATTCAGGCTCCATTACTTTTCCGATAAAGATGATCGTATTAGTATATTTCTCCCTGATTGCAAAGAGAAAGGGCTGGTTCACATGAAAAGAGATAAAGGGTTCCCCTCCTTCACCAGAAGTATAACCTTCAACTACAGTTACAGCAGCTGCTTCAGTCCCTTCCTCGTTCACTTCAATAAAGGATTTATGGATCACACGGGAGATGTACAATTGCCGGTCCGGATTTATTTTCGAGAAATCGGCG
>Ga0315534_1001941_pt1 | contig 14253 bp, 14 predicted proteins | sample SalMarSW160240MG_FD_203094 | JGI IMG/M metagenome (GOLD analysis project Ga0315534, IMG submission 203094) | Salt marsh sediment microbial communities from the Plum Island Ecosystem LTER, Massachusetts, United States - Salt Marsh Sediment SW1602-40 ... | reverse complement strand
GGAGCAGACGCTTTCGTTCGGTAGCCAGCCGGTGGCTAGAGCGAATTCCGTTCCAATGGAATCGGAATTCGCATCTAGTTGTCTTTTGGTGGTCGCATTTTCCGCGGCGAACCGGTTCCCACTTCGCCGGAAAATGCTCTAGCCCTCGCCCGCCGTCCGGTTTGTTTATCCCCTCCGCCTGTCGCACTATCAGCGCAAAGTCCCGCGCCGATCGCCTGGCAGGCCTTGGGACGAACGTCCGAGAGGAAACGATGCAGCGAATTACGATTACGATCGACGACGAGCTGATGGAAGATGTTGATCGGCTCATCGCACGACGCGGTTATCAGAACCGCTCGGAGGCGCTCCGCGACTTGGCTCGCGCCGGCATCGCCCAAGACCGGCAGCGTTCGAACCAACGCGGCGACTGCGTCGCAGCCGTCGTGTATGTGTACGACCACGCCGCCCGCGACCTCTCAAGACGGCTCGTGAAGGAAATGCATGGGCATCACGAGCTGACGCTCGCGACGATGCACGTACACCTCGACGAGAAGAGCTGCCTGGAGGTGAACGTGCTCAAGGGCGCGACTAATCGAGTCGAGCACCTCGCCGATCATATCATCGCGGAACGCGGCGTCCGTCACGGCAACCTGGTGATGATCCCGATCGATCGGGAGCACCCGCACCGGCGCCACAAAGGAGCGCACCAACACGCCTAGCTAATCGCTGCAAGCGATCCCAGATCGGTAAGCTGCTCTAGGTAATATCCAGCAGTCAGCCGTTCTAATTGGCGCTGCAAAATAACGACGGCACAACCGCTGTCGAATGGTTAGAAATGATCAGGACCGCACGGATCGATTGCGGCTCTGCGTCAGCTCAAGATAGCGCGCGACGTCCTGCATCCGCGTATCATGGCCCGCCATATTGCTCATCCAAACATCGTTGATCTCAGCTTCATTCTCGTAAAAATTCATTCCGCGCCACTGATTCAATCGAATGCTCCCGTCGGCCAGACGCGCCGCCGATAACATCAGCCCGAGAGTGTTCAACCGGTCGAGGAAATCCTTGATACTAAAATCCGACATTGCCGATCCCTGTTGCCGCAGCCATTATCAATAGGACTTTTCTTTCGGCGGGTTTTTTTACTGCCATAGCGCACCGCTTATAACAGGCAAACACATCCGTGTGTCAAACAGGTCCTTGGGTTGCAGCCGGTTGGCGAATTGCCGCCGCGCCCCGCGGGTGATACGTGCTTCGTCGCCGGATCCGCCACCCACTTGCCACGAGGCGAGGAAGAAGGCACCTCCATGAAGCCGACGCGGCCGCTCAGTCCAGGCCTCAAGCTCGTGCTCGATGTCGGGCCGCTGGTGCTGTTCTTTGCCGCCTATGCCTGGTTTGGAATTTTCGCCGCGACCGCCGCCTTCATGATCGCGGTCGTTGCCGCGTTGCTCGTGGGTTTCATGCGGACGCGGCGCTGGCCGATCATGCCCATGGTCTCGGCTTTCGTCGTGCTCGTGTTCGGCGGCCTTACCCTCGTCCTGCATGACGAGACCTTCATCAAGGTCAAGCCGACGATCATTTACGCGTTGTTCGGGACGGTGCTGGCGGTCGGGCTCGCCTTCGACAAGCCGCTGCTGGCAGTGGTGTTCGATTCCGTATTCGATCTCACCGATGAAGGCTGGCGCAAGCTCGCGGCGCGGTGGGCGGCGTTCTTTTTCGCGCTCGCCGCGCTGAACGAGCTGATCTGGCGCACGCAAAGCACCGACCTCTGGGTGAAGTTCAAGCTGTTCGGCTTCGTCCCGCTCACCTTCATTTTTGCCGCCCTGCAGTATCCGCTGATGACGCGCTATGCGGCCGTCCGGGCTTCGGCGGAGACAAACAAGAATCCTTCCCCTGACACGGCCCCTCCGGGGCGCGAGTCGAAGCCTCTCTCCTGAGCCGCCACCCCGCGTCCGCGCGCGCCGGTATCGTTACCTTTCTCTAATGCTTGCAATGCCATAATCCCAGGGCCGGCGAATGGCCGGGACGTGGCGCGAGCGCGATTCCGCCTTGTTCCTGCCCTATCTTCTTCCCACAACGCCGGCAAAATCGGGGGCGAGTATCGAAGGGCGAAAGCCAGAAGGGGGAAAGCCACTTGCATACGAAGTATTTGGTTGTCCTTGCGACCGGCCTCGCCGCATTCGCGGTGCAGGCATCAGCGCAGCCTTATCCGCCGGGCCCCGCGCCCGGCCCATATCGCGGCGCGCCGGTCTACGACGATTACGAGGCGCAGCCGCTGCCGCCGCCCGGAGCGGCCGCTGAGCCCGCGGTTCCCGCGCCGCCGCCTACGGCTTCCTATCGGAACCGCTCCGCGTATCCGCCTGACCGTCCCGGGTCCGCTCCGCGCGGTTACTCCGTAACGGGCGCGAACAGCGGTTGGGGAGAGCCGGTCCGTCCGCCGGGCGACATCTCTCCTCCGCGGGCGAACGGTCCCTATGCTGCGCCCGCCGCGCCCACTTCGCCTCCGGCCGACACACCGACGGGCTCGATCGGCGCGCCGAAAGCGTTGCCCGCGAGCAATGCCTATGCGGCATTCCCGCCGGACTACCGTCCGGAAGAAGGCAAACCGAAGCAGCTGTCGCCCCATCTGCAGCGACAGCTCGTGACTTTTCCGACGACTGAGCCGGCAGGAACGATCATCGTCGATACGCCCAACACCTTCCTCTATCTCGTGCTCGGCGACGGCAAGGCGATGCGCTACGGCATCGGGGTCGGGCGCGAAGGCTTCACGTGGTCGGGGGTCGAGCGCGTCAGCAAGATGGCCGAATGGCCGGACTGGCACCCGCCCCCCGAGATGATCGAGCGCCAGCCCTATCTGCCGCGCTTCATGGCGGGCGGCGAAAGCAGTCCGCTCGGCGCGCGTGCGCTCTACCTCGGTAAATCGATTTACCGCATCCACGGCACCAATCAGCCCTCGACGATCGGAACCTTCGTCTCTTCGGGCTGCATCCGGCTCACCAACGCCGACATTGAAGACTTGTATCAGCGCGTGACTGTCGGGACCCGTGTCGTGGTGCTGGCGAAGAACAAGCCCAACCACGCTCACAAGCAGGGTCCGGAAGCCGCAGGAACCGCCGAGCTGCCGTCGAGCTCGCAGGCCATTCGCTGAAGACTTAGAAATACTGAAAGCACCGCCCGCGCGGCCGAGCTGCGCGGACGGTGGCTTTTCGGGTGCGCGCCAAATCCACAGCCATCTGCTGCATTTCGTCGCGAGAAGCCTAATTCCCCAGCGAATCGTTGACGCAAATCAAAGGAAAGGCGCGAACCGCCTCGTATTTTTTCAATGCGTATTTTTAGGGCAGCAATCTGTTGCACCGCATTAGGGGGTCGGAGCCTACTTGGCATGAATATTCACCAACGGATTGAGGACGCCGCGATCCTGCCCCGGCCCACTCTGGCGATATCTCCGGAAAAGGTCTGCTACATCATTCTCAAGGCACGGGAGTTCGACGTCCAGGACAACGCGCCTGGCGATGATTCGGAGACCGACGAGGAATCCCTATCCGCACTCGCCCCTCACCATGACGATCCGACCTACCATGAGCTGAAAGCCTTTATCGGCTCGCTCAATGAGGACGAACAGGTCGACCTCGTGGCCCTGACCTGGCTCGGCCGCGGCGACGCGACGATCGATGAATGGGATGACTTGCGCGCCGAGGCGGCCCGCGCCCACAACAAGCGCACCGCCTCCTACCTGCTGTCCAAGCCGATGCTGCCCGACCATCTGGAAGATGCGCTCGACCAGTTCGGTCTGTCGTGCGAAGATTATAATTTAGGACATTTCTAGAGCGAATTCCGTTCCGGTGGAATCGGAATTCGCTCTCGTTTTCCTTTAGTGATCGCATTTTCTGCGGCGAACCGGTTCCCACTTCGCCGGAAAATGCTCTAAGGGCGCACGCATCGCCCCGCGGAGTCGACGTAGGGAGCGATGGCGCAGTCGGACGTAGCAACCTCGCTTAGGCGCACGCCACTGCACGCGCTGCATGTGCGGCTCGGCGCGCGCATGGCGCCGTTCGCCGGCTACGACATGCCGGTGCAATATCCCGCCGGTATTCTGAAGGAGCACCTGCATACCCGCGCCGCGGCAGGGCTGTTCGACGTTTCGCATATGGGACAGATCGTGCTGCGCCCGCGTTCGGGGCGAATTGCCGATGCCGCGCGCGCGCTCGAAGCGCTTGTGCCGGCGGACATTCTAGCGTTGCCGCAGGGCCGGCAGCGCTATGCGCTGTTCACCAACGAGACGGGCGGCATCCTCGATGACCTGATGGTCTCGAACCAGGGCGACCATCTCTCCCTCGTGGTCAACGCCTCCCGCAAGGAGGCGGATGAGGAGCACCTGCGCACGCATCTTGCAGCAAGCTGCGAGATCGAGCCGCTGCACGACCGCGCGCTCGTCGCCGTACAGGGGCCGCAGGCGGAGGAGGCGCTCGCGCACTTCGCGCCGGAGCTGCATGTCATGCGGTTCATGGATGCCCGACCGATCGAATTGATGGGCGAACGCTGCCTCGTCGCTCGCTCCGGCTATACCGGCGAGGACGGGTTCGAAATCAGCCTTCCCGCCAAGATGGCCGAGGATTTCTGCGGAGCGCTGCTGCAAAATCCGTCCGTCGGGCCGATCGGGCTCGGCGCCCGCGACAGCCTGCGGCTCGAAGCGGGGCTGTGCCTTTACGGCGCCGACCTCGATACAACGACGACGCCGGTCGAAGCCGCGCTCGAATGGAGCATCGGCGGTGCTCGCCGGGCGAAAGGCGCACGGCCCGGCGGCTTTCCCGGCAGCGAGATCATTCTGGGACAGTTGGCGGCAGGCGCGCAGCGCCGCCGGGTCGGCCTGAAGCCCGAAGGCCGCGCGCCGGTGCGGGCGGGCGCACCGCTTTATCGCGCCGAAGCCGGAGGCGAACCGGTCGGAACCGTCACGTCGGGCGGATTCGGCGCGACCGTCGGCGCGCCGGTGGCGATGGGCTATGTCGAAACCGCCCTTGCGGAACTAGGAACGACGCTGTTTGCCGAGGTGCGCGGAAAGCGCCTGCCGGTGGGGGTAGCGGCGCTGCCGTTCGTGCCCGCGCGCTATAAGCGAGGAAGAATGTGAGGAGCTGGGGCCATGCTCAAATACACCACCGACCATGAATGGTTGCGGGTCGAGGGCGATGTCGCAACGATCGGAATCACCCCCTATGCCCAGGAACAGCTTGGCGATCTCGTTTTTGTCGAATTGCCGAGCCTCGGCGCTAGGTTCGAGCAGGGTGGGCCGGCCGCCGTCGTCGAATCTGTAAAGGCGGCGTCCGACGTCTTTGCGCCGGTGACGGGCGAAATAGTCGCGGTCAATGACAAGCTGACCAACGAGCCGGGGCTCGTGAATAGCGATCCGACCGGCGAGGGCTGGCTGTTCCGGATCAAGATCACCGACAAAAGCGAAGTCGATGCGCTGCTCGACGAGGCGGCCTACAAGGCGATCCTCGATTGATCGGACAGCGCAAAGTTTTAGAGCGATCGTCACACCGGTATGTGGGTGTGTCCGTTATCCGCCTCCAGGCCCGCGACCGCGCGGGCAAAATCTTCGGCTGCGAACGGAGCGAGGTCGTCGACCCCCTCCCCCACCCCGATGAAATGCACCGGCAGGCCGTATTTCGCCGCAACCGCAACCAGAATGCCGCCGCGCGCGGTGCCGTCGAGCTTGGTCATGACGAGGCCGGTCACGCCCGCGACTTTGACGAACTCCTCGACCTGCGACAGCGCGTTCTGGCCGACGGTCGCATCGAGCACGAGCAGCACGGCATGCGGGGCAGTCGGGTCGAGCTTGCGCATCACGCGCACGATCTTTTCGAGTTCGCCCATCAGCGCCGACTTGTTCTGCAAGCGCCCGGCGGTGTCGACGATGAGGACGTCGGCGGCCCGCTCGCGCGCCGCAGCTAGCGCGTCATAGGCGAGCCCCGCGGCGTCCGCCCCTTGCGCGCGGGCGACGACCTCGCTCCCTGTGCGGTCGCCCCAGATTTTGATCTGCTCGATAGCGGCGGCGCGGAAAGTATCGCCCGCGGCGAGCATCACCCTGCGGCCCTGCGCCGAAAAACGCGCGGCGAGCTTGCCGATGGTCGTCGTCTTGCCCGATCCATTGACGCCGACCACCAGGATCACGAAAGGCTTTTGCGCCGCGTAAATCTCCAGCGGCTTGGCGACGGGGGCAAGGATTTGCTCAACCGCGCCGGCGAGGATGGACTTGACCTCCTCCGGCGTCACGGACTTGTTGTAGCGGCCTTCGGACACTTTGTCGGCCACGGCCGCGGCGGTCTGCACGCCGAGATCGGCGCGGATCAGCACCTCCTCCAGCTCCTCGATGACATCGGCGTCGAGCTTGCGTTTGGTGACGATGTCGCTGATCGCACCGCCAATTGAAGCAGAGGTGCGTTTCAGTCCGCCGGACAGCCGCCGCCACCAGCCTTCCCCTGGGGCAGCCTCCTGCGTCTCGTCCTGATCGGTGCTGTCATTCATGTCGGGCCCTGTGTTAGAGCATTTTCCGGCGAAGTGGGAACCGGTTCGCCGCAGAAAATGCGACCACTCAAGGATAACTGGAGCGAATTCCGATTCTATTGGCGCGGAATTCGCTCTACCGCTTTCGCCATGACGCCGGAAGAGATGCAAGCCCGCATTCTTTATCGCGACGGCCTGATGCTGGTGATCGACAAGCCGGCCGGCCTGCCGGTCCACCGCGGGCCCAAAGGCGGAGCAAGCCTCGAAGATTTCTTCGATGCGCTGCGCTTCGGCCTGCCGCGCCCTCCGGCGCTCGCTCACCGTCTCGACAAGGAGACTTCAGGCTGTCTCGTGCTCGGCCGACACCGCAAGGCGCTTGCTCATCTGGGGCTCTTGTTCAAGCACGGCAAGGTGGGAAAAGCCTACTGGGCGGTGGTCGAAGGCGGGCCCGATGCGGCGGAAGGCGTGATCGAGCTGCCGCTCGGCCGGCTCGATGCGACCCGTGGCTGGTGGATGAAGCCCGATCCCAAAGGCATGCCTGCGGTGACGACCTGGCGGGTGCTGGGGCGCGGCGTGAGCGGGGCTGAAGACCGAGCCGAACACGCTAAAGCCGGTAGCGGCGCCATGCATCCTCGGGCAACGGAGGAACGGGCTATCGCGTGTGAGGAATCTCTAAAAGCACCTCCCCCTAGAGGGGGGAGGTCGGTCCGCGAAGCGGACCGGGAGGGGGTGAACGCAGCCGCAGTGTCACCCCACCCCGGCGCGCCAAGTGCGCCGACCCTCCCCCTCCAGGGGAGGGTGGTGACCTGGCTTGCACTTGAGCCGCTGACCGGGCGGACGCATCAGTTGCGGGTGCATTGCGCCGCGATGGGCTGGCCGATCCTCGGCGACAATATTTACGGCACCGGACCCCGCTTCGGCGGCCCCGGCCTGCATCTGCATGCACGCGAGATCGTCATTCCGCTGACCAAGAACCGCGAGCCCGTGCGCGTGATCGCGCCAATCCCCGCGCACATGCGCGCCGCGCTTCGCGCCTGTGGCTTTTCAGACGCGTGAGGCCCTGGACCTCCGCCGCGCCCGCGAAAGGTACGATCGTGCTGGAGCGAATTCCGTTCCGGGGGAATCGGAATTCGCTCTTGTTTTCCTTTAGTGGCCGCATTTTCTGCGGCGAACCGGTTCCTACTTCGCCGGAAAATGCTCTAAGGCCGGGATCGCAAACCTTGAAACGACCCGTTAGAGCGACTCCCCCACCAGCACGCGCGCCTTGGCGCTGAGCGCAAGCTTGCCCGCCGAGTTGCGGATTTGTCCGCGCAGCACCACCACGTCGCCCTTGAGATGCGGCGCCGGCGTGATTTCCTCGACCTGCCAAGCGAGTTCGATCGCCTCGTCGGCGAGCACCGGCAGGTGCAGGCGGAACTTGATGTCGTGGCCCACCACGGTTCCTCGCGCCGAGTAATGCGAGGCGAGGAACCCCATCATCTGCGCGGCGAGTTGCCCGCCGCAGGCGAGCGGCCGCTTGAACCGCGTGCGCGCCGCATACTCGGCGTCGTGATGCAGCGGATTGTCGTCGCCCGCGAGCCGGGCAAACACGGCCACATCCTCCGGCGTCAACTGGATGGTCTTGGCGAACCGTTCGTCCGGCACGACGAGCGGACGGCTCGTATCAATCGTCATTCACGGGCTCCGGTCGTTTGGCGACGTCACGCCGCGATCAGCATCCGCCCGTCATGCCCGATAACGGCAGCATCGACAATCCTGCCGGGCTCGACGGCCGCGCTCAGGCGCATTTCGGTGAACTGTTCGGTGCGGCCCTTTGCGTGGGTTTCGACCAAAACACGGCGGACCCGTCCGACTTCGGAATCGAGATGCGCGCGCCGCACCGCCTCGCCCTTCTCGCGCAGCCGGCGCGCCCGGTCCTTGACGATGTCGCGCGGAACCTGCGGCATGCGCGCCGCCGGCGTCCCCGGACGCGGCGAGAACGGAAAGACGTGCAGAAACGTCAAGCCGCATTCATCGATGAGATCGAGCGAACGCGCGAACATCCCTTCCGTCTCGGTGGGAAAGCCGGCGATCAGATCGGCGCCGAACACGATGTCGGGGCGCAGCCGGCGTAGGTCGCGGCAGAAGGCGATGGCGTCGGCGCGCAGGTGCCGCCGCTTCATGCGCCTGAGAACGAGGTCGTCACCCGCCTGGAGCGACAGATGCAGGTGCGGCATCAGCCGCGGCTCGTTTGCGAACGCGTCGATGAGATCGCGATCCGCCTCCACGCTATCGACCGAGGAAAGCCGCAGACGGGCGAGTTCGGGCACACGCGCCAAAATCTGCTTGACGAGACGGCCCAACCTCGGCTGGTCGGGAAGATCGGCGCCGTAACTCGTGAGGTCCACACCGGTGAGCACGACCTCGCAATAACCGTTCGCCACCAACCGGCCGACCTGCGCCACCACCTCGTCGATCGGCACCGAGCGCGAATTGCCGCGGCCATAGGGGATGATGCAGAACGTGCAGCGATGATTGCACCCGTTCTGCACCTGGACAAAGGCGCGCGTGCGCCCTTCCATGGCCTCGATCGCTGCGCTTGGCGCCTCGCGCGCCGCCATGATGTCGCCGACCATGGCCTTGCCGGTCGGCCGAGCGCCGTCTGCCTGGAATGCGCTTGCAGCCGCCGACCAGGACTCGACTGAAAGTTTCTCACCATTGCCGAGCACGCGATCCACCTCGGGCATGGCGGCAAAGGTTTGCGGCTCGACTTGCGCGGCACAGCCGGTCACGACGATGCGCGCAGCGGGCTTCTCGCGCTTCGCCTTGCGGATCGCTTGGCGGGCCTGGCGCACCGCTTCGGCGGTGACGGCGCAGGTATTCACAACGACAAGGTTTTCGAGCCCCGCCGTCGCGGCGTGCTGGCGGATCACCTCCGATTCCGAGGCGTTCAGGCGACAGCCGAAGGTCTGGATATCGACCGTCATGGCGTCACGCGTCCGCCCCGACAAACAGCGCGGGATCAAACCGGCCTTCGTACTCGTAGGCGACCGGCCCGGTCATCAACACATGGTCGTCGCGTCCCCGCCATTCGATGGCAAGATCGCCGCCCGGCAGCGTGACGGTGACCCGTCGGCCGGCGCGCCCGGTCCGCGCCGCGCACACCGCCGCGGCGCAGGCGGCCGAGCCGCATGCCTTGGTCAGGCCGGCGCCGCGTTCCCAGGTGCGCACGATCAAATGTTCCGGCGAAGCGATCGCGGCGAGCGAGATATTGGCGCGCTCGGGAAAAATCGGATCGTTCTCGAGCAGCGGGCCGATTCCGGCGAGGTCATACGCCTGCACGTCGTCGACCCAGAACACGGCGTGCGGATTGCCCATGCTGACGACGGAAGGCGAATGCAGAATGGGCTGGCCGACCGGCCCGATCTGCAGCGCGATCGCGCGCGTATCGGGAAATTCCTTAGCAAGCGGGATGTCGCGCCAGCCGAAGCGCGGCGTTCCCATATCGACCGTGATGATCAGTGGCTCGGCGGCGGACCAGCAGCTCACGAGACCCGCGGTCGTCTCGAACGTCAGCGCGCGCTTGCCGGTGTCCTTGAACAGGAAATCCGCAACGCACCGCATGCCGTTGCCGCACGCGCCGGCCTGCGAGCCGTCACTGTTATAGATGCGGATGAATGCGTCCGTGCCCGGCGTCTGCGGCGCATAGAGCGGCATGAGTTGATCGCACGGCGCGCCATTGGCCCCGGCGGCCGCCCGCACTTCAGCCGCGTCGAGCGCGCGACCGTCCACGGGCTCCCGGCGCAAGTCGACGATCACAATCTCGTTGCCGAGACCGTTCATCTTGACGAAGCGGCGATTGGCGAGCGTGTTCATATTCTTATCACACCGTACGACATGCTTATATGGGCAATAGACAAGGCTTGACCAGCGCGAAGCCCTGTATCAGTTGAAGCCCGCGCAAGGGAGCGGGAGCCGGCTCGCGAGCACAACTGGGTTCGACCTACGGCATTCGCCGCAATGACGTGGCAAATCACTGGTATTGAGATGCTTTCAGCCGCCCCCAGCCCCCTCCCGGGCGGGGCTGACGCTGCTCGACAGGAGTATCAGATGCGACCCTCTGGTTTGGTGGCTGCGCTCGCGGGAGCGGTCATCATGCTTGGCCTATGGCTATCCGGTTTCGCTCTTGGACAAACCCAGACGGAGGATAAGGGTGGTGGCGCTCCCGCCGCCGCACCGGCCGCACCAAGCTCACCGAGCCCTGCTGGTTCACCACCTGCAGCCGCCGCGCCGACTGCGCCCGCCACATCTTCGCAGGCCCAGGCGCAACCCGACGATCTTGCCGGGCAGGAAGTTACGATGACCGAGCAGCCTATCGTGTATCTGTCCGGCACAGCCAAGTGGGATAGCGCGTTTGAGACAATCGTCGACAGCTTCAAGAAGGTCTACGCCTTCCTTGAGAAGGAGAAGATCGCACCGGCTGGACCGCCGATGACGATCTACACGTCGACCGACGACAAGGGGTTCGATTTCCGCGCGGCGGTGCCGGTCGCCGCGCCGCCCGCCAACCTGCCGGAAGGCATGGCGGCCGCCAAATCGCCCTCCGGGAAGGCGTGGAAATATGTTCACCGCGGAACCTACGACACCCTTGATGACACCTACGAACGGATCACCAATCAACTCGACGACAAAGGCCTGGAGGCGCAAGACGTGTTCGTCGAAACCTATCTGACCGATCCGCGGACGACGCCCGATGACAAGCTCGTCGTCGAGATCTATGTGCCGATAAAGTAGGCAAAATGCGCGTCGGATCTCCGGCTCGGCGCCCGGTCTGCGCGAAAGGCGACGCTGAACAATGCCATTAGACGATCGCGGCCGATGCGGCTGCTCTTTGCTCCCAATCAGGCTAGACTCCGGTCGCCGGAGTCGCGACCAACTGAAAGGCGGTCGGCCGCAATAGCCGCGCAATGATTTACTTCGAAATCGCGATCGTCATCGTCCTCATTTTCATCAACGGCTTGCTCGCCATGGCGGAGCTTGCCGTGGTGTCCTCGCGACGCGCGCGCCTGCAGGCCCTGGTCGATCGCGAGGTCGTCGGCTCCCGGCGCGCGCGCGCGCTCGCCGCCGATCCAGGCAAGTTCCTGTCCACGGTCCAGGTCGGGATAACCTTGATCGGCATATTGTCGGGCGCCTTCTCCGGCGCGACGCTGGGCGCCCGCCTCTCCGATTGGTTCCTCTCGTTCGGCGTGCCGCCAGGGGTGGCCGACGCGTTGGGCGTCGGGTTGGTTGTCACCGCGATTACCTATGCGTCGCTGATCATCGGCGAACTCGTGCCCAAACAGATCGCCCTGCGCAATCCGGAAGCCATCGCCGTCCGGGTGTCGCCGGCGATGACGGTCTTGGCCAAGTTCGCATCCCCATTCGTCTGGGTCCTCGACGCATCGGGGCGGCTGGTCCTGCGTGCTCTCGCCCACCGACCTCAGCCGGAGGAGAGAGTGACCGATGAAGAAATCCGCGCTCTGATCGCCGAAGCCGAGACCGCCGGCGTCATAGAACCGGAAGAGCGCACGATGATCGCAGGCGTTATGCGCTTAGGTGATCGCCCAGTGCGAGCGGTTATGACTCCGCGTACCGACGTCGACGCGATCAATCTTGCGGACGATCCGCAAGAAATCCGCAAGATGATCGTCGAGAGCGTTCATTCACGGCTACCAGTCTACGATGGAACGCCCGAGGAGATGTTGGGCGTGATCCAGGCGAAGGACTTGCTCGACGCTTACCTGCGCGGCGAGCAGCCGGACTTGCGCGCGCAGGTTCGCCCCGCCCCGGTCATACCGGATACCGCCGATGCCCTCGACGTGGTGCAGGCGATCAAGACCTCGGCCGTCCACATGGCCTTGATCCACGACGAGTACGGGCATTTCGAAGGCGTCGTCACCAATGCGGACATTCTCGAAGCGATCGTTGGGGCGTTCCGCACGGATGAAGGGCTGATCGAGCACGCCGTTCAGCGAGCGGACGGATCATGGCTCATTTCCGGGGGCATGCCGGCGGACGAAATGGCGGAACTCCTCGCGATCCCGATCCCGCAGCCACGCAGCTATCAGACGGCCGCAGGCTTTGCGCTGGCGGAGGTAGGGCATTTGCCGCAGGTCGGAGAGAGTTTTGACGCGTCCGGCTGGCGCTTCGAAATCGTCGATCTCGACGGACGCCGCATCGACAAGCTTCTCGCCAAGCGCATTTCCGCCGGGAGGCGCTGGGGAGCGCTGTAATTTTATACCACCCCTTTTTGAACGAATGAGCGCGACAATCATGTTCTTGCTAACTACTCGCAACAAGATTGACAGGAGCGAAATGAACAACCTATATTGCAAATAACTCGCAATAGCAAAGTCCTCTTCTTTTAGCGCCTAGACGTCGTCTTTCTCCCCGACGAGCGCACCTAGGGATTTGGTAACGGCTGGTCGATTGCATGGACGCGGGTCCCACGATTCGAGAGGAAAGCCCGGCGCCCCTGACCGGCTGGCGGCGCGAGCGTGGACGTCCGTCACTGGTCGAGGTCTACGGCTCCATCCGCACCCGGCCGACCGGCTCATTCTGGCGCAAGCTGGTGGCCTTCCTCGGTCCGGGTTACTTGGTCGCGGTCGGCTATATGGACCCGGGAAACTGGGCGACATCGCTCGCCGGCGGGTCCAAATTTGGCTACGCGCTGCTGACGATCGCCCTGATCTCCAACATCATGGCGATCATCCTGCAGTCGCTGTGCGCGCGGCTGGGTATCGGGGCGGGGCGCGACCTCGCCCAGGCATGTCGGGATGCGTTCCCGCGCTGGGTGTCGTGGCCGCTGTGGATCGCGGCCGAGATCGCGATCTGCGCGACCGACCTTGCCGAGGTCATCGGCACGGCGATCGGCCTCAATCTCCTCTTCGGCATCCCCCTCGAGCTTGGCGTGCTTATCACCGCGCTCGACGTCTTTTTGATTCTGTGGATGCAGAATCTTGGCTTCCGATGGATCGAAGTATTCGTCGTCACCTTGCTCGGCGTCATCGCGGTATGCTTCGCCATTCAGATCGCGATGGCCGATCCGGACTGGGGCGCAGTCATCCGCGGCTTCGCGCCGACCACCCAGATCGTGACCAATCCGGAAATGCTCTATCTCGCGCTCGGCATCCTCGGCGCAACCGTGATGCCGCATAACCTGTATCTTCATTCCGGAGTAGTACAGACCCGCCGCTTCGGCGATTCGGTCGCAGACCGGCGCGAAGCGATCAATCTGGCGACGGCTGACTGCACGATCGCCTTGATGTTCGCGTTGCTGATCAACGCGTCGATCCTCATCCTCGCGGCGGCGACCTTCTACAAGGTCGGTAAGACCGACATCGTCGAACTCGACCAGGTGTATGCGTTTCTTGCGCCGCTGCTCGGCTCGGCGCTCGCACCGACCTTCTTTGGCATTGCCCTGCTCGCCTGCGGCCTGAACTCGACGGTGACGGCGACCCTGTCCGGACAGATCGTCATGGAGGGGTTCATTGACATTCGCCTGCCGGCATGGGCGCGACGACTGGTGACGCGCTCCATCGCGATCGTGCCGGCGGCGGTCGTCACCATCTGGTATGGCGCTTCCGGCACGGCGAAATTGCTGATCCTCAGTCAGGTGATCCTGAGCGTTCAGCTGCCCTTCGCCGTCGTCCCGTTGGTGATGTTCACCGCCGATCGCGGTAAACTCGGCGAACTCATCGCGCCGCGCTGGTTGACCGCGCTCGCTGCGCTCACCGCACTCACGGTCATCGTGCT